>ENA-ORBV01005006-ORBV01005006.1-microbial-mat-metagenome-genome-assembly--contig:-NODE-5006-length-24795-cov-12.368598_pt1 | contig 24795 bp, 47 predicted proteins | sample MGYA00237777_ERZ505514 | MGnify/ENA primary metagenome ERZ505514 (study PRJEB26160, sample SAMN06269048) | microbial mat metagenome | isolation source: Oligotrophic lake microbial mat | place... | reverse complement strand
CTCACGCGCAAGGAGACGCCGTAGTCCCAGCATATGCGCCCATTCCCGCCCCGCCGACGAAGGTCGCGCGGGGCTTCGGCGGTAAATGACCAGCCACAACACTTTAACTGACAAGGCCATCGTCTTCGGTACCGCAGGCGATCACAGCACCGTGATCGTGGGCGATTACGGCACCGCGACCGCAGGCGACACTGGCACCGCTACCGCGGGCTACCGCGGCACCGCGACCGCAGGCGACACTGGCACCGCTACCGCGGGCTACCGCGGCACCGCGACCGCGGGCGAGGGCGGCACCGCGACTGCTGGCGACCACGGAACCGCGATCGCTAGTGACCTCGGCACCGCGACCGCGGGTAAGTGTGGTACCGCGACCGCGGGCGAGTACGGCACCGCGACCGTGGGCGACCAGGGCACCGCGACCGTGGGCGACCAGGGCACCGCGACCGCGGGAAAGGGAGGTACGATCTCGGTGTGGTATTGGGACCACCAACTTGGTCGATACCGCGTCGCCGTCGGCGACGTGGGCGAGGGTGGAATCGAGGCCGACACCGCGTATGCGGTGGTAGACGGCAAGCTCACGCGCAAGGAGACGTCGTAGTCCCAGCATATGCGCCCATACCCGCCCCGCCGACGAAGGTCCGGCGGGGCTTTCCCGGTGTGAGCACCTCCACCACTACCACCACTGAACCAGCAATGAAGTACGGCACAGCTCTCCTCCTTCGCACGTGCGACTCCGATGGGCGAGCGTACGGCGGCTTCCAGTGGCCGCTCGTGGTCGGCGCAAGTGTGGTATCGCGGCACTGGAATCCCGAGTCGGTGTGCGGCGACGGTCTTCACGGACTGCTCTGGGGCGAGGGCGACACCCACTATCTTAGCTGTGAGGCGACCGCCATCTGGATGGTGGTCGAAGCTGATGCGTCGACGATCGTCGACATCAAAGGCAAAGTGAAAGTGCCGGCGTGCCGCATCGTGCACATCGGGGACAAGGAGAGCGCGGTCGCCTTCCTACAGGCCGACCCCCGTTCGGCAGGCAAGGCCATCGTCTTCGGCACCGCGAGGGCTGGCGATAGCGGCACCGCGATCACGGGCGAGGGCGGCACTGCGCTCGCGGGCGACGCCGGCACTGCGACCGCGGGCGACCACGGTACCGCGACCGCGGGCTACCACGGAACCGCACTCGCGGGCTACCACGGAACCGCGACCGCAGGCGACCATGGCACTGCGCTCGCGGGCGACGCCGGCACCGCGACCGCGGGCGAGTACGGCACCGCGACCGCGGGCTACGGTGGCACTGCGATAGCGGGCGAGGGCGGCACCGCAGTCACAGGTGATAGCGGCACTGCAGTCACGGGTAATGGCAGCACTGCGACCGCGGGTAATGGCGGCACTGCGACCGCGGGTAATCACGGCACCGCGATAGCGGGCTACCGCGGTACCGCGACCGCGGGCTACGCCGGTACTGCGACCGCGGGCTACGCCGGCACCGCGACCGCGGGCGACGCCGGCACCGCGACCGCGGGCGACCACGGTACCGCGACAGCGGGCTACCACGGAACCGCGACAGCGGGTGAGTACGGCACCGCGATAGCGGGCTACGCCGGCACCGCGACAGCAGGCGACCACGGCGTCGCGACCGCGGGCGAGGGAGGTACGATCTCGGTGTGGTATTGGGACCCACTACTTGGTCGACACCGCGTCGCGGTGGGCGACGTCGGCGAGGGCGGCATCGAGGCCGACACCGCGTATGTGGTGGTGGACGGCAAGCTCACGCGCAAGGATGTGGAGACGCCGTAACGTGCATCCGCTCTATCCCCGCCCCGTAGCTCTCACGAGCACGGGGCTTCGAGCGTGTGAGACCACCACGCTTAAAGAGGACACCATGAACACCATGACATCAAACTCCGAGATCACCGTCGAAATCGACACTCCAACAGGTCCTCGCGTAACGTACCCGAGAGTCTCGCACTTCGGCGATATCATCGAGGCTCTCGTGGGCACTGGCCTCGTACCGGATTTCTCGAACGAGATCGAGATCGGGCTGGGCATGCTGCGTTCGCCGCTCGTGGAGTCCAGGAGAGCACATGAGCATCTGCGCTGACCTCTATGTCTGGACTGCACCGACCGCACTCGTAGAACTACGCGCGATGAGATTCACGAGTGACCTTGGTGCGGCGCTCGTGCTTGATCTTCCGGACGGTAGCTCGATCCTGGTCGGCGGCGTCGACGAACACGGCGAACCGACCGAGCCGGCCGATGATCTGCCCGCGTTCGCACAACTGCTCGGCGATCCCAGCGACCACGACACGCTGCAGTACGAGGTCACGCGGTCGACGCTGCGCGAAGTACTTTCCGTGATCCGTGAGTGGATCGCAGCAAGCAGATCGCCGAATCACTGACGTACGCGGACTCCTCGAACGACGATCTGAGAAGTGCGGCATCAAGCGCAGTTGCTTCGAGCTGCACGACAGCCGAGCGAAGAGCCTGAAATAACGGAACCCGAACCCTTGCGAGTTCGGGTTCCGGTCGGCCGCTTACAGCGACCTCGCGGGCTAGGCCCACTCGGAGTTGTAAGGCTTATTCGATCGGCACGCCAGACCTTTCGCGTCACCGAAAATGTGCGCCTACGACCTCGCGTGTCGTACAACGCGTTTGATGGAGAGTTGGACTGGCCGATGTCAACGCTTGACGTCCTCGGCGGGCTCGCCGTCGTCAGACGCTGCGCCGTTGTCGTCCGATTCGTCCACCAGCACCCACGGCACATGACCTTGCTCTACATCCACACGACCGGCTTCTATGACTTCGCGGATCCACGCGAGCATCGCCTTGCCCAACGGGTACTGCGTCAGCTCCCATCCTCGCTCCGCATCATCGAGCACAGCAAGTAGATCGCCGAACCACTGATGTACGCGTACGCGACTCTTCCACTCGATCATATCGTCAGATTGCTTGGCGAGTAGGATGCTCACGAACTGCGCTGGATCCGGATCGAGGCGCAGTCCGGCTTCGAGCAGCGCTGCGATGGCTGGCGAGATCTTCTCCGTCTTGCCGTCATGCATCGCATTTCGGATCCGTGCGGTGTACCGCTCGGCGATCTCATGCGTCATACCCTGGCCAGCCATCGTGATCTGCTTGAGCCGCACCATGAGACGTTGGATCGCTCCGACTTGACGCCCTTCGGTCGGTCGCACTCGGTTGATCTTCTCGATCAGGTCGACGAGTCCTGTGGTGATCCAGTCGTACTCGTTCCCCGAGAGGAAGAGGCCGCGATCCGCGTACGTCACGTCACTAGTGTCGCTCATGCCCTGCAGTCTAGGGGCGATGCGTGCCTGCCTCCAAGGATCTTGACGTGCCGTCAGCTCCAGGTCATGGTTGTCGAGCCACGGCGAGGAGCCGAGGGGGCGAGGCCGAAAGATGAGCGACGACGAGCACCGCGTACAAGTACGCGCCGATGAGATCGCGAAGCAGTCGAGCACTCAGATCACGAGACTGGTGAAGGATCTGTTCTTGGACAAGGCTCGGCGTGTCAACAAGATCGCAGAGGTCGACGTGTCTTCATGCGCGCGTCGGATCGCGGGCGAGTTTTGGCCTCCGGGCTACCACTCGACGCAGGAGGTCTACGAGGCGATCGAGAAGCTCGTGGTCGATGTCCGAGAGGTAGGCGCACGCGGTCGCGGCGTTACACACGGCGTCTGGTACGAGTTGAAGTGTTTCGTGGCCGGTCCGCTGGCGACCTTCCACATCTCCAGTAGTAGCGAGTGTGTGTTTCGTGGGACGCCGGAGGAGTGCGATGCGTTGGCGTCACGGCTGACCGTTGTGATCAAACCCAAGAGGGACGACTCATGAAACGAGAACGAGAAGCATCGGCGCAAAAATCGAGACTCGCAGGAATCCGCAATGACTGCATGAGCAGAGGCACCGTATTCATGGACACACCGCAGGCATCTTTGTGTGGCGTGATCCAAACCTCCGTATCGATCACGTGCCCAGATGGCTCAACGTTCCGCTTTCGCTGGACTAAGGACGGACTTGAGACTACTGCCGATACCCTTGCTGACGGCACTATCGCACCTTTCCTAATCGTACACCCACAAATGACGAATGTGATCACGCTTACTGCGGCGAGATACCGCGCGTGAAAAGGATCTAGACGCCATGACGATAAGCAAAAAGATCCCGATCGTCCCGTGTGATATGGAGCCCATCCGAAACCTCCACGAGACGGAGCCCAAGTACACTGTGATGCGCTCGCGGTGGTCGGATGTTTATGTCAGTCGCGAAGATCTTAGATCTTACGCTGTGCATGTCTACGCCGTCGCCCATGGCCTCCGGTATATCATCGCTGCGCACGGATGGATCCACGAGATGCCTAGTGGAGATTTCTCCGCTACGACTGACTTTGACACAACGCTCGCGACGTTGCACGACGACGAGGATGAAGCGAAGGCAGCTCTGCTTTGCGCACTAACGCAGCAGCTTGCAGATCGCGTTCCAAAACTCATCACAGCCCATCGCCTCTCGTGGTGTCGACAAGTGGCGTGCGATGCCAGGTTGGATGTCGAGCGCTGCTTAACCAAACTCGCCGACGCTCAGATAAAGCGAGATGCTGCTGAAACAGCACTCGCGAAGGAAGAGGAGGACCACGAATGAACACCGACGACACCACCCTCCAACGTGCCGATCCCAGCCACCCGCTTCGTATCCAGCACGCCTACGCAGGGGCAGAGTGGATCGAGAGTAACGTGATCAGAGTGCACAACACTGGAGTCGCCACTGAGATCGTGGAGGGCACCGGGGCTGCGCCTATGTCACCTCTTGGGCGTACCGTCGCCGATGTACTGGGCTTCGTCTACCGCGGGATCTACCACCTTCCGAATAGCGCCACGTACAACACGGACTGGAGCGACCTTCGTCGGATCGTAGTCAACGTGCCGGCAGAACTCTGTACGTGGGATGGTAATGCGCTGACGCAGCTCGTAGTCGTCACGCACGACATGATGCTGCGAATGGAGGTTGGCCCCAGCGGACCGCGCATGATCAAGCTTTCGTTCTTCCAGCGTATGGCACGAGATGGCGACACCTCATTGCGACTGCCGACACTGGAAGAGCACGTCGGCATGATCCGTCAGGGCTACGTTGTCTCCTTCATGACCGACGACGCCGACGATGACGACGGGGCGTCACCATGACGACATCTACACGTCCACGGAGTCTCCTCGTCGGAGAATCTGTTCGCGTCCGCCACTCTAGCTATGACGGCCTAGGTGAAGTCATGAACGTCTACGAGTGCGGCTTAGTCTATCGCGTTGCGTGCCACGACATGCCGAACGTGTGGGATCAGCAGTCCGGCTTGTTCGACTGGGACGTGGTCGAGCCTCTCGGTGGCTGGGCAGCTGACGAGTCCAGTGAGCCGCCGAAGATCGACGGCGCCAAGCCGATTTCGATGCCGATCCAGGGCGGAGACCGTCATGGACGAGGCCAAGGTTGCGTACGTCCTGAGGTCTACCTACGAGCGTACGAGGTCTACTGCGTGGTGTACTGCCCGCAGCCCGCAATGATCGATGGTGAATGCCGTGGAGGCTTCGGTAAAAACGAGCTAGTCGCGCTCCTGTACGCATCCGGATTTCCGCGCAGAGAATGGAGTGACCGCGTCGACGAAGCTTTCAAGGGGATGCGTCTGTGAACAACACGAGAACCGATCATTTCGTGTGCCCGCAGTGCGGAGCTGACCGCGTACCATACGACAGTGGCATCAGCGAGATGCTGCGGAAGCGAGATAGAGATCAAACATTCGATGAACTCGCCGTACTTGCGCTTAAGGTAATCAACGCGACTGGGTATGGTAAGATTGAGAGGCTGACCATCGACGACAATTCCCGCCATGAAGTGGTGGCGTTTGCCGAGCGCATGATCGCATGGCTAGCATGGACATCGGTCGGAGACGACGACATGACATCTGCTGCGTGGCGAGAGTGGTACGCATCAGACACCACTACGCTGTTCCACAACTGGAAGGCCGAGCAGATCCTCGCTGCTGCTCGTGGGGAGCGGACACTACCATGATGTCTCCATCCGTCCGACTCGTGACTGCGTGCTGGTACCCGCTTCGCACTGCTCCTGTACTCGTGCAGCTTGCGGCAGAGGTGACATCATGATCGATGGCTACTCCTATTGCGAGACGATGGCGGCAATCGGAATGTGGCATATACGCGTACTCACCGACAACTGTCGCAAGATCAGCGGCGGTGCGGATTCCATGACGCTATGCGGACTTGATGCGGCGTGGGACGTACCATCGGCCGACGTGCCGTTCGTGTTTCATCCAGCTGTCGCCAGAGACAATCATCATGGCCGTACATGCCGTATGTGCTCTGCGGCGTACATCACTAGCGTCAACCTCTCCATTGCTCGCCTATCGGAGCACAGAACATGATCGAACGCGATCCTACGATCATCACGTCCGACGACGGACCTGACGCACCCTGCATCGAGATCGTGATCGACGATCAGGGTGATGTGTATATCGGCACGAGGCTTACTGGTGAGAAGGTGGCTGCGAACGCGACGCGCCTATGCGGACCCGGGGGTGGTTGTCGAATGGAGCACACTCGACTCGCAGTTCTACTGCTCGACGCGGTGACGCGTAACGACCACGCAGACATCGTCCAGTTCGCGGTACTACTACTCAATACGAAGGGCGTCGAACACGATGCCGCCCGTCTACTCGCAGCAGGCTGGAAGTGACCGGTGAATGACTCGCGCTTGAGATATAGCGACGCCGACCGATGCGATTTGGACTGCTCGGGTCGACATCCGAAAACCACAACCCAGGAGCCATGACATGACCGACGACACGAAGCCACCGAAGGAAGTAGCTGCCAAGGCGCAGAGAGTGGCGAAGCTGCTCACGCAGCCGCAGTGCGAATTCATCTGCGGAGATCTGTTCATTACCACTCAAGCGCAAGCCCGTGTGGCCAACCGTCTCCGCGTGATTGGACTCGGCGGGATGTGGCTTTCTCCTTCTCGGCGCATCATCTTGAGCCCGCTCGGATCCAAGGTGCGGCGCCTCATACTGGCAAGCAGACGCAAGATATGGTCCTCGCCTCGTAGCCCTCACGAGCACGGGGCTTCGAGCGCGTGAGGGCTACCCCCTTCCCATCCATGTCATCCTGCCTGCCCAGAATCTCGCTCCTGTGCGCATGGTACGACGTCTGGGTCGGTGTCTATTGGGACGCCAAGCGACGAAAACTCTACGTGCTCCCCATCCCGTGCATCGGGTTCGTACTGACCTTCGCCTCGCCCATCCCCGCCCCTGAAATCCACACGCCATGAACACCACCACGTCGTCAGGCGTCGCTAATGGCGTCGTCAAAGCAGTCCTGGTACTCGCTCTCTGCGCCTTCAGCATCTGGCTGCTTGTCGTCTCGCTCGCCGATCCTGGGCGCACTAGATCCACCGTGCAGCCCGTGGCGCCAAGCTCGGCGCGGTGTGACGAGTACCACGCCAAGCTCGACGCGCTCGACGTCACCTACCCCGGTGAGATCACCGCCGAGCAGCGCGCTATCTGCCCAAGAGGGACACCATGAGCACTCCGATGAAACCGGGCTGGTACCGCGCACAGTGGGACTTCAAGTCGCCCATCGTATGTGTACGCGTCGCCGTAGACGTTGGCATGCTAGGCTCGCCCGGTCGTCCGCTCAAAGTCCACGACACGTTTGCCGGAAGCTGGCGCCCGCTCGCTTGCGTCGCGGAGTGGGGACTATGCATCGACGACATCGAAGTCGAAGTCACGAGCCTCCGTGCTAGGGCCGAGCGAGCTGAGATGGCGCTATTCATCCTTCGTGCGGACCGAGATGCCGTCCGCGCGAAGAAGCAGATGCGCGACGAGTCGGTTCCAGCTCCAGGATGGATACTAGTCGATGCCGATCGCGGCAAGTACGGCCGACTTGACGGGCTCACCGACCTTGCTGGAACATGGATCGATTACGACGAAACCAGGAGGAGTGATTTATGATGTGCGACTTCCGCTTGGCCATCGTGAAGGGCTTGGTTGAGCACGATCAAGGTGACGCCTACTTCGGCAGCTTGATCGGTTACACGGATCACTTCAACGCGACACAACACGCTGGATGGGTGACGAGAAATGCCGCCAGTGAACTGCTCACCATCGAAGGTCGACTCGTCTATCTGCGCTGCAATCTCGCTTCACTTCCGAACCAACTTGGACGTCGCGCGTACTTGTGGGACTGGTCGTCGATTCCGGATCCATCATGAATACACGATCTAAGCCGCGCTTGCAGTGTTCGAAGTGTCCGTGGAAGACGACGACCGATCCGTTCGAGATCCCCGGAGGTTACGACCCTGACAAACATGCGAAGATTCACTGCACCATTGCCATGCCTGGTGAGTTCAACATGGAGAAAGTTCGCATTATGTCGTGTCACGAGTATACCAATGCTCAACGGATGCCGTGCGTCGGATGGCTGAAAAACCAGTTAGGGCCAGGCAACAACCTTGGCCTGAGAATGTTAGTCTCTAGATTTCACATCGACTGCAACGTGCGCGCGGTCGGACCGCAGCATGAAAAATTCGAAGACACACTACCCGAGCCAAGGGATACTTAATGACCGACGACATGGAAAACGGCGCGAAGCCGACCTTGAAAGACCTTTCCGACTGCGACGAGTTCTACATCCTCGACACACGCTCCGTCGTTGGAAACTGCGCGATGTGGTGGGCACCTGAAGGCCGAGGCTACGTGTGCTCACTTAGCGATGCCGGTGTATACACGCGCGAAGAGGCGTACGGTAAGCGCGAGTCTGACGTTCCAGTTCCACGCGCACTTGCGGAGGCGTTTGTCGTGCGGCACGTTCGTGTGGATCAGCTAGATGACAGTATGAGCTTGAGGCCTGGACGCGACAGCTTCGAAGCGCGCATGAACGAGGCTTCCGCGTGGCGCAGGGAGAACAACCGTTGAAAAATACGTGTTCGTTAGACGTGATCAGAAAATGGTTGCAACGCGAGGTGCAGGGTGAGTGACGATGTTCTGATCGGTAGGATCAGGTGCGGCTAGCTTGGTCCCGTAGGCGCCGTAGCGTCTCCGCGTCCTTGACGTCGCCCCTAGCCTTGCCGATCTTCTTCGCAGCCCGTGCAACTGCTGCTTTGCGTCGGTTCATGATGAGCCTTGCTTCAGGCGAGAGTACAGGCCCCTGTCGGCACTTGCGCCTGACGTCCGCGCGCTTAGTGGCGAGAAATCCAGGGAGCAGCATGGCGCGGACCTCCTGGATGATCGCGGCGATGTCGACCTCCATGTCGCGCACGAGAGGGCGGAGTCGCTCCAACTCGGCGACGCGACGTTCTAGCGCCCTGACGTAGCTGTCGTGTTCGGGATCCAACATCACCGAGCAAGTGTCCAGCACTTCTCTTGACGTTGCAACGATCTCGGTATACCGTAAGGAGCAAGCGCTAGGAGAGGATCCTAGAGCGTTTTCCGCAACCAGTCGCGGATCTACGGCGAAGCTGCAGCCGAGCGCATCCTTGCCGAGATCAGGGAGGCACAACAACCATGAGCGTCCGAGCAGAACTTTTTCAACCGCCGCCCATTCCTGTCGCTCAGCAAGAGGTCGTGGTGATGAGCTGCGATCTCTGTCGTCGAGAGATCCGTGTAATTCGACGCACGGCCAATGATGGCGACTGGGGCATTGGGTACGAAATCGATCGCTTTATTATCATGCGTGAGTATGGAGATCCTGGACCCGGCAAGCATAACCTCATCCAGTATCACTGCTGTCCAGAGTGTTGGGACAGTAAGATCGTAGCTCTGTTCGCCGCTGCCGGATCGACGACGGTCGTCACCGAGGTGAGCTGGTGAATTCTGCTTGCGGCGGAGGAACCATGAGTGTCCCGAACGGAGTCCGTAGCGGTGAACTACGAAGGTACCGCGCGAACTTTTTCACTGGCGTAAAAGGGAGTCCATGAAGATCACCCATGAAATCCACCCTGGCGCGATCTCGTGCGTGGGTACAGGGGAGCAAGATGGCACATGCTGCGGCATCGTACTCGGCACACACCCGATCACTGGTGAGAAGGATACGTTACGCTTCGAGGGTAGCATGTCCGACGTGCTCAATGTCGTCGATGACTTGCAGCGACAGATCCGCACTCTGATCATTGCACGCGGCGACCAAGACCCGTACACGTACGTATCGATGGTCGTTGTTGATACGCTGCGGCGCGAGTCCGAGTGGAACAGGTTGAGATGGCAGGAAGCGGCAGCGCGCAGTGACGCCGAGCGTATGCGCCGACAGAACTCGCCGAGCGGAACGCTGACGTCGATCGTGTCGGTCTATGAGATCGATAACCTAGATGTGACGATCCGTATCGAGAACTTCAACGGCGGCGCGGTCGTCAAGGACAAGCGCTACGCGCTTGTGGAGATCGGAGAGTCATGAAGAAGATCCGTTCCGGATCATGAGCAAGGTGCGGGAGTCAAGGGTGTAAAAATATGAAGAGCAACACAATCAAGACGACAGCCTGGCCGTGCGGGGAAGCTCAAGAGATTAAAGAGTGGCCCGCGGTCATGCCTGAACTCGAACCCCGGCACTTCGCACACGGGTCGTACCAGGGTAGAGGCGTGTACCAGGAAAACCTTGCCGGCACACTCGTGTGCGGGACGCCTCGTTGCGCCGTGGGCAACGTCATGGTCGCGTTCGGTCAAGATCCACGGCATGAATCCTGGGACTGTAGTTTTCTGCATGCTCAGGTCGACAGAGGCGATGGGCCCATGGGTGAGTTCGTGGCCGCGTACATCCGCAACCTGGGCGGGTACGGCCAGACGATCTACGATCTTTCCGAACTGTTCGAAAATGACATGGTCCGGATCTCAGTTGAGGTCGCGGCGGATGCGTTCAACAAGACCATACGCTCGTTCGGTTACATCGAAGAGTGCAGGTTCTCGCAGAAGATCGTGATCACGTGAGCCCGGATCTACTACTCAGCAGCGCGTGGAAAGGATGCCCAATTGGACATCTACTCGCGATTATTGGCGCAGTGAAACGCGGCGAGATACCATCGTCTGACTCGATAGAGATCGTCGACATGTGGTTCGATTCGCGCTTGCTGCCACAGTCGCCGAAGGCCTCCGAGCAGAGCGAGATCGAGATCGCCATGGCGGATGAACGACGATGGACGGAAATGGCCATCGTATCAATCACCAGGACCGACGACATGGAGGCTCGCGCGAAGCGAGACGCCGAAGAGCTAGAGGCGCATCGCGAAGATATCCTCGATGCGGCACGTCAGCTTCTCCCGTTCCTCGTTGGACACGAGCGTGAGTTCGACATCGACAGGATCGGATCGTACGAGTCGTTGTCGTACCTCGACGGCGCAGGTGAGCATCGCGCGAGGAGAGATTGCAGTCTCAGCGTTTTCGCGGAGTTTCTCGCCGTCCGCTTCCACGCCGAACTGGACACGCACTGCTCCAAGACTGTGGCTCAAGGCGTGCATACGTGCGTGCTCGGTGATAGGCACGACGGGGAGTGTCTACGGGGCGACGAGGCCATCAAGCTGCGCGATGAGGCAAGGCGAATCGCGGATGAACGGGACGACGCGCGTCGTGCATTGGTAACGGCGGTGGCATGGGCTGTTGAGGTCTGCTCGGCTAACCGCGACGACGTGATGAGACATGCGGTGAATCTATTTGGCGTCGATGAAGCTACTCGCCTGTTCCCCGTTGACGGAGGTGACCGATGACCAGTGACGCAAATACGACCTCAAACGCCCCGACGAAGCCGGGCTGGTATCGCGTGACCATTCGGAACAGTTGTAGCGGTAAGCTGCAGCGCGCAGTGGTAGAGGTGATATGCGTCGACGGCGTGATGCGTGCGACTGGGCTTTCGTCTCCAGCACTGCTAGGCGACTCACACTTCGTCGAGTGGGGTTCGTGCGTCGACGACATGGAGGTCGACGTCGAGCGGATCACGTCCGAGCGTGACGAGGCGGCGCGCAACCTTCGCGTCGCCGACGAGCAGCGCGTCGAGCTAGAGCCGCCGGACGGATGGTGGTTCGAGGAGGACTCCGTCACCGACTACAAGACGACGCTTTCACTTGCGGATGCGGCCACACTCTCGGTCGGTGACCACTACGTCGAGAAGTACCGCATTCCACTCGCAGCCATCGACGCGCTTACAGGGAATCGCCAATCGCCCGTAACCGCTCCGCTTCGCGCCGAGCGTACGCCGCAGCCAGGTACGCGTATAGTCGCCATATCGTACCGCGCTGAGGCTAAGAGGATAGCCCCGCTAGGCGAAGCGAACATCCGTGCGGATGAGCGCCGGAAGGCCGAGTTGGACATCGCGGCCGCGCTGCGCCGCGAGGCGAAACAGCACCCTGGACAGGTGACCGAGCTACTCCTAGTGGATATTGCGGACAGTATAGATGTATCCGAATACCTGCGAATCAAAGCTGCTACCCGGACGGAGCCGACACCATGACCGACAACACGGAACCAGTCCGCGCCGGCGACGTCGTACAACCGCACGGGATCGCCGAGAAGTGGGGCGTCGCGTGGGCCGACCACCAGTCCGGCTACCTTGCATGGCTCGGCTGGCCGCCGGGGCAGATTCGAATCGAGGAAGTCGATGTTGTCGAGCGGTGCACTGACGAGGAGCACGAAACTTTGGTGCGCAACCTCGGCAGACGGACTCATGGTGACGAGTACCGCAATGCGGTGCGGCGGATCTACCCCAAGTTTTTTCTTGACGATGCGCCCGCGCCTGCAGTGTCTCTCGACGAGACGGAGATTCGGGCGGAGATTCGGGCGTACGCGCCCGCCGAGCCGCCGGAGCGCGACGAGGCGGCCATCCGTGCAGACGAGCGCAGACGCACTGAACGGGATATCGCCGCAGAGCTGCAGCGTAGACACTGCGCTGATGAATTGCGATGCGGCTTCATGCGCGGGCCGTTCGACGCCGGAGTTATCCGGTGCCTGGACTACACGCGCAAGTGGATTGCGAGCGGCGTCTACCCGCGCGCCGATCCGCCGGACCTCGATGAGAAGGAGCCGACACCATGACCGACAACGTGAAGCCGACCGAGTTCGAGGCCCAACTGCTCCTCGACATCCACAACGGAGTAGATCGCAAATGGGGCGCTGCGGTAGGCGCGGCGTTAGAAGAGTGCGTCGAAAACGGATGGTTGAGTGCCGGTGCTAACTGCAAAGTTACGCCGCTCGGCCTCGCCGTGCTCGTGCGAGGTGCCCAGTGAACATCCCAACGAAACCCGGCTGGTACCGCGCACGTTGGCCGCCAGCGAATACCTGGACGTGCGTGCTGGTCGAGAGACGACACGATCACCTGGTTGTGTTCCACCTCGGTGACACCTTCGATCCCAAGCGGATCGACGAGTGGGGCCCGAGCGTCGACGACACGGAGGACACGATCGTGAGCCTTCGTGCTGAGGTTGAGTGGCTCACAGCGGAGGTCGAGAGCCTACGCGAAGCGTGTATGCATAGCGGCACGATTGCCTTCGAGCGTACTGGCGAGCGCGACGACGCGCGACGTGCCTGCGCGATGGCTGCTGCGATGTCATTCGAACGATCGGCTGGCCTCGACGACGTGAGGCGCTATGCGATCGAACTGTACGGTGCCGATGAAGCCGCGCGTCTATTCCCCGATGGAGGTTCACGATGAACACGCCAACGAAGACAGGCTGGTACCGCGCACGGTGGCCGTACTACGACACGTGGTCTTGCGTGCTTGTCACTGTGACCGGCTCCGAGGCGAGCGTCTACGATCCCGGCGTATCGCGCTGGCGACCGCTGTCCGACGTCGTCGAGTGGGGGCCGAACGTCGACGGCCTACAGACCGAGGTCGAGCGGCTCACTGCCGAGACCGCGAGCCTCCGAGCCGGGTTGCAGCAGATCAGCGACATCCGCGATAGCATGGTCGACGCGCAGACCCTTAACTGGTACGAGCACGTCTATCCGCTGGTCGCCGCGCTCAACTCCGCGGGTTTCGCGGGCGCCGACTCTGACGACGCGCGCAAAAGAATCGGCACGCTAGTGGAACGGTGCAGAATCGCAGAGGCGAGGGTCCTCGCTGAATGCCGCCGCCGAGCGCACGGGGGAGGGGAATGATGGAAGCCGAGACCGCAAGTCTCCGCGCGTTTGTATTCGAGGCCGCCTGTCTGCTCGGGTGCGAGGCGGACGAGCCTGGCGCGCTGGAGTCGATGATCGTCGAGTTGTACGCGATGCGCGACCGCGATGTGGATGGCGCCAAAGAGATCGAGAGCCTACGTGCCGAGGTCGAGCGGATCACCGCCGAGATGGACGCCCTGCGTGCGAGCGGCGTCGACTGGGCCCGGTGTATCGTCGGTTTGCAGCCCGAGATCGATAGCCTCCGCGCCGAGGTCGAGCGGCTCGGCGCCGAGCTGGCCGCCGTACGTGTGCCGAAGTCGGAGCGCGACGAGGCGGCGCCTCCTCCAGGGTGGATCGTTACACCCCGCGGAAACGTGATTAAGAATGTCGCTGGGAAGTGCGATCTTCGTCACGCATGGGCCGTCTACGATCGCGAGCACGGCTACGCGCCTGTCGACGCCATCGTCGACCTCCGTGCCGAGGTCGAACGGCTCACAGTTGAGCTGGCCGCCACGCGTGCGCCGAAGCCGGAGCGCGCCGATGTCTTCACAGCCGGTATGGCCGCCGTTGCCGCATGGCAGCAGTACGACCGCGAGCAGGCGCGCCGCGCCACGATCGCGGAGTACGACGAGCCGTGTGCGCTCGCCGAGAAGGAGCCGACGCCATGACCGACCGGACGAGTCCGCCTGAGCATTACCGCGTCACGCATACCGACATCTGCCCCGAGTACGACGACTGGTACATCGAGCCGCTCGTCGATAGTGTCGGTATCTGCGTCTTTGCCCGGTCGCTTAAGGTGGCCACGGATTTATGCTGGCGACACTTCGACGCTGTTACCGCTCCACTGCGCACCGAGGTCGAGCGGCTCACTACCGAGACCGCGAGCCTCCGAGCCGGGTTGCAGCAGATCAGCGACATCCGCGACAGTATCGTCGGCTCGTCGACCGTCAACTGGTCGGAGCACGTCTATCCCATGGTCGCCGCGCTCAACTCCGCTGGTTTCGTAGGTGCCGACTTCGACGACGCGCACAAAAGCATCGGCACGCTTATCGAACGGTACAGAATCGCAGCGGCGAGGGCTTGCCTAGCAGAAGCGAAGGCAAGCGACTTGGAAGCCGAGATCGCGAGCCTCCGCGCCGAGCGCGACGACGCCCTGCGTGAGCCGGAGTCGGACCGGAGGTTCAGTATTAAGGTAGAGGTCCAACCCGGCCAGTTCGCCTCGGAGAGGAACGTGTCGTTCTCGGCGTGCTCCCAGCAGTACACACTGATCGTCGACGCCGCTACCGATCTCGACGGCGAAAACCTCAAAGTGGCGATCATCGGCGACAGCCCAGGACGTTGGATCGTCCGACTTCCGCGAGAGACGTTCACATCGGGTAGAAACCTCTCTCTCCCGCGCGAGCTTGTGTTTTTGCGCGCCGAGGTGCCGCTCCGCGCCGAGGTCGAACGGCTCACTGCCGAACTGGCCGCCGCGTCGAAGGCGCTCGGTACGATGGCAGAAACCATCGTCAGTCTCAATGACGAGGCCAAGCGGCTCACTGCCGATCTGGAGGCCGCGCGTGCGCCGGAGCCGGAGCGTGCCGAGTCGGCGGTCGACTTCGCCGAGCGCGTCGCCAAGTGGATTGACGAGCGCAACGCGCCAAGCAGGAACCTGAGTGACTACGACCAAGGCCGCCACGACGAGCGCGATTATATCCGCGGTCAGATCCTCGCTGCCTCTCGCGGGGAGAGGAAGCTGCCATGACCGCTTCGGAGAAATACGAACCAGGCGATCCGGCAGACGAGCCGCAGCTCGTCGTCGTGCGCGACGACGATAGCGAATATTCAGGTTTCCGCGTGGGGTTCTCCGGCGAGTTCTACGCAGATACCGCGGAGATTGCCGAGATCTTTCGGCAGGAGTACGCGCTTTCGATCGCGAAGAGCGTGTACGGGGCCGAAGTCGCGAACCTGCGCGCCGAGGTCGAGCGGCTCACAGCTGAGCTGGCCGCCGCGCCAGCCAATAGGGTCACTGTTGTCGCGTGGCAACGGTATATTGCCGCGTGTCAGCGGTACGACCGCGAGGAGCGCGACGAGAAGGAGCCGACAGCCGTAAAGCAAAAACCATGAACAACAAATCGCCAACCAAAGAACCGTTCGTCGCCGAGGTGATCGACTGCAACGACTGCCCGTTTTTCAGCAACACCGTTTGCCACGGGCTGCAGTGCGGCGCACCGACACTAGGGCCGAGCCCGTCGCTAAAGTGGGACTGGCGCCGCCCATCGTCGATCGAGATCGAGCAGCCGGGCCCGGCGTGTCCGCTCAAGAGCGTCAGCGTGCTCGTGCAGCTCGTGCGAGGCGCAACATGATCAATCTCCCAACGAAGACCGGATGGTACCGCGCACGGTGGCCGCACTACGTGACATGGTCATGCGTGCTCGTCACCGTGACCGGCGCGGAAGTAAGTGTCTACGATCCCGACACGTCGAGATTGCGGCCGTTGTCAGACGTTGACGAATGGGGGCCGTACTTCGATGACGTTGGCGGCAGCCGCAAAGAGATCGAGAGCCTACGCGCCGACCTTCGCGTCGCGAACGCCACGATCGCGAGCCTCCGTGCCGAGCTAGCCCGGAAGGGAACGGAAACGAAAACGGAGCAGACACCGTGACCCCGCGCGACAAGCTGCGCGCGAGCCTGCGCGCCAACTCTGAGCACGTGCGCCAGTGGCCGGATTGGCTACGCGCCGCGATCTCGACCGCGGGGGTGTTCGCGCCGATTCAAAAAGGAAACGGAAACGGAAACATGATCACTCAATCTATCCCAACAAAATCCGGCTGGTACCGCGCCCGCTGGCCGGGACACACAAGGTGGTCTTGCGTGTCGGTCTCCATGACCGACACCGAGGCGAGCGTCTACGATCCCGGCGTATCGCGCTGGCGACCGCTGTCCGACGTCGTCGAGTGGGGCCTGAACGTCGACAGTCTACAGAACGAGGTAGTGAGCCTCCGTAAGTTCGTCTCCGCGCAGGGCGACTGCGATGTTGCCAGTGCCAAAGAGAACGCGAACCTGCGCGCCGACCTTCGCGTCGCGACCGTCACGATCGCGAACCTCCGTGCCGCAGTGGATACCCTCACCACGATCCTCGACAAAGGTGCCCGATGAGCCTCCCAACGAAGACAGGCTGGTACCGCGCCCGCTGGCCGCAGCTTACAACTTGGTCATGTGTGCTGGTCACCGTGACCGGCTCCGTTGTAAGTGTCTACGATCCCGGCGTATCGCGCTGGCGACCGCTGTCCGACGTTGACGAGTGGGGGCCGTGCATCGACGACATGGAGGCCGAGGTAGTAATCCTCCGCGGCTACTTCGTCGCGATGACAGGCATCGCCGATGATGCACATCGACGATGCGAGGAACTTCGCGACGAGCTTGCCGCGCTGTTCGACGGAGGTGACCGATGAGCTTCAAATGGTCAGAGTACACTAATAGCATCGACGCGATAATCGAATGGTGCAGAATCGCAGAAGTGAGGGCTTGTAGCATGGAGGCCGAGATCGCGAGCTTCCGCGCCGCACTGGTAGATTGCAACCCTTGCCGGTCATGCGGCTCCGACCCATCCATCGACCACGCTAGTGGGGCGGAGTTGCCAATCATTGCCGCAGCGCTAGATGCCCAAGCTGAAGCCGAAACTGAATGCTTTCGCCTACAGAATGAGAACGCGAGCCTCCGCGCCGAGTTGCTCGCCACGCGTGCGCCGAAGCAAGATCTTGAGGTAATCGAATGACATCACACATTTCACCGAAAACGCGGAGCAAGATCACCGCGTGCGAAGCCGCAAATAACATCGCGAGGGAGCTTATTGCGGCGGCGACGGCATGGGAACCGGACACGCGGCTGGTCGGAAATGTGCGAGCAGACGCAGTTGTTTGGCTGTGCCATCGCGTGCTCAAAGAAGCTTGCGAAGAACAGCACGAGTTATCACGGGGGTCGTGCGTAGACGACCTTGAAGCCGAGATCGCGAGCCTCTGCGCGAAGCTCCATGCTGCCGAAGAGGCGGCCGCCATCTTCGACGCCGCTGGCCACGACGTACCTACCGCCCTTGCGCGAGTGGCAGCGGCTGAGCTTGCAGCACAGCGCGATCGTAACGCGCGAGCTAAAGTTGAGAGTGAACTCGAAGTGGCGCTTGCGTTCAAAGAACGATATAGGCGAATCGCGGCGCAAGCTGAGGACAATGCGGTACACCAGATGATCGCGAGTCTGCGCGCCGAGCTATCCGCCGTGAGAGAGCGGCTTAGCGAGTTCGAGACGCCGGGATGGCAGTGGAATCACAAGCACACCGGGATTGCCGCATCTTGGTGTCCGGAGTGCGGTGAGTGTTCGTGCGACCTCGACGATGGGGGATTCGACAAGGCCGACTGCCCGCTGCACGGCGATAAATCTCGGCATTGCGATGACGGAGCGACCGCGCCACATCCGTCGCTTTCTGATCCTAAGATGGAGCCGACTCGCTATCACTGCCCGAGCTGCAGCTGCCAGCCGGAGAAGCAAGTAGGCCGGATCGACCCATGAAATTCCGTCACGCCGCGTCGGCGAGGAGTGCTCGTGCGGCTGCCGCCCAACACTGAGTGCCTGCTGCTGATCGTGAACTACGACTTCTTCCATCTGGCCGCACGGGCCTTTACGGCGAATTCGCGACGTCGTAGCAGCCGCTGTTCATCGGTCAGCTTGGCCTTCGACTTCCTTGGTCGGTGTACGTCAGGTCGGCTCTCCAACATGAGGCGCAGCTCGGCAATAGCGGCCTCGATGCTCTCGATCCTCTTCTGCAGGGTATCGACGGTGATGACGGTGATGTTGGTCTTTGGCATTTCTCTATCCGAGTCTTATATATCTCTTATAGAGAGCATGCGCAAGAAGTTTGACATCGCCGAATTAGCCTGATATCTGTCCGATAGGGAACATTCTCGGACACGCTTCGAGTAGGATGGTCCTACCGCCGATGCCTAAGCGCGAAATCAGCAAGAGACGGACTCGCGTCACGGCGATTGCGGTCCCTGGGCCGGCACCGCTGGTCCAGGCGTCGGACGGAGCTGATGACGCCGAGTACCAGCGCATCGCCGACGAGCTGTCCGGCTACTCGCATGCAAGCTCGACGCAACGCGCGTACCGTTCCGATCTCAAGGATTGGGAGACCTACGCGAGATCGGTGAAAATCCGCTCGCCCTTTCTCCCGATTCTTCCGATATGGCTGCGAGGGTACCTCGCGCAGATGGTGGAGCGGAAGCTGTCGCTGTCGACGATCCGTCGCCGCTGCGCTGCTATCACGTGCCTGCACACGCAGCAAGGATGGCGCAGTCCCATGGAGGATCCCGAGATCATCGAGTTACACAAGAGCATCTCCAGACGCCTGTCCTGCCAGTCGAACAAAAAGGAGAGGATGACGGCGTCTATCGTGTCCGACGCCATCGCCACTGGACATGTCGACTTGCGCGATCGTGCGATCCTTCTGTTCGGAATTTGCACGGCGTTCCGCCGCTCCGAGATCGTAACCCCGACTTGGGATGACCTGAAACCTGACAAGCGCGGCTTCCTTGTGCACCTGAGCCACTCTAAGACGGACCAGGAAGGCAAGGGTAGCGTCGTCGGTATTCTGGAGATCCCAGAGGTGCCAGTTCTATGCCCTGTGGCAGCGCTACGCGCATGGAGATCTGAGTCGTTCACCAGTTCTGATGCGCGCGTGTTCCCGGTGTGTGATCGGACGATCGCGCGTACTGCCAAGCGTGCCGCCGAGCTTGCAGGCTTCGATCCTGATCTTTTCGGCGGTCACTCGTTTCGCTCGGGCTTCGCGACGAACGCTGCCGAACGTGGCGTGGCGATGGAGCTGTGGATGAAGCACACGCGGCATATATCAAGCGACTCTGCAAAGGGCTACGCGCAGAGCAACGACGCGATGGCTAACCCTGGCGCAGAAGCCATGCGTGACGCGTTACGTGAAGCTGGTGCCAGAACGACGCCGACGTCGCCATCACCTACGAATTCAACAACCCTAAAAGAAGAAAAGAAGAAGTGATGCCACGACACCAAGATACCACGATCTTCCTCGACGTAGACGGCGTGCTAGCGATGACGCCTGAGCGCCTGTACCAGGACCACGTCATCGATATCGCTGCGTACCCACGCGGCGTGTACGATCTCAGCATCGCACTGAACCGCACGCATGAAGAGGTCTGGGCGCATACGGTCGGAAACGTGGACTGGTGGGAGAGTCTAAGCTTGTACCCGCACGCTATGGATCTAATCGAGAAGCTGTCTGCCGTGGGTAACGTCGTCCTAGCCACTGCGCCGATGCACGATCCAGCATCGGTCTTGGGCAAGGTCCGGTGGATCCAGAGACACTTCGGCTCTGATTTCCGCGACTACGTCATCACCAAGCGCAAGGACGTACTTGCGCGGCCATGTGCCGTGCTTGTCGATGACTACGACGTGAACATCGAGAGCTTCCGTCGTGCAGGTGGCGATGCCGTGTTGTTTGCTCGGCCGTGGAACAGCGGCTACACATTCAGCGATGACGCCGTCGGTCGTGCGATCTGCGACGTCTCCACAGGTTTGATCGACCGGACCCTGTAATGCCGACACGGCCTGCTTCTCGGAGTGGCCTCGGTATCCGCCGGCCACGTCCACTGGATAACTCGGCACCGGCGACGACAACCGTCGCACGTCCAGCGTCGAACCATGTTGCGCCGCTGGGTATGAAGAACGCCGAACTGCGCGGGCGTCTGGCGACTTCGCACCAACGCGCATCCCGCCTAGCCGTGACACTGGCACGCCTCGTTCGCGCGATCGATGCTGATGATCCAATAAGGATCGAAGCCGCGATGACCGTAGCACGTGAGCTGATCGACGAGCGCTGAGGATGCTCCTATGACTGACATCGTCGACAAGATCGCGAAACTTCTCCGTCTTGCCCGTGATCGTAACGGTACGGTCGAAGGCGAGACGGTACTGCGCACTGCGCAGAGGCTAATGGACGAGCATCAGATCGAGGTGGACCTCGAAGAGATGGACGAGCCTGAGATCATTCACGCTGCCGATCCTCTGGTAACCGTCGAGGTCGGCCGCTACCACGAAGTCCAGCCGTGGCGGCAGCACGTCATGACCTTCGTACAGATGATCTACCGCGTCGGCGCAACATGGGAGCCTAACGCTGAGAGCGTGACCTTGTGGATCTTCGCGCCGATGACGGCTAAGGATCGTCTGCATCGCGCCGCTACCTACTACACGCGGCTCGATGCGGCGATCCACGCCGCCTCCCGACACGTACCTCGTTACGTCGCTCATAATGGCGTGTACATCGCGGTTGACGTTCGCCATCCCAAGCCGGTGTCGATGTTCCGCCGAGGGATCGCAGACGGCTGCATCTCTTCGCTGTTTCGCGCCGTCATGCGCGCTGCCGAAGAGCGACTGGCGGAGCAAGTTGTGCTGTCCGACTGCGTTGAGATGCGCAAGGTCGACAAGTTCACCTGCGCAGCAACGGATGCGGCAGATCCGCAAGAGTCCACCAAGCACGAGGCCGACGGCGCCGATCCGATCGACCTCGCGATCTACCAACACGGCCTTCGCACTGCGTCGTCGGGTACACCGTGGCCACTGCCAGATATGGACGACGTCGAGCTGTCCTATCCTTGAGGCGGCTTTGCCCAAAAAATGCCGGTTGCCCAAGAAGTCGAGCGGCTGCCCAAGAAATCATGATCGTCGCTCAGCCTGGGTAGAGCGACTCCACGAACTCGTCGATGGGACTTCTTCGCTCTTATCGGCCGGAGGCCCCCGGCGGTGTTGCGGCACCAGGCGCCATCTAATCCGCCTCAAACTCGATCTCTGTGTCTGTAGCACCGACGAACCTCCTATTTCGCAGACGACGACGAGCGTCGTAGAGACCCGGGAGAACCTTCGCGTACTCTGGAATCTCATCGATGATCTTCGCGTCGGTCATCATTGCGAGGCGGTCTTCAGTGTCCTTCTGTCCCTCGCTTGCGCGACTAAGTTTGTCGAGCACCGCGAGATGCTGACCGAACCCTGGGACCCACGGAATGCGCACTCTGGAGATCTCGGTGGGAACTAGTTCGAGGACACCGCCGCCGTAGGTACGTCCTTCCAGCTCGGAGGAGAGAATCGTGAGCGAGTTGTGAAATACCGCCACGAGATCTGCGGATTTGTACCCATTGAGAGGCTTTCCGCGATATACGGTGTCCGTGGTCACGACGCCGGCCGCATTGAGTAGCAAGCGGTGATGCTGATGAGCACGTTTTGTCAGCATCACCGCGCCGGAGACGATATGTGGGACACGGTACCACGGTTTTCTGACCCGGCATTTATAGCGACTCGGAATACCAAGAGACTCGCCGAGTGCGATGTACTCAAGTACACCTTTACCATCAGGCCGGGGTCGGTCGGTGGAAAAATCTAGGAGCCACGATCTGGCGCCGTTCTTCCTGGCGGTCCCGAAGTCCCTCGTTGTGAACCGGATCCCTGGCGAATGACTCGTGCGCGCCAGCAACGGCACGGCCCATGGTTCCAGATCGTACTGCTCTACCAGTTCATCCGAGATCGTAAAGTAGGCGTTTGCGCCAGTAACAACGGAGACCTGCAAGCGAGCAAGGCTCCCAAGCTCACATACCTGCGGCAACGACTGTGCGCGGTCGAGAGACTCTCGTTCTCCCTGCGAGAGAAGATATCGAGTCCAAGGTTCGGGCCCGGGATCGACGTGCCAGTTCCAGCGGATACTCTGAGTGCCGTGTTCAACGAATGTCACAGACCTGCCGCCAACGACCGGCTTCGAGCGGCGACCGCTGACGACCACAACGTCCTGCAGCAGCCCTGGGAACGTGCCGCGCTGGAACATATCGATCTGGGCACACTCAAAGTGAGTGACCAACGCATTCCGAAACTGTCCGGCGGAGATCGTCGCGATCATCTCCGCCGGCAGGACCATGCAGAAGACACCGCCGACGCGAAGTCGAAGCATGGTGAGTAAAGCGAAGAGAATCCACGCGTTCGACACTCCCTGGATCGAGAGTCCGTGTTCGCTCGCCAGTTTTTCCGCGGCAGTCCGATCTTCATCTGACAGGAACTGGTACCGGACGTACGGTGGATTTCCGATGACCACATCGAAGTCGGCCTTGGTTTTCTCGGATGCGAGCCATGGAAAGACGCTGTCTCCGATGACTGTCCCAGAGACCTTGTGCTCCACCAACTCGCGACGGCACTTCGCAGCCTCCACCGGATCCAGCTCGACACACGTGAGCTTGATCGACGAAGCGCCTGGACGCTCCGAAAGTCCGCGTACGAAGGCCCCATCACCCGCGCTCGGTTCGAGCCACTTACGAGGCAACAACTGAGCCAACGCGTCGACACGCGACAGGCAGAAGGACACCATCGCAGGCGGCGTGTAGTAACCACCGCGGAGTTTCTGATCGCTGACTTCGTGACGGAATTTCATGGGTCGATCCGGCCTACTTGACCTTTGCTGACGCTGCATAGAGCAACATCGAACGGGCCCACGTGGAGAGCCTCATCTTCGCTCTTTTCACAACGCACTGAACTTAGGCCAACCGCAGTTGCCTCTCGACGCCACGCAGAGCGCCATGAAGAGAGCGGAGATCCACCACCGCGCCGTGTTTGAGAAAAGTTCCACTGAATTTCTCGAACTTGTCGCCCCAGTAGATCATGGCACACGACATGGGAGCACCCTTGGCCGACGGGACACCGTTCACTAGAAATTTCAACCGCGTATCGTATAAGAATGCGACGCTAGTCGCAGCACTCCAGATATGTTGCTTCCAGTGTTTCGTGTTCGTCGCGACAGGTACCAGCGCCATCACCTCTGCGTGATGCTTGCTATGGGCTTCTTCACACCGAGCAAGCCATTGCGAGATTCTCGTGCCGCGCTCCTGGTCGGATCCGTACGGAGGGTTGACGTAGATCGTCCTAAAATCCCATGACTCGCGCAGACCGTCTTGAGTCGGAAGGCGGTACTCGACGCGCGCTCGGACAATCGAGAACTTGTTCGAGCATGGGTCGAGGTCAATCGTGCCGAGAACTTGGCGGACGGCGTTCACGTAAACCGCAGGCGTTCCCCAATCCTTACTCAGTCCGATCACTGTGCGCCCTGCAGTCATCGCCGCCTCCTTCCATCAAAGGTGGTCCCAGCGTCGCTGGGTGTCGTGTCGCTCGTGCTCATCTGTCTTGCCAGTCGGCTTCGCATGACTCGTGTTGCACGACGTGTCACCGGGAAGCTCCCGCCGCGGCAAGCAAGGTTGCTCTCGCCCAAGTCGAAAGTCTCACCCCGGCCGTTTTCGCGGCGCCATCAAGCACGCGCTTTTCGGTGGTCGTGACCCGCACAGCCAGTCTAACTTTCCTCTGAAGTGCCTTGGATAGCCTCGGACGCCCCGCTTTCGCCATGTGCAGACCATACCCCACCGCACCGTTTTTTTCGATCAAAAATCCGAACGACCGGACCTGTCTATCGCGAGAAGCTTCCCCAAAAGGACAGGGGTTCTTCTGTGGACGAGGCCAAGCGGGGGACATCGCACAGCCTGCGAGATCTCACCGATCCGAGGGCTACTTGCCTAGGCTGACGCGGTGGTAGATCGCGCGGGCGTCGTCCAGGTCGGTGCCCGTGCCGTAGTTCACGATCA
>ENA-ORBV01005002-ORBV01005002.1-microbial-mat-metagenome-genome-assembly--contig:-NODE-5002-length-24806-cov-10.387966_pt1 | contig 24806 bp, 26 predicted proteins | sample MGYA00237777_ERZ505514 | MGnify/ENA primary metagenome ERZ505514 (study PRJEB26160, sample SAMN06269048) | microbial mat metagenome | isolation source: Oligotrophic lake microbial mat | place... | reverse complement strand
GAGAGCATCTTCCATCATCTGTCGAGCGGTCGCGGCAGTGAGCTCGAGATCACGATGCAGGGCTGCGTCCTCGGGGCCGCGGTTCGCGCATTCGGCGCTGTAGCGCTCGAAGCTGCCGAGACTCAGCACCAGTTCCGCGAGGTGGCGCGGGCATTCGCAATAGACGGTGGTGGAGGCGGCGGCAATCTCGGACAATGCGCGTTCGTCGAATCGCGCCGGCGATGGTGTCCTTGCGCCCGTGCTTGGCGCGACCACCGTCGCTCGCGATTGCGGCGGCCGCAACAGGGCACGGCAAAGCGACTCGAGCTCGGCCGCATCCGAGGGCGCGCGCGCAACTTGATGGCCCGCCACGCGCAGCCGCCGAATCACCGCGCTCGGCGCAAAACGGTAGAGAACGATCACCTGCGCGGCCCCGCATGCGTCCTTCACGCCAGCGACGGTTTCGACCGATTCGTCACTCAAAGTCGGAAATTCGATGACGACGATATCTGCCGGCGTATCGTGCAGAGACCTGGCTGCGTCCGAGACGCTCACGCAGCGCCCGACGACTCTTAACGCACTGCCCGCCCGATTTTCTTCCAGCCACCGCGTCGAGATCAATGGTCCGACGAGCGCGACTCGCGCCTCACCCAACGTGTCCTCGTCAGCGAGGCCTGATGGCCCCGCAAGCGTTCTCGTGTTGGCATGCATCGCGTTCAGCGCATCCGTTGGTAACGCGGCAATAGCGCCTATCGGGTGGCCCATGTCCACCAACTGCTTGATAAGGGCAAGGCGCCGTATTTCCGCAGAGGAATAAAGCCTTTGGCCCCGCGCACTGAGGCGTGGGCCGACCACGCCGTAACGGCGCTCCCAGACGCGCAGCGTTTCGACCGGCATGCCCGCCAGCCGTGCCGCGACACCGCTGCGGTACGCCCCAGCGCTCGAATTGCCCGAACTGTCTTCAATGCTCATTTTTCCCCTCCACGTGTCGGATAGAGGCAATTATACACTAATGAACCGATATTGACCCTATATATTTTAATAAATAGAGTTCAAATACTGGACATATCGAATGAAAGCGCTAATATATCGATTCATTAGAAGTTCAATTACTTAAAAGAGGTGTCGTGTGATGGATCAATGCCTGAAGGAGATGTGATGACTACCCGTCGACAGTTTGTATTCGCCGTCATTCCAGCGGCAGCCCTCCTGCCCGTCGCCGCACGCACTGCGTGGGCCCAGGGCGCCCGCCTCGAGGAAAAAGATCCGCTCGCGTTGTCGCTCGGTTATGTGCACGACGCGGCCAAGGTGGACACAAAGAAATTTCCAACCTACGCCGCGGGGCGCAACTGTTCCAACTGCCAGCTCTTTCAGGCGAAGGCTGGTGAGGCTTGGGGCGGTTGCCCGCCTCTGGGCGGCAAGCTCGTCAACGCCAAAGGCTGGTGTCAAGTGTGGGTCAAGAAAGCATGACATCTGTTCCGAACTTGTCTTGCAAGAGTCGTCGAATGCTTCGAAATTTAAACAGCCGTTCTTTTAATCAAACGAAAGGGTTCAAATGAAAGTCTCCAAATTCGTAGCCACGCTTGGCATCGTCGCCACCACTGCCTTCGCATCCGCAACCATGGCCGCCGGGAAAGACATCGTCGACACGGCCAGCTCGGCAGGCTCCTTCAATACGCTGGTGGTCGCCATCCAGAAAGCAGGCCTGGTCGAAACGCTCAAGGGCGACGGCCCGTTCACGGTGTTCGCACCGACCGACGCCGCCTTCGCGAAAATCCCGCAAGCGCAATTGGCGGCGATCCTGGCTGACAAAGCCATGCTGACCAGGATCCTCACTTATCACGTGGTCGCGGGGAAAGTCATGGCTGCCGACGTAAAGGCAGGCCCGGCCAAATCGGTGGAAGGCGACAACATCACGATCACAATCGGCAACGGCGGTGTGATGGTGGACAAAGCCAATGTGATCAAGACAGACATCACGGCCAGCAACGGCGTGATCCACGTCATCGACAGCGTCATGATCCCCAACTAAAGAGGTCCTGGCAAGAAAAGGGCCAGGCCCGTAGCGCCTGGCTTTTTTTCTCCCTCCGCACCTGCGCAACCCGCAGCCCCTCTAATTATTTCAATGATAATCTGGTCCATGAAACTACAGCGAATGATAGGTATGGCCGCATTCTTGCCTGCTTTAGTGTTCATTGTTTGGCTGCCGTTGGGAATTCTCCATGTCGTGCCTCTCGTCCTGGAGTTGCCCGGCGAATCCAGTCTGCGGGTGCACGCTGGCGCAGCCGTCGGCTTTCTGATGGTTGCGGCATGGGGATTTTGGGACGGGTAACAAGTCGCAGGCGGCATGTTCAACAAGGCGCCTGCGGCTTGTGCAACCGAGCGCTTCTCTTAAAAGGATCACTGCAATGATAAAGATGTCCGATATATGCATTCTGCTCGCGGTCATGGTGTCGTTCGCCGTCTCCGCTTATCTCTGGTTCAACGGCCAGAAGGATGAAGGGTTGTTCACCGCTACCTGGGTGCCATCCATTTTGTGCTTCGGCATTTATTTCAAAGTAATGAGCCTGAAAGGAAAAACCGGTGAGTGACTCGACAATTCTCTATGCCGGAATGTTGTGTTTCGCCTTGACGTTTCTTGGCTTCGCGCTCACTTTTTACGAGTTCAGGAGAGCGTCACGCCTGCGCGACAAGTGAATCCGGGTCAATCAGCTTGTTGCTACTCTCGGCGATGTTCAACCCGCCGCATGGGCTCGGCGGAACAATCAATCCTGGCCGGCTATCCGCGCTCTTTTGGGTGCTCTGGAGCGCACTGTGATGCTCGCATTGACTATCTATTACGACGGGCAGTGCCCGCTATGCCAGGCTGAGATCCTTTTCCTGCAGTCACGGAATCACCAACGCCTGCTGAATTTCGTCGATCTGCAGGAGCCGGCCTTCGACGCGAGCCTGCACCGGGTTTCCTGTGCCCAGGCAATGGCGAAGATCCACGGACGCCTTGCCAACGGCGAGTTGCTTACCGGGGTACCCGTATTCGCTGAAGCGTATCGGCGCATTGGCCTTACGGTGTTGGCATGGCTTATTTCCCGCACATGGATGAGGCTGTTCCTCGACCCGGTTTACCTGATATTCGCCAGGCACCGCCACGCCCTTTCCAGAACGCTGGGCCCCGGCCTGTTGCGATTGGCCAGACGGCGCTATCTTTGAACCCCTCGACTGCCGTTGCCTGCTCTGCCTCGACGATCTGCGAATGAATGGTATGAACTCATTCCCGCGCGGCGATCTAGCGATCGTGATAGGCGCATCCGGAGGCATCGGCGGCGCGCTTGCCCGCGAACTCGGGCGCCAGGCTGTTTTTGCGACGACGCTCGGCTTCAGCCGAAACAGTTTTCCGGCGCTCGATTTGTGCGACGAGTCGACCGTAACGACCTGCGCGGAGCACGCGGCACGCCTCGGAGTTCCACGTTTGATTCTGGACGCGACAGGCGTGTTGCACAGTAACAACCTGCAGCCGGAAAAGACCTGGCGTCAGCTGGACGCGACACAGATGGCGCAAGCATTTGCCATCAACGCAATCGGACCGGCATTGTTAATGAAGCATTTCCTGCCTCTGTTGCCGCGCAACGGGAAGTCCGTGTTCGCGACGCTTTCGGCGAGGGTCGGCAGTATTGGCGACAATCGTCTGGGCGGCTGGTACAGCTACCGCGCCTCCAAGGCGGCACTCAACCAGTTCGTGCGCACCGCTGCAGTGGAACTCGGTCGGGGCCATCCCGAGGCCCTCTGCGTCGCGCTGCATCCAGGCACTGTGGATACGCGCCTGACGTTGCCGTTCGGCAAAGCCGGGCTCGATGTGCAATCCCCGGAGATTGCCGCCGGGCGCCTGCTCGCCGTTATCGATCAACTGGGCCCCGGAGACTCCGGCGGTTTTTTTGATCATCGCGGGGACGAAGTGCCATGGTAAGCAACTAGCCGGCGCGGCCGGCGTTGGGCGTGCAGAACGCGTTCGCGTCGCGAACCTCGGCCGCCCATCCCTGTGATCTGCACTGCCGGCGCGTTAGCATGCGCATCGATAACTGGGAGAATTCGATGCGCAGATTGATCCGAACAGGACTCGTCGCCGGGGCCGCCGCCTTTCTTTCAATGGGAATGCAGGGCGCTTTCGCCCAGTTCCCCACCAAGCCGATCCACTTCGTGAGCCCCTGGGCGCCGGGCGGCGCCAACGACATCCTCGCGCGCGCGATCGGCAACGAGATCTCGAAAACGCTCGGGCAGGCGGTCATCGTCGAAAACAAGCCCGGCGCCTCGGGCACGACCGGGACGGCCGCGGTCGCAAAGTCGCCGGCGGACGGCTACACGATCACGCTCGGCAGCACGCCTTCGTACGCAACGGCGCCGAGCATGTATCCGGCGCTGTCCTACGATCCGATCAAGGACTTCGCGCCGGTCACGCTGGTGGCCCGCGTGTCGAACCTGCTCGTGGTGCATCCGTCGGTGCCGGCAACGTCGGTGAAGGAACTGATCGCCCACGCCAAAGCCAATCCCGGCAAGCTCAACTTCAGCTCGGTGGGCAGCGGCTCGACGCCGCATCTTTCGGCCGAGCTGTTCAAGATGCTGGCGGGCGTCGACATGAACCATGTGCCGTACAAGGGCACCGCGCCCGCGCTGGTCGACCTGATCGCGGGACGCGTCGAGCTCGCGTTCGAGGGCACGCCTGCGCTGCTGCCGCATGTGCGCGCAAATTCTCTTCGCGTGCTCGGCATCACTTCGGCAAAGCGCTCGCCGCTGCTGCCTGAGGTGCCCTCGATCTCGGAAACGCTGTCTGGATTCGACGTCAACGTCTGGTACGCGGTGTTCGCGCCGGCCGGCACGCCGCCGGACGTGGTGAAGCGGCTGAACAATGCAATCGTCGCGAGCCTGCGCACGCCGGTGCTCTCGAAGCAGCTCGGCGACCTCGGTGCGGAACTCGTCGGGAGCACGCCGGAGGAGCTTGGCACCTATCTCCGGGTCGAAACGGCCAAGTGGGAAAAGGTCATCAGGACAGCGCAGATCAAGGCGAACTGAGCGTGCCCGGCCAGGCGTACCCGAAGCTTTCGCTCAAAGGCAAGACCGCGCTCGTCACCGGAGCCGGCAAGGGACTCGGCCGCGCCTCGGCGCTTGCCCTTGCGCGCGCTGGAGCAAACGTCGCGCTGCTCGCGCGCACGAAGAAAGACCTGCAGACGCTGGCGGGGGAGATCGAGGCGCTCGGTGGAAAGTCGTCGGTCGAAGTCGCGGACGCAACGCGCTCGGCCGAAGTGGATGCGGTAGTGGGGCGCACTGCGACGGCGTTCGGCAGCCTCGACATCGTCGTGCACTCGGCCGGCGGCAGCTTGCGAAAGCCCGCGCTGCAGCTCAGCGACGCCGACTGGGACAGCCTCATCGCGTCGAACCTCACGTCCACGTTCATCGTCAATCGCGCGGCCGGCAGGGTCATGACCGAACAGCGCTCTGGGTCTATCGTCAACATCGCCTCCGCAGCGGGCCTGCGGGGACGGCCGACCAACGCGCCTTACTCGGCGGCCAAGGCCGGCGTGATCAACCTCACGCGCGCGCTTGCGATGGAATGGGCGCAGTTCAACGTGCGCGTGAACGCGCTTGCGCCGGGCCGGTTCCTCACGCCGTTGACGGAGGCGGAGATGGGCGATCCGGCGAAGTACGCGGCGTTCGTGAAACAGGTGCCGCTCGGCCGCATCGGCCGGCCGGAGGAGCTGGACGAGATCGTGGTCTGGCTCGCCTCGGAAGCTTCCGCCTTCGTGACCGGCAGCGTGCTCGTGATCGACGGCGGCCAGACGCTCCTCTGACTAGCGCTTTTTCGCGGTCTTCCTGACGGTCTTCTTTTTCGCAGCTGGCTTCGCTTTTTTCGCGGCCGATTTCCTGCCGGGCTTGATCTGGAACGTGCAAATGGTCTCGACCGGCGCGGTATAGATGAGGTCCGGCACGCTGAGGCTCGCGCGCGCCATGGCACCGGCTTGCGGGCCGAACACTTCGACGAAAAGGTCAGACGCGCCGTTGGACACGAAGGGCGATTTCTCGAACCCGGGCACGCCGTTCACGTAGATCGTGAGCTGGACCACGCGCACGATGCGGTCGAGGTCGCCGAGCACGGCCTTGGCCTGGGCAAGGTGGTTGATCGCACACAGGCGCGCGGACTGGTACGCCTGCTCGACCGTGACCGTGCCGCCGACCTTGCCGAGGTACGGGAACTTGCCATTCGTGTGCCCCAGCGTGCCCTGGCAGAACAGCAATTCCCCGATCGCAACGCCCGACACCAGCGCCGGGTTGGCCTTGACCACCGGCGCATCCGGCAGCTCGATGCCGAGTTCCTTGAGTTTTGCTTCGATCTTTCCCATGTGTGTTTCCTATTCCAGCTTGAGGTTTGCGGCCTTGATCGCGCTGCGCCAGTAGTCGAATTCGCTTTTCCAGAACCGGTCGAGCTCGGCCGTGGGCATCGGGGCCGGCAAGGCGCCGAGCTCCTTGAGCTTGGCCACTGTTTCGGGGTGCCGCGCGGCGGCAAGCGATGCCGCCTCGAGGCGCGCCACGATCGGCGCAGGCGTGCCCGCGCGCGTGAAGACCGCGATCCAGCTCGAATTCCTGAACTCCGGCAGGCCGGCCTCGGCAAGCGTCGGCACGTCGGGCAGCGCCGAGACGCGCTCTTCCGTCGAGACGCCCAGCGCGCGCACGGTGCCCGCCTTGATCGGCCCGATCGTGCCGGTGACGTTGTCGAACACGACCGCGATGTTGCCGGACATGAGGTCGGTAATCGCGGGCGCCGCGCCCTTGTACGGCACGTGCGTCATTTCAATGCCGGCCATCTTGGAGAGCAGCTCGCCCGAAAGGTGCTGGACGCTGCCCGTGCCGCCGGTGCCGTAGTTCACCTTGCCCGGATTGGCCTTGGCCCAGGCAATGAACTCGCGCAGCGTCCTGGCCGGGATGTCCTTGTTGACGATCATCACGTTCGGCAGCTTGGCGATCATCGCGACCGGCTGGAAATCCTTCTGCACGTCGAAGGGCAGGCCCTTTTGCGTGAGCGGGCCGATGACGCCGGTAGTGACGATGTGGATCAGCAGCGTGTAGCCGTCGGGCGCGGCGCGCGCTACCTCGCCTGAGGCCAGCGCCCCCGCGGCGCCGCCGCGGTTCTCGACGACGACAGGCTTGCCGAGGTTCTCGGCGAGCTTTGCCGCGACGAGCCGGCCGACGATGTCGGTCGAGCCGCCGGCCGCGAAGCCGATGAACATGCGCAAGGGGCGATCGGGGAAGGTCTGCGCCTGCGCGGCGGGCAGCGCGGCAAGCAGGAGCGCGGCGAGGAGTACACGATAGTTGTTCATGTCAGGCCTTGATTGTGGCGCGAAGGTGGGCGACGGCTTCCTTGCGCGTGCCGATCCAGATGTCGCTCGACGATTTGACGCGCTCGATGAGCTGCTCGAAAACATGGATTCCAGTGATCCGCCCGAAAACATGCGCGTGGATCGAGGGATCGATGCGCGCTGCGCCTTTCTCGTGCTTGCGCACGTACTCGAGCCAGTCGTCGTACATCTCGAGCATCATGCGCGGCGAGTTGCCGTAACGGATGTAGAGCGGCGTGTCGTTCATCTCCATGTTGCTGGGGAACGCGACGATCGACTTGTCGCCGAACCTGACCACGTAGGGCAGGTCGTCGTTCATCGTATCGCCGTGCCATTCGTAACCTTCCTCCGCGAGCAGGCGCGCGGTGCGCGGGCTCGGGGAGGAGCGCGGGCTGATCCAGCCCGTGGGACGCACGCCGGATGCATTCTCGATGAGCTTGGTCACGCGGCGGATGTTCGCCTTTTCCTCGTCCTCGGTGAGATAGACGGGAATCACGTCCATGCCGTAGGAGTGCGCGACGAGGTCGTGGCCCTCGTCGGCGATCCGGCGCAGCACCTCCGGGTAGCGCTCGGCGAGCACGCCGCAGACGAAGATCGTGGTGCGCAGGTCGTGCCGGGCCAGCGTGTCGAGGATGCGCTGGATGCCGCGGCGCATGCCGTACTCCACCCAGCCCAGCGCATTGAGGTCCGGCACGCCCGCCTTGAGCGGATTTCCCATCGGGCCGAGCGCGGGCCACCCGCCCTCGGACCAGCCCTCGCAGGCGACGCGGAAGAAAGCCGCGATGCGCTTGCCGCCCGGCCAGCGGAAATCAGCCGGCGCAGGGACCTCGACACCGCCCGCGTGGACGTCAAGGGCTTTGGGATTGATCACCGGCTTGATCGTCATGCGCTTACTCGACCTCGGCGACGCATTCGATCTCGAGGAGGAAGTCCTTCCTCGGCAGGCGCGCTTCCACAGTGGTGCGAGCGGGCCACATCATCGGGTCGTTGCCGAAGAACTCGCGGTAGATCTCGTTCATCTCGTCGAAGTCGGCGCGGCGGTCGAGAAAGACGTTGACCTTGACCACCTGCTCGATCGAAGAGCCCGCCTCCTCGAGGATGTTCTTCACGTTCGTCATGCACTGGCGCATCTGCGCGGGGAAGTCGCCCTTTGCGAGCTGCATTTCGCCGTGGTAAGCGGGGCAGCCCGAGACGAAGACCAGGTTGCCGGTCCTGACTGCGTGCGCGTGCGGGGCTTTGGTGCGCGTGACCTTGGGGCTGTAGATGACTTTCTTTGCCATGATGGCCTCGATAAATTTAGGGAGCGCCTACTCGGCCTTGGTGCCGGAGTCGCGGATGACTTTCGCCCACTTTGTGATTTCGGCGGCGTGGAAGCGACCGAACTCGTCGGGATTGCCCGGACCCGGCTCCGCGCCAAGGAGGGCGTAGCGATCCTTCACGTCGGGCAGGTTCAGGATCTGGGTGATTTCGTTGGAGAGTTTCATGACGATCTCCCGCGGTGTGCCCGCGGGCGCGTAAAGACCGAACCAGCCGGCCACTTCATAGCCCGGCAGGCCCGACTCGGCGATCGTCGGGATGTCGGGCGCTGCGGACGAGCGGCGCGCGCCGGTCTGCGCAAGCGCCTTCAGCTTGCCGGATTTCACGAAGGGCAGGGCCGAGGCCATGCTGTCGAACATCAGCGCCACCTGGCCGCCGATGATGTCCGTCAGCGCCGGGATGCTGCCCTTGTAAGGCACGTGGTTCATCTGCACGCCGGACATCGTCTTGAACAACTCCGCGGCGAGGTGGCTGGGCGTGCCCGAGCCGCCGCTTGCGTAGTTGATCGAGCCCGGTTTGGCCTTGGCGAGCGCGATGAATTCGCGCACGTTCTTCGCCGGCATCGAAGGGTTGACCACGAGCAGGTTCGGCGTGATCGCGGCGAGGTTGACCGGCACGAAATCGCGAATCGGGTCGTATGAAAGCTTTTCGATCAGCGTGACGTTGACCGCCATGTTGGCCGTTGAGCCCATCACCAGCGTGTAGCCGTCGGGCGCGGCGCGCGCCACGAGCTCGGCGCCGATCGTGCCACCGGCGCCCGCGCGGTTCTCGACCAGCACCTGCTGGCCCCAGCGCTCGGTGAGCTTCTGCCCGATGATGCGCGCGACCACGTCGGTCGGGCCGGCGGGCGGGAACGGGACGACGATCCGGATCGGCTTGCCCGGATACGTTGAGTTCTGCGCATTTGCGGGCGCGAGAATGCACCAGGCGAGCGCGAAGGCGGTCAGGAAGCGTATTGTCATTGGGGACCGGGGAAGAGGACGAAGTTAAGTGAATCCTTTCGATTACACCCCTTCGATATTGTCCTGCCAAGTGCAGGTTCGCATCGTGTCAGGTTCGCAACGATGAACCTGGTAATCGCAAAGCTGCCTTCCGAACAGACCACTGCCCCGGATGCGCGGATGCTCGAAGTCCGAACCGTTTAAAAAGGCTTCGAAATGAAAGCACTCGTCTACCTTGGCCCCGGCAAGAAAGCGCTGCAGGAGCGTCCGAAGCCGACTGTCGCGGCCCCGACCGACGCGGTTGTCCGAATCACGAAGACCACGATCTGCGGCACCGACCTCCACATCCTCAAGGGCGACGTGCCGACTTGCGAGCCCGGCCGCATCCTCGGCCACGAGGGCACGGGCGTCATCGAAGAGGCCGGCAGCGGGGTCACCCTGTTCAAGGCCGGCGACCGCGTGCTGATCTCGTGCATCAGCTCGTGCGGCAAGTGCTCGTTCTGCCGCAAGCAGATGTACTCGCATTGCGCCACCGGCGGGTGGATCCTCGGCAACAAGATCGACGGCACCCAGGCCGAGTTCGTGCGCATCCCGCATGCCGACACCAGCCTCTACCCGATCCCGGAGGGCGCCGATGAGGATGCCCTGGTCATGCTGAGCGACATCCTGCCCACCGGGTTCGAGTGCGGCGTGCTGAACGGGAAGGTCCAGCCCGGGTGCAGCGTCGCGATTGTCGGCGCCGGGCCGATCGGCCTCGCCGCGCTCCTTACGGCGCAGTTCTTCTCGCCCGCGCAGGTCATCATGGTCGACATCGATCCGAACCGGCTCGAAATGGCAAGGCGCTTTGGCGCCACCGCGGGCATCAACAGCACGGATGGCAAAGCGGCGCAGGCCGTGATGAAGCTGACCGGCGGCGCGGGCGTCGACACGGCCATCGAAGCAGTCGGCATCCCTTCCACGTTCGAGCTGTGCGAACAGATCGTCGCGCCGGGCGGCACGATTGCGAACGTCGGTGTTCACGGCACCAAGGTCGACCTGCACCTGGAGAACCTGTGGGACCGCAATATCACGATCACCACTCGCCTGGTCGACACGGTAAGCACGCCGATGCTGATGAGCGTGCTCGAATCGCACAAGTTGGACCCGAAGCTGCTCATCACCCATCGTTTCAGGCTCGAGGCCATCCTCGATGCTTACGAGACCTTCGGCAACGCGGCGAAGACGCACGCGCTCAAGGTGATCATCGAGGCCTAGGCGGTCCCCGGGTCAGGCCCCCGGGGTAAGGCTGCCGGTGCCGGCAACTGGCGGCAGGGCAGGTCGATCGTGAACACGCAGCCGACCCCGGGCAGGTCGCGCACGCTGAGCAGGCCGTCGTTGGCTTCGACGCTGCGCTTGCAGATGGCCAGCCCGAGCCCGAGCCCGGACTTGTCATCCCCGCTCTGCGTGAAAGGGTCGAACAGGTGCTGGGCGCTGCCCGGCGGCAGCCCGCCGCAGCGATCTTCGACTTCGATCAGGATGCGCTTGTTGCGCGCCGTTGCCGTCAGCCGTACTTCGGTATGGGAGTGGGTGAACTTGAACGCGTTCTGGAGCAGGTTGCCGACCGCGGATCCGAGCAGGTCGCGATCCGCTTCGATCTCCAGCGTCGGGTCGATATCGGGAATGGTCAACTCGCATTCCCATGTCTTCGATTCCAGCGACGCGGCCGATCCCGCCTCGGCAATGAAGTCGGCGACCGAGAATACTTCCTGCCGTGCCCGCAGGCCCGCGGTCACGCGCACGTCGGCAAGCGACCGGTCGATCAGGACACGCATGCCTGCCAGGCTGCGGTCGAGCACCCCGGCTGTTGCCCCGGCATTGCCTACGACGCCGCTTTTCATTGCGGCAACGGCGAGCGTGGCGGTATGGATGAAGTTGCGCAACTCGTGAGCCAGGAACCCGATGCGCTCGTTCGAGGAGCGGATGCCGCCGTTTGCAAACATGTGGTCGCGCTGGACGCCGAATTCCTTCACCGCGGCGGCGATCCCGTTGTCGAGGCAGCGGTTGAGCGTGCGGAATTCATCCACGGTGAACGGCTCGTCGTGCTCGATGGCCATTTCGGTGATCGCCTGGCACAGGTCGCCGTAGTTGTGCACCACCTGCTCCACCGTATAGCCGCGCTCCAGCAGCTCGCGGCCATGGCGTGCCGCGGTCACGCCGATCTCGGAGTCCACGGGGCCGCCGCCCGAGGGGCCCGAGACCTTGCGGCTGCTCATCGGCTCGGAGGTCTGCTCTATCTCGAGCGTAGTGATGAGCTGTCCGAGGAACTTCGGTATTCCGCTTTCGAGCTGGTCATGCTCGCTCCGCAAGGCGCGTCGCAGCGCGACCTTTGCTTTGCAGCGGTCGATGAGCTGGGCTTTGTTCGCGGTGAGGAAGAGGTGCAGCATCTCGTGACAATACGCTTACTTTTCGCGCGCCTTTGTTCGCTAGCGATCTTAGTGATGCCGGGAATGCTTTATTTACATCTTCCTACAGCCACACCCATTGCCGTTATTCATCATGCCCCGAACCGGTCAATCGCGCCGCAGCCGCATCTCGTACGCAAACCGCTCGGCGGCGTGGAGGGAATCGGAGACCTCGAGCAGCCGGTCGGTGCCGTCGTGGTAGAAGCGGCGCACGCGCAGCCCGCAGCCGGGCTTGCATTCGAGGGCCAGCGCCTCGCTCGCTCCAATCGGCACGGCCTCGATGCGCTGGTCGATGCGCGCGATGCGCACGCCGAGTTCCTTCTCGACCAGCGGATAGATGACGCCGGCCGAACGCGGGATGCGCTTGGCGAGGGCCGCCAGCGCGCTGTGCAGGTAGACGGTAATGAGGCACACGGGTGTAGCGATGCCCGGCTTCTTGCGCACGCCGCTGAGCCTGATCCATTCCTGCCCACGCCGGCAGCCAAGCGTGGCGAGGGTGTCGCCGGTGGCCTTGACGCTCTCGCGCTTGGCGATGACGAAACGCGTGTCCGACGCGTATCGGAAGAGATCGGCCGCGGAACTCACTGGGAGCGAGAAAGCCGAAGTCGCGCTCGCGGCGGCGACTGTGGAGCCGGAGCGGGGGCGGCGCGTGATCAGCCCGGCGTCGCGCAGTTGCCGAAGCGCTTCGCGGGCGGTGTAGCGGCTGACCTGGTACTTCGTGCAGAGCTCGGCCTCGGTGGGCAGCGAATCGCCGACCGACACCGCGCCCGAGGTGATCTGCTCGCTCAGCGCCTTGGCGATCTGCTCGTAGCGGTGCGGCTTCATCCCGCCGCGATCCCGTAGTTCAACCTATGGCGCGGCGCGAGCGCAAACCCGCGATGCGTTCCGCGCTGTAGCCGATCTCGCCGAGCAGCGCGTCCGTGTCCTCGCCAAGGGCGGGCGCGGCGCGGCGCGGAAGCTCCGCGTCCGAGCAGCGGATCGGGTTCACGATGAGGCGCGCGGTCCTGCCATCGGGATAGGCGTAGTCGGCAATGCCGCCGCGTTCGGCGACGAAGGGATTGTCGAGCGCCTGCGCGATGTCGTTCACAGGCGCGACCGGCACTTTGCCGGTGAGCTTTTCCAGCCACGCGCTCGTCGTGTCGTGCGAGAACGCATCGTCGAGCATCACCGTGAGTTCGTCGCGGCGCTCGAGGCGCGCCGCAAACGTGGCGTAGCGCGGGTCCGTACCCCATTCGGGATGGCCGAGTTCCCCCGCCAGCAGTCCCCAGAACTTCTCCTTGTTGCACATCACGAAGATCCAGCCGTCCTTGGTGCGGTAGAGCTGGCTCGGGACGAGCGATGGATGCGCCGAGCGCTTCTCGCGGCCCTGCACCGCGCCGGCGTTGAGGTACCAGCTGCCCGGATAGTTGAGGTTGAAGAGCGCGAGGTCGAACAGGCTCGTGTCGAGGTCGCGCCCGGCACCAGTGGCGCGCGCGCTGGTGATGCCGGCCAGCAGCGCAAAAGCCGCGGCAAGGCCGGTCATGAGGTCCACCACCGAGAGCCCGTAGCGCTCGGGCGGCCCGTCGGGCTCGCCGGTCAGCGACATGTGGCCGGCCTCGGCCTGCATGAGGTAGTCGTAGCCCGGCCACGCGGCGCGCGAGCCCTCGCGCCCGTACGCGGAGAGGTGCGAGCACACGATCTTCGGATTGGTTGGGCCGAGCGCGGCGTACGTGAGTCCGAGCTTGTCCGGCAGGTCGCCGCGCAGGTTGTCGATGACGCCGTCGGCTGTCTTCACCAGGTCGAGGAACACGCACCTGCCCTCAGCCGACTGCAAATCCATCCCCACCGAGCGCTTGTTGCGGTTGAAGGTCTGGTAGAACTGGCTGTCCTCCGGCCCGAAGAAATGCGGCCCGACGCGCCGGCCGACGTCGCCGCCTTCGCGCAGGTTCTCGATCTTGATGACTTCGGCGCCGAGGTCGGCCAGATACACGGTGCCCGCGGGCCCGGCGCCGTATTGCTCGACGGCCAGCACGCGCACGCCCGCGAGCGGCAGGTTAGCTTCCACGTAGTGACTCCTCCAATGCGCGAGCCGGCCACTCGTCCAGCGCCAGCACTGCATCCCGAATGTCTTTTGCGCGGCTGGCCGGGACGCAGTAGGCCGCGTTCTGCATGAACTTGGCCTCGACTTCGGCATTCGTCAGCGGCCGGTCGGCGCTGCCGCGGTTGATCGCCTCGCGGTGGCGCAGCTCGCGCCCGTCCGAGAGGCGCACGATGATCTCGCCCGAGTAGTGCTTGGGGAAACCCGAATCCGGATCGACGCGGTAGCTCACCTTCGCGGCCAGCGCGAGCGTGGCCGGATCCTCGAGCGCCGCTTCTTCGAGTTCCGCCAGGCCGAACTTGCCGGCGCGAAGCGTCGCGGCGATGACGTAGGGGACGCTGAACCTGGCGTCGTAGTCGTTTGCGGGGCGCTGCTTTTTGGCCACGGGCTCGCACACTGTCTTCACGACTTCGGCGGGAACCAGCGCGGTGATCGATTCGATCCTGGCGGCGTCGATGCCTGGCCTGAGCTTTAGTGCGGCATCCGCGAAAGCGTGCACGAAGTGGCAGGCGGGGTAGGGCTTGACCGCGACGTTCAGGGTCTCCCACACGCTCGCCAGCCCTTGCGTTGCTCGCGCGTAGTCGCATTGCGCGTCGAGCGCGCCGAGGTGCGACTTGAAGAGCCCGAATCGTCCCTCGTACGCGGCGGCCGGCGCAACGAACCCGTGCTTGGCCATCATCGCGGCGGTGATTCCGCTAACGCCGGCCCAGCCGGGATGGAAACGCTTTGTCCACGAGCCGTCTTCGAGGAATTCGAGGCTGCCCGCGGCGGTCGAGAGCGCGACGCCCTGTGCATTCACCAACTGCGCGCGGTCGAGGCCATGCAACTTGCCGGCGGCGAGCGCGCTTGCGAATGCGCCGATGACGCCCGTGGGATGGAAGCCGACCTGGTGGAAGCCGCCTTTGGCGACCGAGCCCAGCCGTGAGCCTGCCTCGACGCCCGCAATGTATGCCACGAGCAGGTCGCGCCCCGCGCGGTCGAGCTCCGCGGAGAGGCCGAGCACTGCGGGCAGCACGCCCACGGTGAGGTGAACGATGCCTTCGCTGTGCGTGTCGTCGTAGTCCAGGCCATGCATGAGGATGCCGTTGGCCAGCACGGCATCGCGCAGCGGAAGGCGCAGCGCATGGCCGACGACGCTGCGCGGGCCTTGTCCGCCAAGCTCCGCGACGGCGCGCAGCGAGACCGCGGCGAAATCGAACCGCCTGGCCGCAAGGCCGCAGCCGATCGCATCCAGCATCAAGTGCTTCGCGCGCGTGCGCACCTCCGCGGGGATGGCGTCCCAGCGCAGCTCGGCTGCAAACCCGGCAAGTGCGTTCGAAATTCCAGCAGCCATGCTCACCCCGGTTGTCGTCTTTGCGCTCAGCATTGTACAATTGTCTGGACAATTTGGGAGAAGGCGATGGCCGGAGAATCGGTGGTGGTCGGGGAGAACGAGGGGGGCGGTAAACGCTACCGCGAGCGCTTTGGCCGGTACTTCGAGGACTTCGAGGTCGGTGCCACGTACGAGCATCGGCCCGGGCGCACGATCACCGAGACCGAGAACACCTGGTTCACGCTGCTCACCATGAACCAGCACCCGATCCATTTCGATGCGGAGTACGCGAAGCACACGGAGTTCGGCAAGCCGCTCGTGGTGAGCACGCTCACGCTGTCGATGCTCGTGGGCATGAGCGTCTCGGACACCAGCCAGAAAGCGATCGCCAATCTCGGCTGGGACAAGATCTCGATGCCCAATCCCGTGTTCGCGGGGGACACGCTGTACGGCGAATCTACCGTGCTCGACAAGCGGGAGTCGAAGTCCCGCCCGGACCAGGGCATCGTCACCATCAAGACCACCGGCCGCAACCAGCGCGGCGAAGTCGTGTGCGAATTCGAGCGCACGATGCTCGTCATGCGCCGCGGCAACCCGCTCGAAGAAAAAGCAGGCTATTGACAAATGAATGCGGAGCAAACCAAATGAGCCAGACCGCACTGAAGAATGCCGCGCCGCGCTTCCACGTGGGCCCGGACTCGGACGAGGCGAAGCAGATCCTCGAAGCCATCGACCGGTGGCTGGTGCGCGAGGTCGAGCCGCACGTGATGGCCTTCGAACGTGACGACATCTGGCCGGCCAGGATGGTCGAGCAGATGCAGGCCCTCGGCCTCTTCGGCGCGACCATCAGCCCCGAATACGGCGGACTGGGATTGTCGGCCGAGCTCTACGGCCGCATCGTCGCGAGGATCTCTGAAGTCTGGATGTCGCTCACCGGCATCTTCAACTCGCACCTCATGATGGCGCTGCTGACCGAGCGCTACGGCAGCGAGGCGCTCAAGCGGAAATACCTGCCCAGGTTCGCAAGCGGCGAGATCCGCGGCGGGCTCGCGTTGACCGAGCCCAATGCCGGCACCGACCTGCAGGCCATCCGCACGCGCGCCCTCCGCTCGGGCGACGGGTACGTCCTGAACGGCACCAAGACCTGGATCTCCAACGGCATCCAGGGTTCGTGCTTCGCAGTGCTGGTGAAGACGAACCCCGAGGCCGAGCCGCGCCACAGGGGGATGTCGATGTTCCTGTGCGAGAAAGGCACCGGCTTCACCGCCAGCAAGAAGCTCGAAAAAATCGGCTACAAGGGCATCGATTCGGCCGAACTGGTGTTCGACGACTATCACGTTTCGGCAGAAAACCTCATCGGGGAGGAGGGCCGCGGCTTCCACCAGGCCGTGGGCGGGCTGGAGCTCGGCCGCATCAACGTGGCCTCACGGGGCGTCGGCATCGCGGCCGCGGCATTGGCCGAAGCGGTGAAGTACTCGCAGCAGCGCCACACCTTCGGCAAGCCGATCTGCGAGCACCAGGCGATCCAGCTCAAGATCGGCGAGATGGCCACGCGCGTCGAGGCCGCCCGGCTCCTCGTGAAGAACGCGGCGCAAATCTACGACCGCGGCGAGCGCTGCGACATGGAAGCCGGCATGGCCAAGTACTTCGCCACGGAAGCGGCCTTTGAGAACGCGCACGAGGCGATGCGCATCCACGGCGGCTACGGCTATTCCAAGGAATTCCCGGTGGAGAGGCTGTATCGTGACGCCCCGCTGCTCTGCATCGGCGAAGGCACCAACGAGATGCAGCGCATGATCATCGCGAAGCAGATCATCGCGAGAAACAAAATCTAAGGGGACACGATGAAGATTTTCGCAGCAGCCGTAACCGCAGTTCTTGCCTTGATGGTCGCCCCGACCGCGCAAGCGCAGGCTTTCCCAACCAAGCCGGTGCGCATCATCGTGCCGTATGCCCCGGGCGGTGGCACCGACATCATCAGCCGACAGATCGCGCAGAAGCTCTCGGAATCGTGGGGCCACAACGTGGTCGTCGAGAATCGCGCCGGCGCCAACGGCATCACCGGCACCGACGTGGTGCTCAAGTCCCCGCCCGATGGCCACAACCTGGTCGTCGTGGTGGCCGCGCATGTGATCAACGCCAGCCTGCAATCCAAGATGCCGTACGACCCGGTGGTCGACGTGGCTCCGGTTACGCTCATCGCGCGCTCGCCGTGGGTCATCGTCGTGATCCCGAGCCTGCCCACGACGCTGAAGGAGTTCGTCGCGCATGCCAAGGCGAATCCGGGCAAATTGCGCTTCGGCAGTTCGGAGCCGTCCTCGCGGCTGGCGGGTGAGCAGTTCAAGCAGCAGGCGGGCATCAACCTCGAGCACATCCCGTACAAGGGCGGCTCGCAGATCATGACCGACATGCTCGGCGGCCAGATCGAGACCGGGTTCACCAGCACGCTCACGGCCTTGCAGCATTACAAGTCCGGCAAGCTCAAGGTGCTGGCGGTGGCGGGCAAGGCGCGCCATCCGTCGATGCCCGATGTGCCGACCGCAGTCGAGGCCGGCTATCCGGACTACGAAACCTACGCGTGGTACGGCATGTACGCGCCCAAGGGCACGCCGCGCGAAATCGTGTCGCGCATCCAGCAGGAGATCGCCAGGGTCGTGCGGCAGCCTGACATGCAGGAGCGCCTCGGCCAGTTCGGCGCCGAGCCGATCGCCAGCACGCCGGAGAACTTCGCGGCGTTCACCAAGTCCGAGCACGACAAGTTCGCGCGCCTCATCAAGGCCGCGGGCATCCAGCCGGAGTAGCGCGAAGCATGGCTGTGCAAGACGCTTCACCGACTCGCGGTGCGTCACCGACTTGCGGTGCGCTCGCGGGCCTGCGCTCGATCGAGATGGGCCAGCTCATCGCCGGCCCGTTCTGCGGCCAGCTCATGGCCGACCACGGCGCCGAGGTCATCAAGATCGAGCTGCCCGGCGAGGGCGACCCGATGCGCACCTGGGGGCAGGGCAAGCCCGTGTGGTTCCCGGTGATCGCGCGAAACAAGAAATGCATCACGCTCAACCTGCGCACGCCCAAGGGCCAGAAGGTGCTGAGGGAACTGCTCGAAAAGTCGGATTTCCTCGTCGAGAATTTCCGTCCCGGCACGCTGGAGAAATGGGACCTCGGCTACGAGAAACTGCGCGCGGCGAACCGCGGGCTGATCGTCGTGCGTGTGTCCGGCTATGGGCAGACGGGGCCGTACTCCAGCCGCGCGGGCTACGGATCGATCGGCGAGGCGATGGGCGGCATGCGCTATCTCGCGGGTGATCCAACGACCCCGCCCTCGCGGGTGGGCTTGTCGATCGGCGATGCGCTGGCCGCAACCTACGCGTGCCTTGGCGCAATGATGGCGCTCCACCACCGCCATGTGACGGGCGAAGGGCAGATCGTCGACAGCGCGATCTACGAAGCGGTATTGGCCATGATGGAATCGACTGTGCCTGAATACACCGAAGCCGGCGTGATCCGCGAGCGCACAGGTTCGATCCTGCCGAAAATTGCGCCCTCGAACGTCTACAAGACGCTGGACGGGCAGATTCTCATCGGCGCAAACCAGGACAGCGTCTGGAAGCGATTGGCCGAATCCATGGGGCGGCCCGAACTCGGGACCGACCCGCGTTATGCCAGCCATTTAGCTCGCGGGGAGAACCAGGCGGAGCTTGACGCGCTCATCGACCAATGGACCAGCGGATTCGATTCGGCGCAGGTGCTCCAGCTACTGCATGCGAGCGGGGTGCCCGCGGGCAAGATCTACCGCGCGCCGGACATGCTGGAGGACGAGCAGTTCAAGGCGCGCGAGGCGCTCGTCAAGGTGCCGCATCCGACGTTCCAGAACCTGTGGATGGCCAACGTGTTCCCCAAATTATCGGCGACGCCCGGCGCGGTGCGCTGGGCAGGACCCGCGCTTGGAGAGCACAACGAGGAGATTTTCGGCGGCGTGCTGGGCTACGACTCCGCCACGATGGCCGCCCTGCGGGCCGAAGGCGTGATCTAGGCGGATACGCTCTATTAGCGGCTGCGTCGGTCAATCCGGACACACGGCACCGCATTACCGAAAAGGTTTTTGAAATGTCGCTGAAACATTCCAGTGCCCCTCGCGGCAAGGTTGTCGTCCTCGAACACACGTCAAAGGTGTTGAAGAACAACCGGTTGAAAGATCCACAGGTGCGCAATGTCGGGGTTTGGCTGCCGCCGCAGTACGAAGAGGGCGGCAACGGGCGCTTTCCGGTGTTGTACGACCTCGTCGGCTTCACCGGCTCCGGGCTCTCGCACACCGGATGGAAGCCGTTCGGCGACAACGTCGTCGAGCGTGCCGCGCGCCTGATCCACGAGAAGAAGATGGGCCCGGTGATCATCGTGTTCCCGGATTGCTTCACAGCGCTTGGCGGCAACCAATACGTCAATTCTTCGGCAATCGGCAACTACGCGGATTACCTGACGCAGGAGATCATCCCGTTCGTCGATCGCGAGTTCCGCACGCTGGCCAGCCGCGAGCATCGCGGCTGCTTCGGCAAGTCGTCGGGCGGCTACGGCTCCATCGTGCATGCAATGAAGTACCCGGAGTCCTGGGGCGCGATCGCGGACCACTCGGGCGACGCTTACTTCGACTTCGTCTACTGGCACGACTGGCCGAACACGCTGAACGAGCTTTCGAAGTATCGCGTTGCGAAGCGCAAAGCCGGGAGGTACGACGCGCTGGCCGAAGCGAAGCGCAAGGGGCTCGATGCGGGGCTGGATGACGGGCGCATCAAGCGCTTTCTCGCGAGCGTGTGGGGGCGCGAGAAACTCTCGGGCGCCGAGACGCACGCGATCATGAACCTGTGCATGGCCGCAACCTACGACCCGGACCCGAAAGCGCCGAACGGCTTTCGCGTGCCGTTCAACATGGAGTCGGGGGAGGTGATCCCGTCGCGCTGGAAGAACTGGCGGGCGAACGACCCGATCAACATGGTCGCCAAATACCGCGCAAACCTCAAGAAGCTGCGTGCGATCTACATCGATTGCGGCTGGCGCGACCAGTACCACATCCACTACGGCACCCGGCTGCTCTCGGCCCGCCTCACTGCTGCGGGCGTCAGGCATACGTACGAGGAATTCGACGACAACCATTCCGATGTCGACTACCGGATGGACATCAGCCTGCCGTTTCTCTACCGGGCGCTGAAGCCTTAGTACGCAGATTGCGTACGTACGCAACTTGCGTATAATGGCGACATGAAGGCAGTCTTCATGGAGCTCAAGGCCGAACTCGATGCAAGGAGAAAGAAATGAAGACCACCGTAAGAGCCAAACGGCCTCCAAAGCGCGACTTGTTCTCCGAAATCGCAGAGGGAATGGAGGCGCTGGGCAAAGCGCGCGAAGGAAAGCGCACGCTGCGTACGCATACCCTGGAGTACAAGCCGGCGCCGGAGGTCACTCCTAAGGAGCTGGTTCGCGTACGCGAAGGGTTGAATCTCTCGCGAGCCCTGTTCGCGGCCTACTTGCGCACAAACACCCGAACCCTCGAAAACTGGGAGCAGGGCAGGGCCAAACCCAACGCGCAAGCCGCGCTGCTGATCAATCTGGTCAAGCGCTATCCAGACACCGTCCAGCGCCTGGCGGGGATCTAGAGAAGCGTCACTGCTTAGCCGAGCGCTTTCCCGAGCGTGCGGTGGAAGTGCACGATCGCGCTTTCGAACTTGCCGAAGGTAAAAACATCGTTGGCGCCGCTTGCGAGGCCGCGCTGGATCGCGCAGACGACCTCGCGATCTTCGGCCGCGCCGGTGGTGCTGACGAATTCGGCATCGCGTTTGGCTTCCTCGATCGCGCCGGGCCCGTCGCCGTTGGTGAGCGAGTAGACGATCATTTTGGTGCGGTCGATCGCCAGCGGCTCGAGGATCACGAGCTTGGTGTGGCTGGAGAGCCTGGTGACCAGCACGTTGGGGAAGAGCTGGTAGACATAAGTCAGGTAGCCCGCGACCTTGCGCTCCTCTTCGGGCAGTTCGGCCAGTTTCCGGATGCGCCTGAAAGGGTAGGTCACGCGGCTGTTGCGCCCGAAGAGGTCGATGAGGTTCAGGTTGTCGAAGCCGTAGGGCAGGAAGGTCTCGGGGTGAGTGGACCGGATGTGGTAGCCCTCGATGAATCCTTCGAGGAAGAGTTTCCAGTTGGCCTCGACGATCGATTCCTCGGGCTCCGCGAACGGAAGCTGGTCGGCCGAGATCAGCGGCGGCAGGTCCTCGAGCACCTTGCCCGCCGGATCCTGGGTGACGAACACGATGCCGTTGCGCTCCTCGGCCTTGACCGGCACGAGCCCGTGCTCGCTCTTATCCACGCCCGGAAAGCCTTCCTCGTGCGGCACGCGTTTGAGCTTTCCATCGAGGCCGTAGGTCCAGCCGTGATAGCGGCAGGCGAAAGCTTTCCTGCAGCCCGAGCCTTCGGCCACCTGCATGCCGCGGTGGCGGCAGGCGTTGCGGAAAGCCTTGATGCTGCCATCCGTGTCGCGCACGACAAGCAGCGGCGTGCCTGCGGCCTGCCTTGCGACATACGCGCCGGTTTCGCGAAGCGCGGCCGACGGGCAGAAGGGCACGGGAAAGTGCTTGAGCAGCTGGACTTCCGCGGCATACCTCTCGGGCGAGCGGTAGTTCTCCACGCGTTCCCGCCAGACGTCGTCGCCCAGGTCGGTGGTGCGGCGCTCGATGTGCTCGAGGATGCGCCGCACGACAGACCGATCGTCCATTTCTCGCCGTTGGCCGTTCGTCGCCCGTTTTGTGTTCGACATCAATTCACCTCGTCGTCGGGAGCCAATTCGAATGATAGTCGTAACAACTTGTAACTGAGCATTAGCACCCTGTGTGCGCTGGCGAACTGAATTCGAGATAGGAAAACGCAATAACGTTTTCTCTATGAATCGTCTCAAAGTCGCACCCGATGAAAAGCGGCAAAGGTAGCCCGGTCTCCGGATTCCGAAGGTTGCGGGTGCGCCCTATTGCGCTCGGAGTCGCAGCAGCGCTGTTTGCGCTGGGGCTCTCTCCAGGTAGGTCCCACGCCCTCCCGGTTGGCGAACAGGTAACCGCCGGCACGGCGACCGTGCAACGCTCGGGTTCGTCCGTGACAGTGACCCAGTCCACGCCGAATGCGGCAATCAACTGGCAAGCTTTCGGGATCGCTGCAGGCGAAGCGGTGCGTTTCAGCCAGCCCGCGGCCAGCTCGATCGTCCTCAACCGCGTCGTCGGGCAGGATCCCTCGCAGATCATGGGCAGCTTGTCGTCGAACGGGCAGGTGTTCCTGCTGAACCCGAACGGCGTGCTGTTCGGCGCGGGCGCGCAGGTGAGCGTCGGGGGACTTGTCGCTTCCACGCTCAGCATGAGCGACGCGGATTTCATGGCCGGGCGCCAAAGCCTGACCCGGGGCTCGATTGCAGGAAGCGTCGTCAACCATGCATCCATCGTCGTGCCCAGCGGCGGTTACGTCGCCTTGATTGCGCCGCAGGTCGTCAACGCCGGCTCGATCAACTCGCCGGGCGGCACGGTCGCGCTTGCCGCGGGGGACAAGGTCACGCTCACGCTCGACAACGGCAGCCTGCTCGGCTTCAGCGTCGACCAAGGGACATTGAACGGCCTGGTCGAAAACAGGCAGGCGATCCGGGCCGATGGCGGCGTGGTGATCCTGACTGCAAAGGCAATGGATAGCATCACGCGGTCGCTGATCAATAACACCGGGATCATCGAAGCGGGTACGCTTGCCGGCCGCGACGGGGCCATCTGGCTCGAGGCTTCCGACATCCGCAACTCGGGCACCCTCGCATCAAGCCAGATCGGCCTGCGGGCAGTGAATGCGATCACCCTCGAAAGCGGCAGCAGGATTTCAGCCGATGGGGTGTCCCAAGGAAGGACGATCGACCTGACTGGCGGGTTCGTGGGACTCGGCGGCACGGTGAGCGCCGATGGCGTCAACGGTGGCACGATCCGCGCCACGGCCCTCGGCACCCTGTCGCTCGCGGAAAACGTCAGCGCCCGCGGCCTGGGCGGGGCGGGCGGCCGCATCGAGTATAAAAGCGGTGGCGTCACCATCGAATCGAACAGCAGCGTCAGCGACGTTTCCGGCGCGACAGTCGGCGGGAGCCTCTCGGTCAACGCGGCAGGCGGCCTGCTCGGCTCGGGCACCTATCGCGCGCGCGGCGAAACGGGCGAAGGCGGCCGCATCGACCTCTCGGGAGGGACGGTGCGCCTGCTCTCGGCGCAGATCGACGCCTCGGGCGCGACGCGCGGCGGACTGGTCCGCATCGGCGGCGCCTACCAGGGCGGACGAACGGACGAACTGGATGCCGGCAGCAGGGAACGATTCGTCGGGCGCTTCGGCGACGCGGCGCAAATGGCGACCTCCGCCCGGACTTTCCTGAACGACGGGGCCAACATCGACGTTTCGGCCCGCGGTGCGGCGGGCGATGGCGGCACGGCCATTGTGTGGTCGAACCAGGAGACGACGTTTCTCGGCGCCATCAACGCGACTGGCGCCCTGCGCGGCGGTGCGATCGAACTGTCTTCGAAAGACGTGCTGCGCCGTGCCGACCTGGGCCGCGTCGATACGGGCCCGGGCGGCCTCCTGCTGCTCGATCCGAAGAACATCGTTATTGGCGATACTGCGGCGGCAGCAGGCTGGTCACTGCAAGCGATTCTGGGCTCGGGCTACTCCGGCGGCAAGAATGTCGATCTCCCGCTCGATTCCAACGGCGGATTCGCCACCGTCGTCGCGCTGAACTCGGCGGGAGATCGCCTCGCAGTCGGGTCGTATTTCAACGATGGCGCGAGCGGCGCGAACACTGACTCCGGCGCGGTACATCTTTTCACGTTCACCGACCGGAATTTTTCCGGCGGCGCCCTGGCCGCGACGCTCGGCTCGGGCTACACCGGCGGCAGGAACGTCAACGTCCCTCTCGATGCGTACGACTACTTCGGCACTTCGGTGGCATTGAACGCGGCGGGCGACCGCCTGGCGGTCGGCGCTTATGGCGATGCGGGGGCATCCAATGCCAACCCTTACTCCGGCGCGGTGCGCCTGTTCACCTTCACGGATTCGAACTTTTCCGGCGGCGCGCTCGCCGCGACGATCGGCTCGGGCTATACCGGCGGGAACAACGTCAACGTTGCGCTCGATGCCTACGACCTCTTCGGAAGCTCGGTTGCGTTGAGCGCGCGTGGCGACAGGCTGGCCGCAGGCGCGATGTACGACGGAGGAGCCGGCAACGCCAACTCGTACTCGGGCGCGGTACGCCTCTTTACCTGTCTCTTATACACATCTGACGCTGCCGACGAATAGAGAGGTGTAGATCTCGGTGGTCGCCGTATC
>ENA-ORBV01005001-ORBV01005001.1-microbial-mat-metagenome-genome-assembly--contig:-NODE-5001-length-24811-cov-9.021226_pt1 | contig 24811 bp, 22 predicted proteins | sample MGYA00237777_ERZ505514 | MGnify/ENA primary metagenome ERZ505514 (study PRJEB26160, sample SAMN06269048) | microbial mat metagenome | isolation source: Oligotrophic lake microbial mat | place... | reverse complement strand
CGAGATTCGCCTTAGTCTCGTGGGCTCGGAGATGTGTATAAGAGACAGACCCATGACACACAACTCAGACTCCGCCGATCTCGAGCTACTGATTCGCCGCATCATCCGCGAAGAAACCGGGCTGACGCCGGTGGCGCCGGCGGAGAAGTGGCGCGGTGGTGAGATGGTGCTCAAGCCGGGCAAGCCCGGCGTGCAAGAGAAGAGCTGGCCGATCGACTCGTTTTTCCACAAGGTGGTGATGTTGCGGAACCGCTTGCGAACGCTCGAGCAGCAGATCAACGCGTCGGATTTGCCGGACGACCAGAAGGTCAAGATCCAGGGTTACATCACCGGCTGCTACGGATCGTTGACGAGCTTCAATGTGTTGTTTGCCGACGACGACGATCGCTTCGTCGGCGCGTCTCAAGAGTAGGGCCCCCCTTTACGGCAGGGCCAAAGCCGACGCCGGCTTGAAGCTGTCCTTCAGCGACACCGTGCGGTTGAACACGGGCGCGCCAACGCGGCTAGCGGGGTCGGCGGCGAAATAGCCCAGGCGCTCGAACTGGTAGCGCGCACCCGGGGTGGCGCTGCCCAGCATCGGCTCCACTTTGCAGCCCGTCACGACTTCCAACGACGCCGGATTGAGCAGCGTCGTCAGTTCGACGTTGGCCTTGGTCGCGGCGCCCTCCGGGTCCTCCACCGTGAACAAGCGCTCGTAGAGGCGTACTTCCGCGTCGACCGCGTGTGACGCCGAGACCCAGTGCAGCGTGGCCTTGACCTTGCGGCCGTCCGGCGCATCGCCGCCCCGAGTGGCCCGGTCATGGGTGCCGCGCAGTTCGACGATCTCGCCGTCGGCGTTCTTGACCACTTCAGTGCAGGTCACCAGGTAGGCGTTGCGCAAGCGCACCTCGCGCCCTGGCGCCAACCGGAAGAACTTCTTTGGCGGATCCTCGAGAAAGTCGTCGCGCTCAATGTAGATCTCGCGCGAGAACGGCACCTGTCGCGTTCCCAAGTCGGCGTGGTCCGGGTGGTTGACCATGGCCATCTCCTCGGATTCGCCCTCTGGATAGTTGGTCAAGACCAGCTTGAGTGGCCGCAGGATCGCCATGGCCCTTGGCGCGCGGCGATTCAGGTCTTCGCGGACGCAGTGCTCAAGCAAGCTGACGTCGATGACGTTCTCTTTTTTGGCCACCCCGACCCGCGCGCAAAAATCACGGATCGATTCCGGTGTGTAGCCGCGTCGGCGCAAGCCGGAAATGGTCGGCATGCGAGGATCGTCCCAGCCATTCACGTGCTGCTGCTCGACCAGTTGCAGCAGCTTGCGCTTGCTCACGATGGTGTAGTTCAGGTTCAGCCGGGCGAATTCGTACTGGCGCGGCGTGCTGGGCGGCTCGCAGTGCGCGATGGCCCAGTCGTAGAGCGGCCGGTGGTCGACGTATTCGAGGGTGCAGAACGAATGCGTGACGCCCTCAATCGCGTCCGACAACGGATGCGCGAAGTCATACATCGGATAGATGCACCAGGTCCGTCCCGTGCGGTGATGTTCGGCATGCCGGATGCGGTACAGCACCGGATCGCGCATGGTGATGTTCGGCGACCGCATGTCGATCTTCGCGCGCAGCACGTGCGCGCCATCCGGGAACTCCGCCGCGCGCATCCGCCGGAACAGGTCAAGGTTGTTGTCGACACTGCGCGTGCGGTGGGGCGAGTCCTTGCCCGGCTCGGTGAGCGTGCCACGATACTCGCGCATCTGGTCGGCGCTCAGCGAGTCAACATAGGCCAGGCCCTTCGTGATCAGGCGCTCGGCAAACCCGTAAAGCTGCTCGTAGTAATCCGACGCGTAGTACTCGCGATCGTGCCAATGAAATCCCAGCCACTCGACATCGGCCCTGATGGAGTCGACATACTCGACGTCTTCCTTGACCGGGTTGGTATCGTCGAACCGCAGGTTGCAGTAGCCGCCAAATTCGGAGGCCACGCCGAAGTCGAGGCAAATGGCCTTGGCGTGTCCAATGTGCAGGTAGCCGTTGGGTTCGGGCGGAAAGCGAGTGACGACCTTGCCGCCGTTGGCGCCGGCAGCCACGTCGGAGGCGACGATCTCGCGGATGAAATCACGGGACTCGGTGGCTTCACGGACGCCGGGCACTGCTGTATTCACGTCGGACATGACTTTCAAACGATCAGATTATCTCACGCCGTTCGCGTCAATCGACCGCGCACGGCGCGCCGGCGAGCACGGCCAGCACGATCAGCGGGTTGCGACCACTGCGTGACAGGCTGTACGTCGTGCCCCTCGGCACCACGGCAAACGCGCCGGCCGCGACCGTGAACTCACGGTCGCCGAGTTTCAGCCGGCCTTCGCCGCCAATGACGTAGAGCATGCCATCGGCCGATTCATGTTGCCGGCTGTTCCAGGGCTCGCGCACCTGCCAGAGCAGGGCCTGGCCGACCCCGCTACAGCCGACCAGATTCTCTTTCTGTGGCTCGCGCCCACTAATGAAATGCTTCTCAATGAACTCCGGCAATGACACTGTCCTGGGCGTTCCCGGTGGCGGCAGCTTCGGCGCAGTGGGTGGTGGCGCGGCGACGGGCGCGGGTGGTGCGGGTGGTGGTGGTGCTGCTGGCGGCGCGGGGTTCAACGTGATCGACAGTTCCGGAGTGGCCGCGCCCGCTCGCCAGCTGAACTCCTTTTCGAACGTGAAAAAGCGCTCGTGCGAGAACCGTGCGCGGTAGGTGCCGGCGCGCAAGCCTTGCACGCGCGTGAAGCCACCGGCCGGGCTCGTCGCCTCGCGATCGGCAGGGCCGGTGATCGTGACTGTCACGCCTTCAATTGGCGCGCCGGAAGGGTCGGTGACAAAGAACAGCGCGTTCGTCGTCGCGCCCCTCGTGGCCACTGGGCGGGGTTTGGGCGCCTGCGTGGTCTGAGCGGGTGCCGGTGCGGCGGGTGCCGCCGGCGCCTGAAGCAAGGTCAAGAGTAGGAGGGCGACCATGGTCACGATGCTACTACGAGGTCTTCCGGTCAGGCGACTCAAGCGTGCCGGTGAACCGCAGAAGATCCGCGACGACAACGGCTATTGGACCAAGGTTGAAGCCTACGTGATGGCTCCTTCAGCGGCGCAGTTCACCCACGGCATTTGTCCGCCCTGCGCCACCACGCACTATCCGGAGATCACGATGTCGTCGCGACCGATTGCCTGACCAGGATGAAGACCTCGGCGCGACAATGTCCATCTATCGAACAGCGAATCGCGAACAGCGTATCGCGCTCAATACCGCCAGCTCTTGAGATCGGCCCCAGCGGGTGCCGTCTTCAGCATCCGCTCCACGCCCTTCGGGATGTACATCTGGTGATAGCGCAAGCGTGACAGCGCGTTGGGCCGCGTCGCATCGCCGTTCCAGCAATGCTCGGCGCGATCGCCATAGCGCACTTCGCCGTCGTAGTACGGGTCCTTCGTCGTCTGCAGGAACTCCTCGGCGAGATACACGGCGTTGTTCAAGTAGTAGTTGTCCATGTCGCCGACGTAGATGTTCAACTTGCCCTCGAGCTTCTTGCCGAGGCCCTTGTTCCAGTCGCGCTTGAGGATGTGGACCAGGTCGTAGTTCTCGCGCCAGTACTCGGCGACTGTCTTGTCGATGACGCCGGTGCGCTTGTCGAAGATGCGTGCGGGGTAGCCATCGGGACCGACGGGTGAGAAGACCGCCTCCCAGATGTCCCACTGGCCGCCGGAGCGCGTCTTGGTGCCAAGCACTTCCTCGAGGCGATTCTGCTCCCACACCATGGAGTCGACGTGACCCAGGTAATTGCGATGCGCCGGTCGCGGCGTCTTCTTCCACGTGCCGTCGAGCCAGTACGCGTTCCTGTCCTGGTAGAGATCAATCGTCGTGTAGGCGCGGAAGTCGATGGGGTCGGGGCAGGCGATGTAGGCGCCGTTGAACGCGTCGGGATACTTCACCTGTGCGGCCATGGCTTCCCAGCCACCGGTGGAGCCGCCATACATGAAGCGCGACCAGCCCTGGCCCAGGCCGCGATACTTCTTCTCGATGAACGGCAACAGCTCTTCGACGATGGCATCGCCGTACGGCCCGATGTTCGCGGAGTTGACCGCGTAGCTGTCGTCGTAGAACGGCGTGGCGTGTTGAATTTCGATCACGATCGCACGCGGAAAATTCGGGCCGGTCCAATCCTGGTAGAACTGCCAGGCGTACTCCTGCTGAATGCGGTTGTAGCCGCTCAGGTTGAAGCGCGCGGCGAAGTCGGGCTTCAGGTTCGGATCCGGTGGTGTGTCGCGCCAGTTGGCGAGATCAGCGGGGAAGTGGCCGTGGTAAATGAACAGCGGGTACTTCGCATCGGGATGCGTGTCCCAGCCCTCAGGCAGCAGCACGTGCGCGCCGAGATGCATCGGACGGCCCCAGAATCTCGACAGCTTCTCGCTCAGAATCCGCTCGTGCTTCACGTACTTCGTGTCGGCCGGCGTCGGCAGCGGCGCAATGACCTGGTCGAGCGAGAGGGCAATGGTGCCGCCCTGCTGCGCATCGATCGCGATGGTCTTCGGCGTGCTGTACGGATTGCCGGGCGCCCGCGCCCATTGCTGGCCCTCACCGCGATCCATGGGCAGCTTCACCGTGTGGCCATCGGCGCGCTTGAAGGTTTCGTACTTGTGAACCAGTGCCTGCACCGAATAGGTGCCGGCGGGAATGTCGTTGATGCTCTCGAGCGGGAACCCGATGGCCGAGCCATCCAGCATCACGGTGCTGCCGGGTTTTGCGCCGTCCAGGTCCAGGCCGAAGATCAACTGGCCTGACACGCCGTCGTTGATTTGGAACCGCGGCTCTACCGCCGCCGCTGAAGCTTCGGCGGTCAGGCCGTTCGGCAGTTTCGCGATCATCACCAGCAGCCGGCCATCGATCGACACGGAAGGCTTGCCCGCCGTAGCTTCAGCGGAGGTGGGCAGGGTGACGCTGAAGCGCAGCGCGGCCGCTTGAGCCCGCGGCCGGGACGTGGTGACGGTGAGCGCGACGGCCATCGCGCTTGCAATAGTTCCGGCCAGAATGATGCGGCGCATTCCGGGAGTGTAGATCAGGACGCGTCGTTCAGGGCGACTGCCCGTTCGGACCTGAGAGGCATGGGCGATACTGCTGGTCTACGCGCCGTACCGAAAAGAAGGCAGGACCTGCGGTCGAAGAGGGTGGTCGTGTTCGTGCTCGCAGTCTTGCTGAGCGCGTGCGCGCCGGCGAACGACGCGAGGTCGGAGAGCGCCGCGGCCGTGCCCGGGAGTGATCACCGCTGATGCCGTTCAGCGTCCGCTGAGCCACCGATAAATACGGCCACCACCCTCCTTGGAAGGGCGGGCCTACTCAAACCCGGTTTACGCCTCGTTTACACGCCACGCCGATTCGCCCGAGCGGCGGCGCAGTGCGACGAGGACGAGCCCCGCATCACCGGACCGATGACGCCGTTGAAGATGCTGACCTGCATGGGCGCAGTTAGCTCGCAGTGCGCAGTGCTGAGTGCTCAGTGCTGAGCGCGAGGTAGACTGAGCCGATGTCTTTTGGCCGGTTGCTTCTGCCGCTGTGGCCCCTCGATCCGGCGGCCACGTATCTGAATCACGGCACGGTGGGTGTGGTCCCCATTCGGGTGGCGGAGGCCCAGCAGGCCTGGCGCGATCGCATCGAGCGCCACCCGGCGAGGTTCATGCTGCGCGACCTGTGGAGTGTCACGGGATCGGCGACCAGCGGCCCCACGCTGATGCGCCAGGCGGCGGCCGATGTGGCGGCGTTTGTCGGCGCGCGCGCCGACGAGCTGGTCTTTGTTGACAACACATCGACTGGCGTCAATGCCGTCCTCCGGTCCATGACGCTCGCGCCTGGCGACGAGATCCTCATCACTGATCACATCTATGGCGGCCTGCTGACGGCGGTGAACTACATCGCTCGCCGCTCGGGCGCGGCCGTGCGCGTGGCGACCATGCCGTATCCGGCGTTTGATGCGGCGGTGGCGGCCGACCGGATCGCGGGTGCCATCACCGGAAATACGAAGTTGGTGCTGGTGGACCACATCGCGGCCGAGAGCGCCCTTGTGTTTCCTGTGGAAGAGATTGTCCGCGTGTGCAAGGCGCGTGGCGTGCCAGTGCTCGTGGACGGCGCGCATGTGCCCGGACAACTGGCCCTGAATGTGTCAGGAATCGGCGCCGACTATTACGTCGCCAACCTGCACAAGTGGGCGATGGCGCCCCGAAGCAGCGCGTTCATGGTGGTGGCCCCGGAGCGGCAGGCCGATCTGCATCCGCCGGTCATCTCGTGGGGGCTCGATGCGGGCTTCACGCAGGAGTTCGACTGGGTCGGCACACGCGATGCGACGCCGTGGCTCGCCGCGCCGGACGGGATCCGGTTCCTGCAGGACCTCGACTACGATGCGCTCCGCCGGTACAACCACGATCTCGCCTGGCACGCCGCGCACTACCTGGCCGGCCTCTGGCGGACGCCGCTCGAGATTCCCGAGTCCGCAGTGGGGTGCATGGTCAGCGTGATGACGCCCGAGTCGATCGGCTCGGCCAAGCCGGACGCGGTCCGGCTTCGCGATCGGCTCCTGTTCGACCACAACATCGAGGTGCAGGTCCACGCACGCGCGGGTCGTGTCTGGGTACGGGTCTCAGCGCAGGTGTATAACGACCGCGACGACATCGAGCGCCTGGGCGAAGCGGTGTCACGACAGGATCACAAGAGGCACTGAGGCGCCGAGCGGCAGACGACGGCCATAGAGTTCGACAGGGGTGATACCGGCCTTCGCCCATCCCTCCAACGCTCTCCGAGAGCCGGCCGCCGCCGAGGTATTCGAATGAATGCACAAGACCATCTTGCCTGCCGCCGCTGACCCAACCCGGGTCGCCAGCAGCGCAAGGGGTGTGACGATGACCGCGCGTCCCGAGAGCATGGGAGGCCGCCTGATCCGAGAGTCCGTGTCTCGCACCCCGACGTCTGGGCAGATGCAGAGCGCCGGGTCTGAGAAGAACGGACCTTATGTTGACCCGGGAGGCCGCTAGTATCGCTTACTGTCCTCGAAGATGACGGAGATCGAAGATGTTCCACCCGTTGCGGAAGAAGGCCGCTGCCGAGTCGCCAGCCGAAAAGACGAAGAACGATCTCCACGACGAAGATGCCGATGCAGATGTGTCGATGCCGGCGATGGCGCGGAGCGATGTCGCATCCGTCAGGGAGGTGCTCAGGCCGATGAGCACCGCGTTGAGCCCGATGACGGTCACCACGAAGGTGCTGAAGGTTGCGGACTCGACGAGCCTTCGGATGTGCATGCCGGATTCTCGCTCAGTGTGCGGCTTCCTGGTTGACGACTCCTGAGCCCTTGAGTTGTACGAGGGCGACACGACGGTGCTGGTTCATCTGCTGGTTGTCTCAGCAGCCGACCACATGCCACGAGCTCGTCCCCACCGCGTGGCTCACTGCTTCGGTTGCACATTGCTCTCTGCGACCGCCCTCGTCGGTATCACCAGGCTCAGGACCGTTGCGAGCAATAGTGTCCCGACGACAACGAGGAGTGACACCGTCGTGTCGATCTTGATTGGGTTGGACTTGGCCATGCCGATCACATCGAGGTATGGGGGCACGCTCAGCAGCAGCAGTTTCACGCCGACAAAAGCCAGGATCAGAATCAACGCGGGCTTCAGGAAGCGGAACTTCTGGATGAGTGCTGCCAGACAGAAGTACAGCGCCCTCAGCCCGAGAATCGCGAAAATGTTGCTCGTGAACACGATGAACGGGTCGGGCGTGATCGCGAAGATGGCCGGGATCGAGTCAACCGCGAAGACCAGATCGGTGATCTCCACCATGATCAGCGCCAGGAACAAGGGCGTGATCGCCCAGGCCGCGCTCAGCGATCCGGTTGGTGCCGGGTCCATCATCTCCTGGCCGGCTGCATCTCTGGTGTAGGTCGGCTTGAGCGTCCGCTTGGTGAAGAACCTCTGCCCATCGTAGAACTCGGTCACGCGGAAGAACTTCTTGCACAGCCGCACCGCGATGTTCTGCGAGACATCATCGTTACCCTTGATGAGGGCCATCTTGAGCGCCGTCAGGATCAAAAACCCGCCGAAGATGATCAGGATCCACTGGTACTTCATGATCAGTCCAGCGCCCAGGAAGATCATCCCGCCGCGCATGACGAGCGCGCCGACAATGCCCCAGAACAACACGCGGTGCTGATACTTCGCCGGCACCGCGAAGAACGTGAAGATCAGTGCGATGACGAAGATATTGTCCATCGCCAGGGACTTCTCGACGACATACCCCACCAGGTACTGCTTGGCCGCTTCCAATCCCTGCACTTCGCCCGACACGATCAGCGGCGCGCCGGCCTTGATCGCCTCCGTCGTGCTGTACTTCGCCGTCTCCAACCCCAACCCGAGCCAGTGGCTCTCGTACGCCATGTACACAAACCCGCTGAATGCGAGGCCGCACGTCAGCCAGATCGCCGACCATGTCATCGCTTCTTTCATGCCGACTTCGTGGGCGTCGCGGTGGAAGACGCCGAGGTCGAGGGCCAGGAACACGAGCACGAGGCCAATGAACGCGAGGTACGCCCAGATCTTCAGATCGGCCGGGTTCGACGCCGTGGTGGTAGCAAGCAGCAGCAGTTCGTTCATAAAGACATCACGTCCCAGGCCCATACCTGCTCACAGGAAGCAGGCAGCAGGCAGCAGCGTATCATCGCGACAGAATGTTGGTCTCGCCAGAGGCGTCGGTCCGCGCTCAGACGCGAAGAGAACCAAAGCCGCAGAGGGGCCGGGAGGGAGCGACTCCCGCGTGATCAGAACGCCGTTCTTGTCGTGGCGGCATCGGCAGTGGGGCCATCATCGTCGCCCTCCAGCCACCCGGATACGTAATCGAGCCATCCCCCATCAGGCGAGGCGAGAACCCCATGTATGCCACGCGCCTCCGCAGCACGCACATTGTGCGGCTGATCATCGACAAACAGCACATGGTGCCCGGCAACCAGATGCTGGAAGACAGGGTCGAAGGCCGCAGCCTCCGGCTTGACAAACCCGGTCGTGTCCGAAATCAGCACCCGTGTGAACCGGTCCGCGATCCCGAAGGCGTTGAGTTGCGGCAGCAGCCAGGCACTGCGGTGATTACTCAGCAACCAGAGCTGCGCCTTGCGTGACCAGTCTGCGATCGATGACGCGGCGGGGCCAGGACGATAACTGGCATCCAGGCGTCGACGCATGTGCGCAGCATCGACCGGCCGACCGGCCAGGGCGTTCCAGAGAGGTTCATCATCGAGCAGGCCGCGCCACGCCTGCTCACGCAAGCCTGATTCCCAGCGTGCCTCGATGTCCATGAGTGACAACTGGTAGTCCTTGGCGAAGTTGGCGAGAAATCGCTTGATCGGGGCGTCGAAGACCACGCCCTGTCCGTCCAGCACAAGCAGCTTGTTCCTTCTGCCAGTCATTGGAACGCCCGATCGACTATCTCTTTGGCGATGAGTTGCGTCAGGTCTTTGTCGCTCCCAAGATCAAATTCAGGGATGCCAGCGCGCGTCGCCATGCCCCGCATCGTGTCTTGCAGGCTTCGAATGACCTCGAAATGGGCGATGTGCCGGCCACCGTCCCGGCCAGGCTCGGTCACCTGCCGGTGCAAAAGCCGCCGGTTGTGGAGGTCCCGGTCGTTGAGCACCAACAGAACCTCAACAACGATAGGATTCTCGGGCAGCGGTGCAAGGGCCGCACTGAGACTGCCTGGCAAAAGATGAACGCCCTCAAACAGCGCGTTCTTGCCCTCGGTGACGCAACGCCGGGCCACCGCAGCGCTTGCCGCGACCACGGCCCGTGCCTGCCGTTCGTAGGTGGCGGCCTGCGATTCACCACCGGCCGTTGTGATGGCTTCGTATGACGACACGTGCAGTTCCGGCAGCACCGACGCCGGAATCACCGTACGCAGCACTTCGCGCAACGCATCAGTCGTCACCACCTGATTGATGTTCAGGCGAAGTGCCAGCCGTGTCGCCACTGTGGACTTGCCGACACCGCTGGCGCCCAGCAGTGAAAGGATGATCGGGCGCCCGATCTGCCGCGCCTTCTGCCACATGAGGTAGCGGTCGGCATAGGACGGCGACAGATGGGCGGCTATCGTTTCCGCAGTCAGCAGTGTAAGCGCCGGGCCACTGATCCGGCAGATACGCTGCTCGACCAGGTGCCGCTGCACGGCTTCGGCTATGTCATAGGCCTGCGGTGTCTCGGCGCCAGTCGCCAGAATACTGGTGGCGAGAATGCCTTTGGAAAATGGCAGCTCGTTGTTGTCGCGGTCGACGACCGTGTAGTCGCGGAATGCGCCTTCAACGAGAAGATCTTTCGGCATACGTCCTTTGCTCCAGGTCCCGGTTCTTGTCGATCAGTGTCTTGGCGCGCTCGGCGTTGTTCCAACCGTTGCCTTTTGCGACTCGGGCATCGGTCATCGGGGGCTGATCTGAATTGGAGAGACGCAATCGCCCTCTGTGGCCTGGATCGGCAGCCAGCGGGAAAAGGCGGCGTCCGAAGCGCCGACGAACATGACCGGCGTGACCGCCGCCGCGTCGAACGGACCCTGTGCCCGTTGCGCCAGCTCGGCGCGGAAGGCGACGATGGAGGGGGAGTCCACGATGACGAAGTAGGTCTGCCGTGTCTGGCCGGGTTCACTGATGCGGCGGTGTGCCAGGCAGCGTGGTGCATGCGACTGTGATTCGAGTCCGGCCTTGCGGGCGGCGGCCAGCAGCTCGTCGGGGGTCATGTCGGCGGCCAGCCCGCGCTCGAACTCGGCCTGCAGCACGATCGGGATGGAGGCCGCGATCGGCGTGTTCATCGACTCCATCGCCCGCTGAAACAGCTGACGAAACAGGTCGGACACCACCTCGCTGCCCGTATGAATCGAGAGCAGCGGCGCGCGTGGACCGTCGGCCGGCTCAATCACCAGCGTCCACGGACCCAGGCGTGCCTGCTCCACGGTGTACGGCTCCGACAACGAGGTCGTGAGCGAGAAGGCAAACAGATACCCGAGGCCCACGAGTACCACCGCGCCGATGGCGAGCTTGACGAACACCTTCGAGCGTTTCCTGCCGGGCATACCCTCAGATGTTACCTCGACCGCTCGATGCGGCCCAGTCGCGATCCATGAAGTCCCGGATGCCGCGCTTCGCCATGACTCATTGGACCGCGCAGCCTTCCACCAGGGCTTCCACCACCACGCGGCCTTTTTCGCGCGTGGCGAGGGTCGCGTCGCCGTCGATCCCGGTCGGTGGAGAGCGGCCGGTCGGGGCATGACGGCATCCTGGCGACGGGGCAGGCTGGCGCCCGGGCGAGCGGTAGACGTCGCAGACGAGCCCGACGGGCTGTCAGCCGGGCTAAAGCCCGGTTGCTCCGAAGGCTGTCGCTGCTCAGCGTCGCGCGATGGTAGTGACGCGCGCGGACTGGGCCGCGACGGTGCCATCAGCGGCCAGCAGCCTGACCCGCACGATGTAGTCGCCGGGCGGCAAGTCCCGCGTGTCCACCAGCGTCGTCGCCGCGCGACGGAGCGCCTCAGGCGGACCGGAGAGTCGCGCAGGCGCGGTGAGTGCGGCTGCCGTGTCCCCGACACGCGTGAAGTCGAACCCAATCGTGTACATCTCGAAGGTGCTCGCCGTCGTCGCGTGCGCTTCGACCCGCACCGCAATGGCATCGAGCCCCGGGTCGACCCGCGCGATCGGCCTGAAGGCGTTGCCGGCCAACTCGCCCAGGACGATCTCACTCACACGGAGCGGTCCCGCCGGCCACGCATGGGCGGTAAACGTGTGCGTCACCTTGCCCTGCTGCCCGTCGGGAGTCCTCACGCCAAACATCAACGTGTACGTGCCGGGGACGACGACGGAGGTGATCGCGTACCGTGCGCGTCCGGGACCGTTGGGCAACAGGTCGGTGTTGCCATCAAACGAATCAGCGACGGCCTTGCCCGAGGCGTCTCGAATCTCGAACCCCACGTCGGCCTGACGCCCGGAGGTCGTGATTTCGGCCACGATCATGACGCTGACGCGTGACGACGTCGCATCAAGTGGAACCGCGAACGTGTCGACATCGATCGGCAAGCCTGACGCAGCGGGACCATTGAGCAAGGTGCCCATCGCGGCTTTTGGATCAGGCTTCTTCCTCGGGTCGGTTGCCGCGGCTGGAGCGGCCGTCGGCGTGAACTCCCGTCGTGCGCGCACATCGAGACCGGGGCGGCTGACCCGGACGTCAATGCGCACGTGCCGGCCGTCGCGGTCGTCGGGGCTGCGTTCAAATGCGAGCAAGTAATAGCCGGAGAGTTCCGTATCGATCCGCTTCAACATCGCTGCAGGGTGGGACACGACACGCAGGGCGGTGCCGCGGGCGGCGAGCGCCAGATCCGCCATGCCATCAAATCCCTGACGGTCGTCGAGCACTCGTCCTGCCGTCGTGTTGCCCCGTGTGCCCGACTCCATCAACGGCGCGTCCAGATGGAGGGCATACAGCGCCACTCGTGTCCGCTCCGCCACAGAGGCGAACGCGCGCACGTCGTCTCGCAGTTGCGGATCGGTGTAGAACCCTTCCGACACGAGCACGATGGCCTTTTGGCCATCAAGGGGCGCCATGGCGTCGGCCAGTGCGCGCAGGGAGTCGAGACGATTGCGTGTCTGACGGCGGTACACGTCGAGGGTGCGGTCGGCTTGTGTCTTGCAGCCCTCGGGCACGGACGTCGGCTCGACGATGGGAAGGCGGTCAGGTTTTGAACAGCCGCGGTTGATGCCGACGACCGGTCGTCCGAGGGTGCGTTCCCACCACGCCACCAGCGCCGCGGTATCGCCGACGTTAATGGCTGCCGCTTCTCCGGGATTCATGTCGGCGTCGGACGAGCGGCGCGATGCACCGGTGATTGTGCCGGCGGCCTCGCTGATGAGTTCTCGATTGGTGGTGAAGTCGACGCGGGGTGTACCGTAGGGCAGAGCGACGAGGCCGACGCGGTCACCAGCCGGCAGGTTCTCGGCGTAGTCCGCAATCGCCCGCATCGCCAGACGGCCTTCACCGGCGCGAATCTCGTCGACATCCACCACAAAGAGCAGTGAACGACCCGACGGCGTTGTGCGCTGATTGCTCGACGGGGCCGGCAGGTCCGGTGGTGGCGTGACGATGGCGTCAGCGCCCCGCCGAGGTGCCGCGATGAACTCGGTTGAAACGAGCCGTCTCGGTCGCTGACCGGCGGTGACCGTGAAGTCGCCGGCCGTCAGATCGGTGACGGGGCGGCCGTCGTTGTCGACGACCACGACGTCGACCACCACCAAATCCACGCCCGCGCGAAACGTCGGCTGCGCCTGCAGCGTGAGCGCCAGTGCCAGTGCGACGAGCGTTCCCGTGTGCAACACGGGGCGATTCTATCTGGTGACAGGGAGGCGCTGAGACACAGAGTCGTCAAGTTCTTCAGGAAAACCGCGGACGGGATCGCCGGTGGAGAGATCCGGACTGAGCACCTCCCACGACTGACCGCGGCCGGCGTGTGCGGAGGCGGCGCGTACGACGGCACGTTGTCGGGCACGATCGGCCGACTGCTGGCGATGCGCATGCTGCCGTTATCCTGCCGGCTGCCGCCGCCCCTACCTCCGGGGCCTTGGGCCAGAGCAAATGTCGGAGTCAGAATACACAGAGCGAGGGTGGCAACAGCCGAGCGACGCACGAACATGAGAAATCTCGTGGGACGGGCAGGAGGAGACTACGACCATCGGCAGTTGCTCGCAAGTGAACGGGGCGTGGTCACCCAGCCTCACGCGCGTGCGACGCGCTAATCCAGGTCACCTCCAGCGGCGCCGAGCCCGTCACCTCGACGATGTTCCAGCCCCGTCGCCACGGGCCGGTGAGCGACGTGCCTTCGGATTCGCTGCCCACCTGTGCGTCCGGAGCCGGCGCACCGTTGATCGTGATGGACAGTTGGTCGTTCGTGGTCCTCACGCCCACCAGAACGGTTGCATCGTCCGGATCGACGACGGGCACGAGCAGTCTGACGCTGTGCGTCTGGTGTTCAACCAGGAGCGCGCGACCCTGTGAGCTGTCCATCGCGATTTGCCCGGACCACTCGACTGGGTCGGTTGGCAGTGCAGGCGATGCGCCACGACGAACCACATGGAAGAGACGAAAGAGTGGCGAGGATGGAACGGCCACGTCGTGGAAGCGCCACCAGACGAAGCGATCGATATCGGTGGTCCACAGATGGGCCTGCGGGTCCGCGGCGATCGTGACTGCGCGGTCTGGCGTTGATGGCGACAGGCCGATCACGCACCGGGTACCACCGAGATCCATGGCGTAACGCACGAACGTATGCGCGCCAACGGAAAAACGTTCACCGGTGGCCGGCCGATCAAAGGCGTCGTAGATCACATCGGCAGCGAACGACGCCGCTTGATAGTCCAACCCTTGCACACACGACTCGCGACCAAGCGTGACCGCGTCCCGTTGCACAGGGCGTGGTGACGGCCACGACAACACACACGCGGCCGCCAGCAGCCCCACGGCCGTCAGGTGCACGCGGGTCGTCGCCAGCTCCAACGCGGGCACCAGGCAGATCCAGGGCAGGGGCGCGAGATAGTGCAGGGTCTTCTGCTGGCCACCAAGGACGATCGCGAGGTACCCGACTCCGACCAGTGTCAGCATGCGGGAGGTGCCGCTCATGCGTCGCCAGAAAAACGGTGCCAGTAACGGCAGGGCGGCGGTCGAAATGAGCCACTGGACGACCAGTGGCCACTCCGGGGCACGGGTCTGGGCGGTCGCGAGGTCGTGTACAAACTCCCTCTCGAACCCCGCCCACCAGTCAGGGCCCACTCCGGTGATCCACACAGTCGCGACGAGCACCGGCAAAACCACGGCGCCTGTCAGCGTCGTCCATCGCCACGCACGCCTGGCGCGCTCGGGACTCGCGACCCACAGCAGCGGCATCGTCAGTACCGCGAGGGGCGGTCCCATCATCGTCGTCACCGACGAGAGCGCGAGGAACGTGATGCCGACACGCGTGGATCCACGGAGCAATTCACGCGCGCCCGCCAGCCACAGCGCGATCGTCAGCGTGTCTGTCCCCGCCGATTCCGCCAGATCGGTCACCGGAGGCTCGTTGCCGACGTAGTAGGCGTGCCACAGGACGTAGAGGCCCGCCATGGCGATGGTGAGCAGCCAGCCCGCCGGACTTCGGTGCGTCGCCAGCCCCGCGGCCAGCGCGGCCAGGATCACGAGGGCGATGACGAAAGGGAGGCGCGCGCTGATCTCGCCGCGTCCGATGAGTGTCATTTCCGCCTGCACAAGCGGCGCGCCGGCAAACGACGCGAACACGGGAACGCCGAACGCCCCTGGGCGGCTGGGGTCTTCCAGATCCCAGAACGGCAGCGGGTGGTCCGACAGACTGCGGGACCACTCGTAGATTTCGGTGCCGTCGCCGCTGAAGTGTTCGTGGCGCACCTTCTGCCACAACACGGCGGTCAGCATCGCCATGACGATGAGCGCCGCGCACACGGGCACGATGGGCACCACGGACACCGGCGGCGCGGCGCGCCTGCTGCGCAGAAGCAGGACGAGATTGGGAAGCGCGAGCAGGACGAGGAGCGCCGCTCGGGGCGGGGCGTGTCCAGCGACAAGTCCGTACGCGAGGCTGGTGGCGAACAGATATCCAACCCCCAGACCCAGTGCGCGGCCGAGCAGGGCCGATCCCGTCAGCGTGCCGTTGGTCAGGAGTGCCAGCGCGATCCCGGGGATTGCCCAGCCGAGCAGCAGGCCCAGCAGCAACGCCACGCCGCTCAGCACCGCACCGTCGCCCGCCGCTCCGCCCAGCGGGAACGCTTCAGCGCTGAAGAAGCCGCCTCCGGTCATGGCCGCCGCAGCGGCGTACGCGGCAAGCACGGCCAGAGCGACGCCAGCAATCCATCGGGGAGTCACGCGTCGTTCACCGTACGGCCAGACGCGACCACTTGTCCACGTATCCCCGAACCGGCCGCTGCCGACAGTGTCCCGGTCCGTGACGCCCCGTACGCCGTGACCACAACAGTCCGTTGCCCACCAGTACGACCATCCCGCCGGGGGTGACGGCGATGCTCAGGGGGGCGCGACGGTACTGCGTGATCGCGGCACCCTGCAGGCAACGCCAGAGCAGACACGCCTGCACCACTGCAAACACGGCGATGCCCGTCATCAGGTCTGCACGGAGAATCAGGAACGCGTCCGCCACAATGGTCGGCCACGTGGAGTCGGGCGCCGCCCAGCGGCCAAGGTCGAGGGCCAGCGCGACGATGGTGCACAGTGCCGCGAGGACAGCTGACAGCGGTAAAAACCTCATGACACTCGCGGCGATTCTACATCGCTCCCCGGGCCCTGGACTTCGGGACGATGTCGACCGCGACGCGGTCACCGCCTCGCCACGAGGTAGTTCGCACGTCCGTTGAACGTCACCGACGAAAACGCCGACAGGGGCAACAGTCCGTCCACCCGAGGTGCGTCGGTCGACGCGGCGACGTGCGCCGCAACCAGCACAGCGGGCTGGTCCCATAACGTGTCGTTGCCCACGCGCAGCTTCGCGACCATCGCCACCTGCGCCTGGCCGCCGCCAGTCACGGTCCGGGTCCCGACACTGGCGGGCAGCGCCGATGCGGAAATGGTGGTCACCCCTTCATGCTGAAAGAGCACCAGGGTGGACGCTCCGGAATCGGGCACGAACCACGCGACATCCCCACGACGAGAGGACTGCGGCAATTCGACCAACATGCGGCCCTCCCAGCGGTGAAGCACCAGCCGCGTGCCCGCCCCGCTGTCGGTGTCCTCACCCAGCCAAATCAACCGCTTGCGCCGATAGTCGAGGGTATAGTGGGCGTCGATCAGCACGTCCTGCCCGATCAGGCCGTCGGCATGCGGATGAACGGAGCGCAGGCGTTCAGCCGACAGGACGGGCGTGAGCACGTGCGGCGTGTGATGGGAACCGAGCCCGAGCGTCTCCAGGCGCACCACCGGTGTGGTCAGCGATCCACTCGACGTCACGGTTTCGGTGACGGCAACCGGATTGAGCGACAGTCGGGCCGCCAGTGTGTCCGAAATCGCGCTGCGGTTTGAGCCGGTGTCGAGGACGAAGTGATAGGGCCCAGAGCCGTTGACCGTGACTGGCACCAGAATCAGGCCGGTATCGGTGAGGGTGAAGGGATACACGTCTGACGAATCGGCCGCCAGAATCGGCAGGTTGTGCGAGAGAACGACCAGAACAACGGTTGAGACCAGGATTTGAACACGCATGTGGCACCTCCAGTGCTGGAGCCACGGTGCGGTCTGGGGGGCGGTCAGGTCGTGATGGACCGCTGACGGTTTGGCGCGACGCGATGAGGTTTGGAATCGGACCGGTGATGGAATGGTGATGACGTCTGGAAGTTATTCATTCGAAACGGTTTGCGTTGACACCCTCCGCATGTCGGTGCACCGCGACGGCCGGCGCATTTCTCTTGAGCCGAAGGCCATGGATGTGCTGCTCTACCTGCTGGCCCATCGCGATCGGCTGGTGACCAAAGATGAGTTGCTCGATGCCGTGTGGACGGACACGTTCGTCACACCGAATGTGCTGACCCGCGCGGTGGCCCAACTGCGCAAGGCGCTTGGAGACGATGCCCAGGAGGCGCGGATCATCGGCACGGTGTCCAAACGCGGATACCGATTCATGGCGCCGGTGGTGGAGGGACCGCCTCGGCCTGCCGCCGACACGGCCCCGACGCCTGCCGCGCCGGCCCCACATCGCGGGCGCCTCACGTGGGCGGTGCTGGCCGCAGCCGGTATCGTCATCACCGCGGTCGCCTGGTGGTCGCGCGGTCCCGGACCGGCCTCCACCAGCCAGGAGATCGCGGCCACGAGGTTCACGACGAGACAGGGCTACGACAGCCTGCCGGCCATTTCACCCGATGGCCGATCCGTGGTGTATGTGTCGGATCGGACCGGCAGCCTCGAGCTATACCAGACCGGCCTGACCGTCGGCGCGCCGGATGTGGTCCTGACCAACAACGGCGGACGCAACACCCAGCCTGAGTGGTCGCCCGACGGCCGATGGATCGCATTCCGGTCAGAACGCCACGGCGGCATCTGGATCGTTGCGGCTGCCGGCGGCGCGCCCCAGCAAATTGTGGAGTTCGGATCTGATCCGTCGTGGTCGGCCGACAGCGAGCGGCTGGTCTTCGTGTCGGATGGCCTTTCATCCGCGACACCCTCCCGGCTCTGGACGGTGCGCCGCGATGGCACCGATCGAAAAGTGCTGAACATCGCCGCGCCGCTCGTCGGCGTGATCGGCATGCCCGGGTGGTCACACAACGGCCGCTTCATCGTCTTCAGCCTGAACAACGGCAGCGCCTTCAGGGCGGTCTGGGTCACCTCGGCCGATGGCCAGGTCGCACACAAGCTCGCGGAGGGCTTGACGGGCCGTGACATCCGCTGGACGCCCGACGACGACGCGATTTTCTGGGGGGGCGTGACCGAGACGGGGTTGTCGAGACTGATGCGGCTGGGCATCAATCCAGCCACCGGCGAGGTCTTCGGAGTGCCGCAGGCACTGATGCCCATCGATGGAGGTCGTGTGGATGGTCTCTCCCTCGCGAACGACGGCCGCGCACTCTTCGGGATCGCTCGCTCCGACGCCAACCTGTGGCAGATCGATCTGCAGGGCGACACCGTCGGCGAACCGGCGCGACTCACCAACGACGCCGTGCGAACCGCGTATCCGAGGATCGCGCCAGACGGCCGTATCGCCTACATTCAGTTTGTCGAAGGCAGACCCACCGCGACCTGGATCATGGCGCCTGACGGCACCGGGCGCACCCCATTGCTGCCGTCAGGTGTGATGCAGGGCGCTCAATGGTCGCGTGACGGCCGCCGGATGTTCGTGATCCACGACGGCGCACCGGTCTGGGTTGACGTCGAGACACGCCGATCGACTCCAATCTCAGTGACCATAGACGCGCCCAACGGCGTGCAGTTGGCGCCTGACGACTCCGGACTCCTCCATCATCGTCCCGGCCCTGGCGGCGTCGTCAATCTTTGGCTGGCGCCGTTCAGTGGCAGTCCCCGGCGCCAAATCACGTTTGATGCCGAGGGCGCCAGCTACGGCGCGTATTCACCAGACGGCAAGTGGATGGCGATGCAGCTGACTCGGGGCTCGGATACCTGGATCGGCATCATGCCGGCACATTCGGGTGCGACAGTCACCCCTCTGGTCACGGCCAAGGGCCAATCCTGGGTCTACACATGGGCGCCAGACAGCACGCGGCTCGCGTTTGCCGGGGAGCGCGACGGTGTCTGGAACGTCTTCGATGTTGAGCGTGTGACCGGAACCGTACGGCAGCTGACGCAGTGGACCGATCGCGAAGGGTATGTGCGTTACCCGGCGTGGAGTCCGCGCGGCGACCGACTGGTCTTCGAACGATCCACCACCACGGCGTCGCTCTGGACAGCCAGACTCTGGTAGCGGTCTCTCCCGCACGGGCGCGCCCAGGAACGCGGGATCGGTCGGCGTCGCTGTTCTGGCGAAGTCCGCGATCGGCATCACGAAGGTCTGCGGGATCACCGTGTCTGATAACTCGAGGTTGTGTCACTGAAAGACCCACGTCATACGGACTATCGGCGTGGAACCATCATTGGCAGCGTTCAGCAGATCTGTAAGCGCCTGGACCCACCAACGTGAATGACGGGGCGTTTGGTCAGCGGTCTAATTTAGTGACGACGGACTGAGAGGCATGAGTCATGCCTTCAAACTCCATCGTCGTGACATTGAGCCGATACCCCTCGTTCCCAAGACCGAGTAACGACCTGACAATCCTCGGTACGGACCGTTCGCGGTGTATCCCGGGGACGGCTTCAATCCAGAGGTTCGTGCGAACCTGAATGTCCGGGCCACCCTTTCCCCGCGAGTTATCGAGAACGTGCCGTCGACCTTGAAGTCATAGACGAACGCGGCGCCACCTTGTGTCACCCCAGCCTGAGTGACGTCCTCACCGTTCCTGATGGTCGCGATAAGCACCCAGCGCCCCACGATCTCCGCCGGTGCCCCTCCCCCCAGTGTCGCCGTCGCACTGGACTGCGCTTGCGCCGAAGTCACCATGGTCAGCGCAATGACAAGCAGCAAGAGCAAAGACCGCCGATCTCCGGACATTCCGTCTCCTCTTCCTGTTGGCCCAACGGCAGGCGTCAGCCGCCGCGGCGCTCATCATTACACGCGCCGCGGTCGGCTGCACGCCGTGTTGGGCCGCTGCATCGGCTTGGGTATACTGCGACCATGACCAGAAGTTTGACGGCGGTGATTGAGAGGTTGGAGACCCTGCCTGCAGAAGAACAGGACCGTGTTGCGACTTGGCTCCTCGATGAGCTCTCAGACGAGGCCAAGTGGGCGCAACAGTTCGCTGAATCCCAGGATCTGTTGGCGGAACTGGCAAGCGAGGCGATGGCTGACAACGGTGCGGGCCGAGCTCGACTGCTTGATCCTGATAAGTTGTGACGTCCAAGATCACGCCGCGTTTCTGGGCGGCGTTCAACGCGCTTCCACACGACGTGCAGAACCAAGCCCGAAAGGCCTACCGGCTGTTCAGCGCTGACCCGCGACACCCCAGCCTCCAATTCAAGAAGGTTCATGCCCGAGACCCGATCTACTCCGCACGAATCACCGGTGGATACCGAGCTGTCGGCCGACTCGACGGTGACCTCGTCCTGTGGTTCTGGATCGGCGGTCACGACGAATACGATCGACTCCTTAAGTCGAAGTAGATTGGTCGGCCTAACTTATCGGCGTTCAGCGGCGGGGTGCGGTGCAGCCCGTCCGCTGCAACGCCTTGTTAGACCGCTCGTCTCGCATTAGCCAGGCCGTCAAGTAGCTGATTTGCGTCTGATGGCGCTCAAACATACTTGATCCATTGGCGGAGAATCTGCTCAACGGCGCGCATCTTGCTCTTCAGGTCATCAACATCCTCGAACTCAATTGTCGCCCGGTCCTTGGCCAGCCACTTGAGCAGGTTCTTGGGATCCTTGAGTTGGATTCCCCCGGCGGGTAGATCGCGGATCTTTGCAGGTTGAGTCGCTAGCTGCCTGCCATATCAACGACCGTGGCTCAGCTGCGGCGCGTCACGAATTCTACGCCGGCGCCCATCGGCTGCAGCGGCTTTGTTAGGCAGCGCGGACTCCGTCACTGCGGTCGGTAGTCGCGCCAGAGCCAACGCAGCGCGTCAGGAAAGATCGCGGCGCCATGAAGAGCGCTGTGCGTGCCCTCACCCATCACAAGTTGGTAGTCGTACCCTTTGAAAGCCAGGGCGGCGGCCATCCCGCGATTGCCTTCCGGCCAGTTGAGTCCTCGAAAGCGGCCGCCAAGCTCATCGTTGATGCCGTCCTGCAAGAAGACTCGAAGCGGCTTCAGCAGGCTTTCGCGGACGATGTCAGGATAGGCACCGCCACCGCGAATGTTGACGAAGCTTCCAATGGCCGAAAAGACTTTCCGGAACTGATCAGGTCGTTGCCACGCAACGGTAAAGGCGCAGATTCCGCCGCTGCTTCACCCCGCAATTGCGCGACCGTCTGGATTGTCGGTGACACCCTGACCCGTGTCTTGACCTCAGGGAGAATCTCCTCAATCAGGAAGCGTGCGTACTGTGCGCTGAGCGTGTCGTATTCGTAGGATCGTTGCTCGCTCGACATCGGTGTCGGTCGGATCGGTTGTCCGGGATCGACAAACACGGCGGCCATCAGGGGCAATTCATGGCGGAACATCAGATTAGCAAGTACCACTGGCACACGCCACGTGCCCTCTCGCTCGACAAAGCGGCCACCCTCTTGGAACACCATGGGCGCAACTGGCGTTTTGCCGTCATAGCGTGGAGGCACGTACAACCACCACCGATGCGAGTAGCCAGGGTACGTGTTGGAGTCTTCGAGGGTGAAGGCCGAGACCGTGCCCGCTGGCACGTCGCGCTTCGCCAACGAGTCCTCCCCGAGGACATACCGATCGTTCAGTTGCGTCGTCTGCGGCGTCGGAGCAGGCTGGCTCGCGTTTTGCGCCGAGAGACCGGCGACTCCGAGACAAAAGATGACTGCCGGGAAAAGCGCTAGTCTGGTCCTGTTGATTGCCATGATTTGCCCGCCTAGACAGTATGGCTTCGGTTTATTAAACGGTTGACCTCCGGCACAATTCGCGGATTGGTCCAGTCCGGGCCAGTGCCGCCCACGGCCGGTCAGCCGTCGCGTGCACCGGAGGTCAACCATGGCAGAGCCTACACCGCTTTTCGTTGGTCTGGACGTTCACAAAGATTCGATCGCTGTCGCTTACGCGCTGGGGCAGAGCGCGGATCCGCCCGTCTTTCTCGGCACGGTCGGCACCCGCCAGGCGGACCTCGACACGTTGATTCGCCGACGGCAGGCCAAGACGCCGGCGCTCGTGTTTGCGTACGAAGCGGGCGCCAGCGGCTATCACCTGCACCGCGACCTCACGGCGCGCGGGTTCGACTGTCGCGTGGTCGCGCCGTCGCTGATTCCGAAGAAGCCGGGTGACAAGGTGAAGACCGACCGCCGTGATGCCGTCGCCTTGGCCCGACTCCTGCGGTCGGGCGATCTCACCGCCGTCTACGTGCCCTCGGTCGACGACGAGGCCATTCGCGATCTCTGTCGCGCACGGGATGCCGCGCGGCTCACGCTCAAGAACGCCAAGCTCCGGCTCACGTCGTTCCTGCTGCGCCTGGGGCTGCCGTACACCGGCCGCGCCGACTGGAGCGACGCGCATCGACGGTCGCTGGCCAAGGTCGTGTGTCCGACACCGGCCCAGCAGATCGTCTTTCAGGAATCGATTCGAGCGGTCGATGAACAGGTCGATCGGGTCCAGCGCCTCGACGCGGAATTGCGGGAGATCGCGCCTCTCTCCCGTGGTCGAGGCGCTCCAGGCCTTGCGCGGCGTGCAGTGGCTCGTCGCGATCACCGTCTTCGCGGAACTGGGCGACCTCACGCGCTTCGACAACCCGCGGCAACTCGCCGCCTTCGTTGGGCTGATTTCGTCGGAACACTCCACCGGAGGGCGGCGACGCCTCGGCGGCATCACGACAACGGGGAACAGACGCGCGCGAACTGATCGCGTGCATGTGGGCGATTGCGAAGGCCGTGCCGATCACCGCCTGACCGCATCACTCACCCAGTCTCGGGTCGGCGTCGGGGGGCGGCCACGGTATCTGCGCAATCCTCGACGACGTGAAGAGGCAGTTTCGGCTGATCCTCGTCCCTAGCTAGAGTGAGGCAGGCGCACGACGGATCCCAGTCAGGTGGTACCCAACCCACGGATATCAGCAGGATCAACCGTCGATGTGACTGGCCCCACCTCTGGCGCTGACCCGAATGTGTACGCCAGCAGCTCCCCGGAAAGAGCGGGCTGAAAAGGAGAAGGCCTATTCGAAGATCTCGATAAAGTTGACAACCGAAGTCATATCAACGGCAGCGTTCACCAGCGGCGGCCCATGATTGCACCAGCCGCCGTCTGATGCAACGCAAGTTAGGCAACGTGTCGCGATATATAAACAAGTGTATACTCTACCATGGTCGAGAAGCCACTCGCCTGGCTCGGCTCGTCGCTCGATGACGTTCGCGCGTTTCCGGCCGAAGCCAAGCGAGCCGCCGGGTACCAACTGGGACGAGTCCAGCAAGGCCTGATGCCCGATGACTGGAAACCGATGTCGACCGTCGGCGCGGGCGTTTACGAGATTCGGATACACACCGACCTCGAACACCGCGTGTTCTATGGCCTCGCTGATTTCCTGCGAGGCCGCGGCCAGAAGGTGAAGGAGGTTCGGTGACGATTAAAGTTCGACGCTCCAGCGGCAATGTATTTCGTGACCTCGGGTTTTCGAAGCAAGAAGCTGAAAACCTCAAGATTCGGACTGACCTGATGATTCGGCTCAGCCAGCTGATTGAGACTCGGAGGCTCACGCAAGCGCAAGCCGCGAACCTCTTTGAAGTGACTCAACCAAGGATCAGCGACCTTGTCCGAGGCAAGATCGACCGTTTCAGTATCGACACATTGGTTGCGATGCTGAGCCATGCCGGTGTTCCAGTTCAGGTCGTTGTTGGTCGGAAATCGAAAGTTGCCTAACGACAGGCATCAGCCGCCGCGGCGCTCATGATGACACGCGCTGCGGTCGGCTGCATCCCAAGTTAGGCATCGCCTCACAATCTCAGTAGATCCCATTTTTCGAGAAACTCGTCGTCCGCATCCGAAAAAAGGCGCACCGATGTTTCACCTGCACCCTCACCATCTTCGCGTTTCCGCTTCCGCTTCCAATTACGGTGTCCCGTCCTTACACGCTCGGCAACGATGCGGCTCGGCACGATGTGGTAGAAGGGGCGCGCATCAACGCTACCAAGCGCAACGAAAACGTAGAAATGCTCGGGCGAATGGAAGTCTTCACATTTTTCGTTGAGCAGCCACGCCTTCCTGGACTTTTGCGTTGTCTTGCACTGAATAGTGATCGAGCGCGATGCGTCCAGATTAGTAGCGAGGATGTCCATGCCCCGTGTATTGCGGAGGGTGATGGATGCTATATGACCGCGCCGGGACAGTTCGGCAGCGACAAAGTATTCACCAGCGACACCAGTAAGAATTGACTGTGTTTTGTTTTTCATTTCAATGTGCCCACGAAGTGGCCTAGACGGTATGGCTGTCCAGAGCACTGACCTGCCTCACCTTGTTACCGTGGATTACACGCCGCCCTGGAGGGACGTCGTGCAGGGCCACACACCAAAGGAGGCAGGTCATGGCGAAACGTAACACGTTCGTGGGGTTGGATGTGCACAAG
>ENA-ORBV01005000-ORBV01005000.1-microbial-mat-metagenome-genome-assembly--contig:-NODE-5000-length-24813-cov-5.578145_pt1 | contig 24813 bp, 14 predicted proteins | sample MGYA00237777_ERZ505514 | MGnify/ENA primary metagenome ERZ505514 (study PRJEB26160, sample SAMN06269048) | microbial mat metagenome | isolation source: Oligotrophic lake microbial mat | place... | reverse complement strand
CTATTTGTTGCGTAAAAAAATTACGCATGGCACAAGCTCAATCGTTTAGGGCACACACCCCCGGTGGCTTCAAGTTAGTATTAGCGTGTGATAATGTTGTAAAAAATAACTAGTAACACTAGCCGAACATCTGAGGCAACTTTAGTGCGAACTGTTGAACCACCACTACAGATAGCTAGCTGTTGCTGTCACAATTCAATGATTTCCGCCAAGAACGTGACAGTCAAGTGGGTCTCCTCTTTTCTACTCCCCCGGCGACACATCTTCGATTGTCTTCTATAAAAAGGGAGATGGGGTAATACTTCAATGACTCTGATTGGTTCATCGGAAAGGTAGGGTTTACGATAATCAGTCCCGGACGATTTCAGTCCAGATGGTATCTTTGGCAGATCCCATGTTGTCGCATGCGAATAGTGTCTCCCGACAGCAAACTTGGACCATGGCGGTTGGCATAACGGGACATTGTGAGGATCTATCCAGACCAATACGTACCGACAGTAGTTTATTTCTTACCTTCTATTAGCTAGTAACTGATAGCTAGATCCCAGACTAAAATGACAGAGAGACCTACAAACAACGCTTATAAAAGAAGATAGCGACAACAATGTGGAAATAGAAGAACTGGTCATCAAGGATGACGATCGAGACAAGGAGTTCAAGTCGCAAGACGCACAGTAAATGGGACGAGCGAAGGTGATGTGGAAGGGCCGCATGCATGTTCCTATGATACAAGATCCCACAACGGGCCCAGAAGGAAACGCCAAGATTCAAGGCAAGGTCAAGGTTTACCGAAAAAGAGGAATCCTCCACGGCCGCATTTGAGATATTTACTGTGAATTCTCGGCTTTCATATTTTCGACTGCGTTTTCATTTGCGGCTTCACAAGAAGACAAAGTGTCCACAAGTGTTGTCAACTCAACACCTAAGGGAAAAATGACAAAAAAATTTCATTCCACAAGCTAATTCAAGAAAGACTCGCCGCCGACGTCTTGAGAGGGATTTGTTGGCAGGCTTTTGACACGGAACGGGCAGCCACAAAGATTTGGCGCAATTCACGACCGGGAAGGCAGGCTGTGAATTGCAAGTTGGGTACAGTTCTCTCTGCCCACGCCACTCCCAATGAATCGACCAAAGCACGCTTTCCTGCCGCGGGCAAGGATGGGGCCGGCCAAAGCAGTCCTCGATCATCAAAAGTGATTTTTGGAAAAGCAAAAGGTTGGAACTCGACAATCTACACCCCCCTCCAAGGAAGGCCATTCATTGACGAGGTATGGCGTGTCCGCTTGAGCTTCCCAGCGCGTCATCCATGGGCCTACTGTGGGCATCGGTTGGAGTGCACTCTTGTTCTGTGGTAGGATGCAGAGAAACGGTACAAGGAGGCCTAATAGAACCTTCTCGCAAAAGCCAAGAATTTGCCTATTCGAAAGCCTACTAATAGAACTACTACAGTTGTGAGCTCTGGCCAGCACCCGAAAAAGTAGGAGCTCAACTCTTATTCATAGTCGAAACTCTGATGCTTGTTTGCGACTCCGTGAGAGCATTCCACGTGACTGAGCCTACAGTGAGAGCTGGCAATAAGTGATACGAGGTGGAATGCTACTACAGCACAAACTCAAAGAGCTAAAATGATGCTTGCGCCATATCCTGTCACGGCACAATCGTTAGCTGGAAGTTAGACACACTGGCAGTCGCCATTAAATATGGAACAGGCCGAAAACTTCATCTTCCAGAGAGCCGTGGTCACTGTCGTTGTCGTCGTGATCATCATACAACTGACGGAATGCTTGTCGAGCCGCCCCAACTGCCACGGCAGCGTCAGCGATAAAAGGCGTTATCAACGCGTCAAACTCTTGCATGTTTTCAAAGCGGAGTGTTACTTCTCTATTTTCAACGAAGTCCTTAAACCAGTAAAATCCTGATCCAGGCTGGCAATAGCGAATTATTAAAGACTTTGATTGGCCAGGGAAAGGGTCCCCAAAATACCGCAGATACCACCAACGGGAGGATGCCAGCAGAGGGTAAGCTGCACAAACAGGAGGACGATACAAGTGAAGAACATTTTCATTGCCACGGATAAGTAAAGCAACTCTGAGCGTAACATCCATGCCTCCAAAAGTGGCAGACCCAAAGAGTTTTGAAGCCGTTTGTTCCGCGCGCTCGACGGCGCACGGCATATTTGCAACAGTGTTGGCCTTGCGCAAGGTCTGCAAGCAAAATTCAACTAGTTCCTCGACTTGGGCTCGCTCATCAGGATGAAATAGGTTCTCCCACCGCCAGCGATCACCAAGACCATCAACAACACGGTGGGGCCTGGTGCAATCCTTGGAGCTGCCTCCTTTGTGAGTAAGAATTGTTTTTGAAGCCTCTTTGCCAATCAGAATCCGATCGGTTCGAGAGACGATTGTATCGTCCTTGTTGGCAAGGACATCTCCGATGGTAAAAAGTCCGCTCTTCTCGTTCCTAGATGTCACGCCGGACTGGATCAACTTCGTCAAATCCCAAACACTCAGGTACGGACGAATTAAATAGAAAAGAGTATCACCAACGGAGTCATTATGAAAAAAATTGGCGAAGCTTCCATCAGGGATGGTGCATCGTGGTTTTGGCACAGCCTTTTGAGCTTGTGGCGTCGGGAGGAAGGCTTTGATGATGCTTGATACCAATGCTAGCTCCTCAGGGTGGTAGAGGTTTGCCTCAAAGAAACTGCCTCTCTCATCATCGCTCACAATCTTTTTGGGTCGGTTCAAACCGAGTCGGTGATGAGTGACTGCCCTTGCCACTTTCTTTTCGAGTTGTTTGCGTGTGCGTTTAGCTGGGCAGCGTCCCAGCTTTGCAAGAACGTCATCTACCGTAAATATCTTGCACAAATTGTTTCTTTGCATGGTGTGTCCCGTTATGGAACAACTAACTAGATCGTCCACTGTCAGAAACGATCGAACCAGGGGAAACAACTTGTATCCAACGTTTCCTTCGAGAAAGAAGTCATGGAAAGCTGCCCCATTAAAACGCCCGCCTTTGCCTCTGCCTCTGAGATCAACTCTGAAACCATCTGCATCTGTGATCAAAGCGCATCTCGCTCGCATGCTTTGGGTCCGTCTGCTAGCTAGGTAGCGCTTCGTTGTTGAATAGGTCAAATGTTTTTGTTGCCTTCCACCGGTAGCGTTCAAAGTTTTTATCAAAGATTTGGTATTGGCGGTGACTATCAGGTGGTACCGTGAATCAAGGTCAGTGCCATAGTGCAAGTTCAGATTTTCCTGTACGCAAAGGACTGCTGTATTCGTCAGACATTGGGCACTAAAAGAGAGCTAACGCACAGTACCGTATAGTAGTTTACCCTTCTGAAATTTTCAGTGTGCGTAAGGCATTCTTCTGTGGGCAAGAATGCGTCCGATTACAAATGAGCTTGCACGTCTTCGCTTTTTTTCAATACTACTACCAAACCATGATGTTTTTTTTACCGCTAACAAACTATATAGAAATATCTTATTACTGAACTATTCTTCCAAATGTATAACGCGATTGCTGGAAATATTTTTATCCCCGTTCATACGCCTGTACCAATGCTTTGTACTTCTGTCCGAGTTGCAACAACTCCTCATGAGTCCCCATTTCGACAACGCGGCTTCCGTCGCCTTGATTTTCTAGTACGCAGATACAATCAGCGTTTTGGATCGTGCTCAAGCGGTGAGCGATGATGATTGTTGTTCTGTATCCTCCGCTTTCCTTCACAAGCTTGTCGAGGCTAGCCTGGACGATTTTTTCGCTTTCGTTGTCCAGAGCCGACGTTGCTTCATCAAGGATAAGTACCTTAGGATTACGGACCAAGGCTGTAGGAGAAGATAAAGAAAAGGTGTGAGCGATTCCGAAACTGTGCAGAGCAAGTACAAGTATACAAGCGCAAGTACAAATGATAGCTTCAAAGGAAAGCAACGCAGTAATTACCTCGTGCTGTAGAACGGGAGAAAAGAAAGAAAGTCGAAGGTGTTAGTAATTCCGAAAATGCGCAGAGTAAGTGCAAGTACAAGGACAACCGCAAAGGAAGCGAAGGAGTAATTACCTATAGCCACTCTCTGCTTCTGCCCGCCGGAAATCTTGCCACCTCCGATGCCCACCATCGTATCGAACCCGCTTTCAAGGCCCATGATGAAATCGTAGGCATTAGCGTGTTTTGCTGCTTGCTCCACTTCCGCCTTGGTGCAATTCTGCTTTCCTAGGGCAATGTTGTTGTAGATTGTATCGTTGAACAAGACCGGCTCCTGACCAACGTAGCCCATGCTATTTCGCAACCAGCGGATATCTTGTTCTCTCATGTCCTTGTGGTCCATCTTCACAATGCCGTTCTCGGTCTTGAGCTTGCCATCGTCAATCACAACTTCCACTGCGTTTGCACTGGCAGCGGATTTCTCCTGGTAGCTAACGGGGTCGTAAAAACGCTCGAGAAGTTGAACAACTGTTGACTTGCCTGAGCCACTGGACCCGACCAATGCGACGACCTTTCCCGCTGGAAGATCTAAATCAATCTGGTCGAATACTTTCGCGTTCTTTCTCGTGGGATACGCGAAATTGACTTTGACCAGTTCTCCTTTACCTTCCTTAAGCAAGCTGTTCGGGACTTGTCGTACAATAGGCTCAAGGGTCTTCAGATCAGCGACGCCATTATTCTCCCATGGACTGCTGTCAATATCAGGGACCTCATCTATAGAGAAATGACCAGAGAAAGTCGATAAGCAGGCGATAACGGAAGCCAGCTGACCAAAAGAAAGACAAAGCAACAAAGAAGCCTTACCAAGTGTTTTGAAAATGGAAACCACTGCAGCACTTGCTTTCCCAGCATCTATGTACGAGTCGGGTTGCAAAGATTGCGCCATTGAGTAAAGTTTGGACTGGCAGAACAGACCAAGACGAGCTCGTGAAGATTTGCTTACCTCCGGCAAACAAAGCAGCTTGCCCTAAACCGCTAGCAGCAAAAGCCATCGCCCACAACGATTGCATAAAATCGCCGAACTCGATGCGGCCCTTTTCGATAAGAATCCCACCTATCCAGAATGCAAAGGCATACACAAGGAATTGAATCAATTGGATCATACCCATCATGATGCCTTTCACCACAGCCCCTCTATTCGACGCAGGGGTGATAGTGTCATGAATTCTTGTTTCGATATCATCAATGACAGTGCGCTGGAGCGAAAAAGACTGGACTTCTCGGATGGCCGAAACAGTCTCATGAAGCTTATCCGTGGACTTGGAAAGCTGGTCTCGAATGGAACCCTCCGAACTTTTCATGGCAGTAAATTGCAGAGCTTCCGCCGTCCCAAGCGCGGGCCTAGATTTGCAGGAAACGAGCTGGTCAGAAATATAAGCAGGAAAAAGCTAGGAGCAAGAACCAACCGTACTTACACCATGGCGAACATAACCAATAACATCTCCCAGGAAGCCATCCCGCTGATAATGATTCCAGTACTCAACGCAGAAGCGGACTCAATAGCAGACGCAACCGACTGACCAGCCACCAAACGCACCAACTTGACATCTAAATGTTCGACCAACAATAAGACAGGCGTAAGACGTTGCAAACCAACAGAAGGAATCACCGGGGTGGTAATAATAGGTAATGTCAACAGCGAATGACAAATATTTCAATAGCGCTGACGCGTACCTGTTGAAAGTCGGCTCGCAAGGACTCCAATCGCGTTTGCGTCATCGTCGAACCAAGATATGTCTTTGCGTAGTATGGAGCGAAACAGATCTCCACGCATTCGTTTTGTTAGACGTTCACCGACCATTTCAAACACCCCTTTCTGGATAGTTTCTGTTGTCATGCTGATGAATGCAATCGCATAGAAAATGAAGCTGTACAACAGACTCTGACTCGTCATATATTCCGTGTCGCTGAGGGTAAAGAAAAATAAAGCATAATGAGCCAAGCCCAAATATCAGTACTAAAGATGTTTCGATTCAAATGGTCGCGAGAGTTTCAATCGAACGTCATCAAGACAGTCATGCGCAAGAAGTATCACGGAATTGCGCCGCTGATAACGAGTGCCACTTGAACAGAGTCCATTCCCCGTTTTGCTGGACATACCTGTCATACCAAACAATAACCATTCTAGAAAAGACAATGGACAGAAGCTGCGGGGTATCGGCAATAACAATGAGTTGAGATTTCTGGGAAGTTTCAAAGCAATTTACAGTACTCGAGCAAATGGTCAAACGAAAAACAGGCAACGAGGTTTTGCTCCCGCGGTCCACATACCGGCATAAGTGTTCCTTTGATCACGCTTGCGCATGATCCGAAAATGATCCAGCCAAGCTCAGGTCTAGTGTACGTCCAAACTCGAGCCTTGCTTGCGGCCAGCCTTTTCTTTTCCTCCGCCTCTTTGGCTGCTGCTTCTGGGTCTTTCTTTCCAAACAGGCCAAACATTCCGCCGCCCTCTTTTTCCTTTTCAGCACCATCGCCATCTGAGGATGCAGCTGACTGTAATTCCAACGCTGCATCTGCTTTATTCTTCAAAGCGGACGCCTCACTTCCGGTATCCGTAGTATCCTCGAGAGTGAGGGTGTCATCTACCAAGCCGCTTGTCTTGGCACCCGTTCCTACCAAAGCCTTGTAGAAGCCCTTTTTGAGTTTCATTAGCTCATCGTGGCTACCTTGCTCGAGCACCACGCTGCCAGAAAGTTGAGTCGAAGTGCCTTCTGGCGAACCAAGCACTACGATTTTATCAGCGTTGCGAACGGTGGAAAGACTAGGATTGGCGGATTCAATCCCAAGTGAGGAGAAGATCGTAAAGGAAACAAAAAAAAGCTTGAGCCATCGGTTTATCCACAGCACGACTTCCCAACTCGACCACGGAACGCAGGCAAGAAGCGAGAGACAGATAACAACATACCGATGGGCGATAACGATAATAGTCCTGCGTCTTGCTTCCGACTCGTTTTCGTCCTGATGCTGGATCAATTTGTCCAGAGCCTGCTGAACAAGCTTTTCACTCTTGTTATCCAGAGCGGATGTTGCCTCGTCCAGGATCATGATCGGGGGCTGCCCAACCTGCCGTGTACCAGAAGTAAACAAAATACAGAAACGAATCAGAAGGTGTCCCATACACAATTTTTGCTGTCGGGACAAAGAATAAATGATCTAGTGAAGGTCCTCATCACAGTGAACGAACTTACCAAGGCTCGAGCGATAGCAACTCTGGTCAATTTCAACAAAACGAAGAAAACGTCAAAAAGACTTGTAAGTCTCACTGTAAAAAAAGGAAGAAGCCGACAGCCCCTTGTGATGTATGCAATTACCTCTGCTTCTGCCCACCGCTGAGTTTTCCTGAGGATCGAAACGACGAAGAAATACATTGTGGTGAGATTGGATGAGACGACAAAATAGAGCCACCCACCAGATTTTTGGAGGAGAAACCATTCATTTTCCTACCTCCTCTAGCGCCAACATTCGTTTGGTATCCCTCCGGAAAGGACATGATAAAATCGTGGGCATTTGCGCTCTCGGCTGCCGCCACAATCTCTTCAAACGTAGCATCTGGCTTGCCAAACCGAATGTTGGCTTCAATGGTAGTGTCAAATAACAGCGGTTCTTGACTGACAACTCCAATGCAGGAGCGGAGATCGCGAACATTAATATCTTTGAGATCCGTTCCATCCAACAGCACTCTTCCATCGGTGGGGTCATAAAATCGTTGCACCATTTTGGCAATGGTACTCTTTCCGCATCCACTTTCACCGACCAAAGCCACGGTTTCACCGGCCTTGATGGTGAGATTGCAACCAGCAAACACTACGCTACTGACATGCTGATCGTGATCACCCTCCAAACGGGTATCCTCTCCGTCCTTGCCGCTTTTCTTCTTGTCCTTTTTGTCGTCCGGGGCATCCGGAAGATGCAAATCCAGGCGCTGGTACTGAAAGTGGACATTCTCCAGTACAATATCACCTCTGACCTCTTCTCGTTTCAATCGTTTCTTTTTCTTCTTGGGCTTCCCGCCATCGCCCGCGTGTTTGTTGTCGTGATCTCCACCATCTCCATCGCCATCATCATCTCCACCAATCGTAGGAACTCGCTCCATGACGGCCAACATTTTGGCCGCCGCCGCACGCGCATCGGCAATGGCTTTGACACCGGGTCCAATTTGTCCGGCCGAGAAACCACCCACCAAAATGGAAAAAAAGACCATCATGACACGTCCTCCCGAGACACAACCGGCCAACACCGACAAGCCCAAATCACTATCGGCGGCTTGCTCATAGCCACAACCACAATTGGGGGCGGTAATATTCCCCAACAATTCCCATGGCAATCCACACGCACATACTTCCAAGACTTCCATCTCGTCCGGCGTCGGATTGTCCACCAGGTATTTTTGACAGCCCATTGTAATAATGGGATACCAAACTCCATTGGGATCCAACAAATCGGCGGGAGCGGGATGCGCTTCAATGGCACTGTCAATGCTTTTGGCAATCATGGTACTTCCATACCAGAAGCCAAAGCCGTACATGCAAAAAATGACACCAAAGAGTGAGCCGGTCAACAAGGCATTCCGAGTCCCTTGTCGAATGGCCGCTTTTTCGGAATCGCCCAATTTGGAATCGTATCGATGGCTCATCTATTAGTATTATAATATATAATGAAGGAAATAGGTTTTAATTTGCAGGTGAGTCGGTATGTCATACTTTCTACCAATCCATACGAATGATACAAAAAATACTACAAATCATAATTGTACATACCATGGGTTCCGCATTCAAACTGGCCACGGTCCGAATATTGCCCATGGCTTCATTGGCTATTGTACTCGCACTTTCATAGGCTTCTTTTCCAAAAATCCCATCTTCGCTTCCCCACATGAACATACCCATGGTGACCACGGCCAAGACGGGAACACACGCCAACAAGACGGCCGCCAGCTGCGGTCCAAACCAAAAGGCAATGGCAAAGCCAAAGATGAACTGAAAAAATCCTTGAATGGCTTGGACAAATTTTTCGCTCAAGCCACTTTGAATGGCCATGGCCGAGTCACTCAACATGAGCGTCAAGGACCCGGGTTCGGCCGAATCAAAAAATTGCATATCTTGAATGAGCAGACGCTCCAAGTACTGCATCCGCCAGGCATTGGCCATGCTGGCGGAGGCCATTCCGCACAACCAAAAGGACAAGAAAAAGGTGACAAAGCCATAGACGCCCAACAGGGACATGGCGCGGACGGAACTGAACATGGTATAGGAGAAACGAAAAATATAGGAAGAAAGGGAGAATTGAAAAACCAAACGAGAACAAATCGAGGAGTCTCCTTCGCCGTGTCCATCTCCAACACAATTCATACAGGAATAATAATTATTATGTACTTACGTATTGACCAATTCTTGCACATTAATGGGAGCGGCAATGCTATCAATGATATCGCCAAAGACAATGTTAATGGCGGGCATCGTGGCACTCGCCAAAACGGCAAAGACACATCCCAAGCCAAATTGGACTTTATCGCGCGTGGTCGCAAATTGAAAGAGGGCCGAAAAGGAAGCGGGTGGAAGCGAGGGCGTCTTGGTCTTGCTGGAGGTGGATTTGGAAGACGACGTCGAATGACGACTGCTGTTCAATGTATCTCCATTATTATTATTGTTATTTTGAGTAATCGTAGGCCGACGATTGGCAAAACTCTGATTGCGCGGCAAATGCCGAATGCTCTGATTCAATTCCACATCGTCCGGTAAGAGACGGGAGGAACGACGGCGTTGTTGGGGATCCAGTGTCAACGACAAGCGTCGAGAGGACATCTTTCTTGTACAAGTTAGTTAGTAGCTACTGTAGTTCTAATAATAGCTTTCTTTTCTCTTCTTCTTGTTGTTACAAACTGTTTACTATTTTTTATGGCGCCGAGTGGCAGTCGTTTGGTTGGAAGGTTTTACACCAACACTTGACTTGACTTCACCGATCAACCTTCATTCTTCTTTGGATGATGCGTAAGAATTCTACCATGCTGCGTGACTCATTCCAGTGTATGTTTCGTGGGTCTCTTTCGTGTGGTACGTACTAGCTAGTACTGTACTGTAAATCGTGGTGAAAGTTGTGGCCTGTAATGAATCAACGGCAAATGTTTCGCTGGAATATGATGGAGGGAGTTGACAATTGGTCTAAAAGATATGAGTCTTGTGGGAACTTCCTAGAACAAAGGGAGATTTTGTTCGGAAACACATGGAATGCGGAATCAAAGGGTTGGAGTGAAAAAGAGGGCAGGGTGTGGAAAAAGAAGAAGAGCACAATTGAATCACAAAAAGGAATGTTGTCGGTTGAGCGGCAAAGCACACAATAAGCTAACATCATCAGTTGTTTCCATTCAGACCTGATGATGGATTGTGAGATGATGCTTCAACGAAAGAAAGTTTCACAGTGGTCGATCTGTGTCCCCACTGGAACATCATGAAAATCTTCAATTCCCAAGCCCAGATGTGAGGTCGTCCATGCAAAACAACTGGAAGGAAGTGACACTGTAGGATGAGGACAGAAGGCAGAGCCTTGACATTGGGATGTCCATTGTGGCAGCAAACTGCTGTCCATTTGTGTGACCGGAAGGAAACGCAAAAACACAAAAACGCCATTGATGCACCTGTGAATTGTTGACTTGTTGTTTCTCATGATCATTGTTGCTGCTGTGAATTGAGAAAACAGTTCTTTTGGATCTGTGAAGAAATTCACTTTTGACGAGATGCAAGGGGTGCTGTGCTAGCAAATGCTGAAATGATCCACATGCGTCCTGCAGATCCACCAAAACCAAAAACGAAAAAGATGCATTTTCATCTTGTTCAGTGACACCCAATTGTGCTGCAGAACTTGCAAGAGTCAGAAACACTCATTCAAGCTGGATCAATTTTGTCGAGGCATGAAACAAGCATGTGTTTCAAAAAGAGAGAGAGAGGAATGTCTCATCCACAATCTTTGGTTCTTCAAATGACATCTTTTCCACCAAATGTCATTGCTTGAAGAAAACCTCACAATCTTGTCTGAACCACCAGACACTTTTGGGTGATTGCACCCACTGCAGACTTTTTGTTGATGATTCCATTGACAAGGGCCCAATGCACTGTTGAACCTTGAGCAGGCATTGTGACCATGTCAGTTTTTGTTGCATGAGTTGGCATTTTGACGCAATTCTGCTTGCCCATGGTCAATGACTTGGGTGTTGATTTGATCAGCTAGCGCAGTTGGTCAGTCTGCATGGTGTGTGCCCAACATGCCAAAACTTTGTGACAGGGACTGCAGTGGCACTCATGATTGACACTGTTGTGGGCGGAGTCGCATTGCGCACCATGAAAAGCCCCAATTTGCACACAATCAGGCATGCACAGAGTGTCCTCATGCGGGACTCATTTGTTCGTGACTCATTCACGGAAGACACGCTCTTCAGCGTGTGGGACCAGTTGCTGCTAGCCCAATTCTGTGACACCTGGTTTGCAATGCAACGCTGTGGTGGGGAGTCTTTTCCATTGATTGCCATGTGGCTGTGAGCTGTGAAGCTGCAGTGCTCTCAGGTTGTGGAGCCTTGTCAAGGACCATGACATTTGAAACTCAGTCCACAACCGACAGAGTTCAGGTTGCACATCGCCCCCTTGTTTCCTAACATGTCACGCGAGGGGGCACATCTTCACTGATTTTTTTTCAGCAGCACCACAGTTTTGCATGCAAGGACAGCAGAGGCTTGATTTCGAAAGAAGCTGAACGTCATCATGCCAATGTGAACGGAGACTGCAACCTCAAACAGATTGCCACTAGGACGATTTGGCTTCGGGCAGCGCAGCCACACACTGCGTGCCGGACAAACGACTGAAGACAGTCCTCAAGCCGCATTTGGAGCATCTGATCCAATTGGAAAATTCTGGCACATTGCGCACGAACCCGAGGGTGTGCAGGTCCTTGACATGGTCAAAAGCCATTAGGAGCCGACTCGGTGCAAATTGACCTGAATGATCTCTGCATTGGAAAGCCTCAGCGAGAAGGGCATTTCAGGGTTTGCCCATGGCTCTGGTTTTGACGCCAACTGGTTTTCACAGAATGATGCATGAAACAAGACTCAGTCCAGCTGAGTTCTAATCTGTGAGGGCCGACTTTTTGGTTGCAGCAACCGGCCATCATGCTTTGTTGATTGTCATGGTTTTGTGGTGGACAAAGTTTTCAGCACACAGGATCCTGGCTCCACGCCTGCTGGCGGCCTTCGTCCCACGGAAACATGTGCTGCAAACGGGTCTTCAACCGGGACAGAAGATTTTGTCACTGCAGAAGCCAAGAACGTGCCTTGATGCAGTTTCGAGGTGTCATCGTCACATTTGGATCGAGCTGGGACGATTCTCCGACTCTTCCACGAGCGACTGTGGCAGAGTTTGCGCGCAGGGAGGCATGCATTTTGGTTAGCACATGTTTTTGTGATGCAAAAAGATTCCTTTGATTTCTTTTGTGGCCCTTGTCACTGCTGGAAACCACCCCTGCCACAACGTTTCTCGTTGTGGCATTTGAGCAAAGCATTGGCGGAGTGGTTTGTTCCGATTGCTGTTGGACATGTCTGATGGCAACCGCATCAACATTGACGGTTAATTTGCACTCGACAGGTGGAAAGTGGCGGAGGATGCCATGGGGACATTCTTCCTAATTCCTTGAGTTGGGTCTTCTTTCCCATCACGCTTGCTTGCTGTGTCATTGCTTGACTGGAACCCTAGCTAGTTGTTGGTTGCTAAAGTCTTTGCTGTTGTGAGTGTGGGACTAAGTTGGTGCCGATCCAGCAAATCCGTCGACCTCCGGGCTCTACTACCAGCTAGCTAGCTAGCTAGCTAGTAGCTAGAGTTAGAACAGTGTTCGAACCGGGGGGGGGCACCAAGCACGACATTGGAGAAAAGCGGGTTCATGTGCGTGATAAGGATTTTTATCTCTAGACCCACAGTTGCCACTGACTTTACATGGTTTTTACAATGAATTTTCACATGCTCATTTTTTGCGACTGACGTACCCCTCCGCGAATCATCTCATTTTTTCGCTTCCCACACGCACCGAATTTGAATGATGCCATGACTTCTCCACCACGCAATCAATGGATGGTCCCTATCAAAAGGCTTTAGTGTCTGTTGAGTTAACTGTTGCTTGCAAGCAAGCTAGCTGGGAGATACACGATGATAGAGATTAGTACTCACAAAATTTCAACAGGGGCCTTTTTAGTCCTTTCTACCTTGTTGAGAGTATGTGGCAGATTGCCACTGTTTTGCGAGAAAGGAACTCTCTTGTACGCTTATTCAATAACAAGCGTTTTGCGACTACTAGTACTAGTACTATCGCCAAGGGGTTCCGTCACTATCATGGCAGCACCAAAAGTAGCAACGCCCGTGTGGCACTCCAGTTGGACTATTACATGTCCTCTCAGTTTGCCGGTGTGGCCAATGCGTTAGTTCATGATTTGTACGTCCAAGCCGGATTGGATGTCACAATCTTGCCCACCTGTCCTCCCGGATGGGAACAAGCGCGTGTCCGTCAACATCAAACCGATCATCCCATGGATGTGGCGGTAGGAGTGACGGAACAAAATGTCTTTGTACCGACTTTGTTGGCAAATCCCGACTTGAAAACTACAGCCGTCGCGGCCATGTTTCGTCGTTCTCCATTGGCTGTGGCGTCCTTAAAGGGAGGAACAGATAACATTGAAACGATTGGCGCTCATGAAGACACCGTCGACTTGTTGCAACGACTCTTTCCTCGTGCCGAAGTCCATGCCTCACCACGTGGTTCCAAAGTGACCGACTTGCTTCGCGGCAACTATGATGCCATTCAAGTGTACACCACTACCGAGGTACTGACGCTCCAACAAGTTGTACCACCCGATCATGAAATTTACGTGACACCGCTGGAGGGTTACAAGAATGCTCGATTGGGCTACAGCCAAGTCCTCTTTGCTGCCGAGGAATGTTTGGATCCTGGTAATGATCAACGAGAAATCCTTCAAACCTTTTTGAGGGCCACCTTTGAGGGATGGGTCATGGCTATTCAGAATTCCAACAATCCCAAAACGACGCTGGAGGCTATTCAAGACGCACAGCAACGACTCCAATTGGATCTGGAAAACAATGATCATTGGCATCCCGAAGTGGAAGAAGACATGTTGTTGCAAATCAATGATCATGTCAAGCAGACATTTCTGGGTGATCGGTACGGAGTCATTTCATCCAAACGCTGGAATGCCGCCTGCCAATGGATGGTACCCAATACGCCCCCTTCTGCCGGCAAATCGATGGAGTCTAACTTTGGATTGGATACTTCTGTATGGCAACCCTCGTCACAGCTCTTGGCGGGGAATGAACTCGGCCATGAAATCATGGAGGAGGCCAAATCGAGTGCTCATTGGTTTGAGCAAACCTATCAACGAAAGCCATCCTTGGTGGTCATTACAGTTGGCGACTTGCAGCAGCATCGCTATCAGCATGCTCCACGTCGTCTGCAACTCTATAGTAATACTTCGCAAAGCTGGTTTTCCAAAACCGAAACAGGACGTGCCAATGGATTTGACGTGAAGGAAATCAATCTTGACGCAGCTACAACCACCACAGAAGCCCTCTTGCAGGAACTTCAAAAAGCCGTCGCCGATAAAAACTGTGACGGCATTCAGCTCATGTGGCCCTTACCAGATCATATTGATACCGGACGTGTATACAATGCCATTCCCATTTCCAAAGACGTGGATGGAATCCATTATATTGGACAACAGGAAATTGGAAATCATGCTGCGTATCCTCCTGTGACCCCTGCAGCTACCTTGGATCTCTTACAAGCTTTCAAGATACCACTCACCGGAAAACGCGCATTGGTCATTGGGCGTAGTCCTATTGCTGGATCACCCATTGCGCACATGCTCCGAGAACAAGGAGCCGTGGTGACAGTGGCACATTCGGATACTCCTCGGGAGGTACTGAAAGAATTAATCGGAACAAGTCAAGTGATTGTCACTTGTGTCGGAGAACCAGGACTCATTCCAGCTTCGTGGATGGACCCAGCACAGAAAACAGTGGTGGTAAACGTCGGAACTACCTTTGATCCATCGCAGGATCGTCTGTGTTCAGACGTGGAAGGATCTATTGAAGAGTATGCTGCACTCTACTCTCCTGTTCCAGGTGGAATCGGCCCATTGAGCTCCCCTTGTCTGCTTCGTAATACGGTCAAAGCGGCATGGGATCAGAAACAAACCGCGGCGGCGACGGCGTCGACGACATGGAACCATACCCCTTCCACCCTCACCAAGACGTTTCATTTTGACAATTACACGGCAGCTGTGGAATATATCCAAAAGTTGGATGAGTACAGTACCATTATGGATCATCATGCCAACGTTACCATTCGACATGAATGTGCTGATGGTGTCAATGTATCTTTGGAATATTTCACCTATGAGGTGGGTACCATTACCGAAAAAGACTATGGCGCGGCCAAAGTTGCTGATTTTCTCTACACCGGTGACGACAGCAACACGGGCAGTATTTGCATGGAGGATTTCAGTTACCATTTGGAAGCGGAATCCATTGCGGCCTATCCTGCTAATCCTCGAGGCAGCTCCAAATTATTGCGAGTGGACGACCAGGGGCGTGTTACATATCATCCTCATTTTGAACAGGCCATTGTTTCATTGCTGGAAGGCAAGCATGTAGTCTTCAATGAAAGTCGTGTTTTGGACGGAAGACTCTTTGTCAAGAATGGCGCCGGCACTAGAAAGGAAGAGGAGCCAGTCGAACTCATGATCCTTGATCTTGGCAATGTCGACCTCCAAGGAAGTTGCAAGGAGACGACGCTACGGGCGATGCTTCGATTGAAAGACGTCCAACCGGGCGACACATTCACTTTGACGACCGGAGATGTGGAGGTAACAGTTGCTCAAGTGGAAGGGTACGTTGGAATCTGACACATTAAGGTATATAATTACCGGGCTGTTTGGATCTAACTTCCTTCTTTTTATGGTTCTGCTGTTGGCTTTTGATTGCACTTTTGTTTGCCAACAGAGTTTGGCAAGAGGATCCGGACAGTGGTGGCAATGGCATGGAGTGTTTGGTGATGTTCCAAAGTGATCTTGCGGTAGAAGCTTTCTTGAAAGAACATGGAACAGTCCCAATTCCTCCTTATTTTCATCGTCCCGCGGAGGCATCGGATGCCGAAGCCTACAATACCATTTATGCCAATCAAGGTGGCTCAGTGGCAGCTCCTACCGCAGGATTGCATTTTACGGATTCGGTCATGGCGCAGCTAGCCGGATCGAAGGATACCAGTTGTTCCTTTTTGACTCTTCATGTGGGAGCTGGGACCTTTCAACCGGTTGTTTTAGAAGATGCGCGCGATCACGACATGCATGCCGAGACGTTTGCAGTCAATGTTGGACAACTTCGACGCATTGTTCAAGCCCTGGAAGACGACAACCAGTCGTTGGCAGTGGTGGGCACAACTTCGTGTCGCACCTTGGAGAGTCTTTACTGGTGTGGAGTGAAGCGGCTTACTTCACTTGAAAACACCAAGCAGAATTGGAGCCTGTCTTTGGGCCAATTTGAATGGTTACCATTGAGTGTTGCTGCCACAGGGAAGGATATTTCTCGTACCGCTGCTCTGCGAGCGTTGATTGAAGGAATGGACGATCAGGAAGTGATTGGCGGCCGTACTTCGTTGATGATTATTCCTCAGTTGTATGAATTCAAGGTAGTGGATCATTTGATTACCAACTTCCATGCCCCGGATTCCACCCTGATGCTTCTCGTATCTGCCTTTTTGCAAAGTGGCAAGAAAGTGAAAGAAGTCTATGAAGATGGGCAAGAGAATGGATTCCGGTTTTTGTCGTATGGTGACAGTTGCATGTTTTCTCGTCCCAATCCTTAGGCTGTTGAATAATGGACTGAGTCGAGTTGAGCCCAACAACTGGCGTAGTACAGAATAGATAAATCTAGTAGGGCAAGACCCTGTTGAAATACTTGTGCTACTAGAAATTCTGCTCCTTCTCTGCACCGATGAATCTTTCTGATACTGCTGATCATAATTCTAGTTGGCCGATTTTGACGCGATCACTAGGGTACGGGCAAAATTTATAATCAGACTTTCAGGAGATCGCCAAACTACTGTCTTGGGGGGCTCTTGGGGGATCGCGCCGCTCAACTTGGAGTCAGTCAGAGGTAGCAGCAAAGCTTGCAAACTATGCACTCTAGCTAGCAAGTATGTTGTGGATAGAATATGGCAAATTGTCAATGTGAATACATCCTCGGAGAGGACCATCATGAACAGCTACAGCCGACACTGGCGCAGCTTTTGCTGGTACTGGAAGATACAGAACGGAACAATGAAGACTTTTTTGACTTTGCATGGCATGTTGGAAGCTTGGCAGTTGCAACGACAGAGGCAGGCAATCGCTTTCAGGATGCCCCACGCTTTAGGGTGCCATCGGGAGTATCGTCCAGAGTAGTCCGGACCATGGTAGAGGATATTCTTCGACTATCGATCGAAGAGGTGACACGGATTCGTTCCATTACGTGGAACGGAGAGTGGCTCGAAAGAGATAATGTGATGAAAGTCGAGATTATTCAGGTCGTCGAAGGGGACATCCCCGTAATAGTTGATGGAACAACCGAGAGAAGTGTTTCTCCTATGGAGGCACAGGAGGACAGTGCCAAATTCAGTCTTGGCGAAATGATTGGCGACATTTTGCCGAATTTCTTATTGGGTACGAGGCCTTCGGTACCTCTGGGGCCTATTGCTCTCGCGAAGAGAGAAGGGCAAAGGAGGTTCTTAGGCACCCTGCAGAATCAGCGGCTTATCACGTATACCTTTGAAGGAAAGCACATTCGAAAAGTTCCCAAATCGGTTTCGTTACATATGCGTATACGCGGATTCTTTGTTATGGATGGTTTGGTGTTGTGTGTCGCTTTGTATGCTGCACGGACGTCAACAGTACTCGACCCTCTCGCAAAGGACATCCTTGTCTATCTAATGCTTACCGTCATGACGGTGAGGTTGAGCCGATGCATGGTACATAACTGGCTCTCTCTGTTTTACTTCTTGGGCATTTTGTATGTACTGCTTGCTTGGCTGCAGGACGGACCAATGGGTCTTTTCGGTCCACAGGAAGAATGAGAAGGAGCACGAACAAGACATCTCTGACCATGTAACTGTTCGCAGGCTGACAGTCAGCATGCCTTTTCGCAGAGAAGGGGTTGGCAGCGTATTCGTAGTAGAAATTCTTTCCTGCGGATTGTCGGTTTCTTCTCCCATGGAAACCATAAGAAGAAATTCATAAGCGAAATATGATTCATTGAATTTTTTTTCTTGGTTGGAAATGGATGGATTAATGGATGCACTGATAAGAGAATAGTGGGCAGCGCAGGCCAGCGTACATCGGACATTATCTTCGCTTGAATAAATACAAATAGTAATTTTCATCGAGCCTACGACCGAAATTCTTCTTCATCGGCCGAAGTGCTTGGTAGACGCAGCAGCTAGATACGATGAAAGGAGAAATGGGCAATCCGATGCGGTTGCTTGCTTGCTTGCTTGGCAAACGTGGTGGAGCAAAAAGGAATAGGAGCCGGACATTCACTCCAGAAAAGGAAGAAACAAGCCCAGCAGCATCCGCAGCGCAGACAACTTGGATCGATGGATGGCGGACAAGTGATGATTGATTTCGCAGTTTTTACAAAGCTGACTTGGTCTTTTTAGTAGCAGGATGTTTACCTATCGACGATAGACTGACGTCTTGTAACTTTTATTTCTGTCTCCGGATTTTTGCAAATGGCATGGCTGCCTTTAGATGGATGATTTGATAGCTGTAGTGGACAGATGTTGTCTTTGTTGTTGTGAAGTAGGAATTATGTTTCCGTGCCAAGGCTGACAAAACAAAGATATTGATTTGGCCCCTGATGGAATTTCATGCACAAACATTCCTCGATTGGCATCAATAGTAGTGGCTTGTAGACAGTGACAGAGTCAAGTTTCAAAAGCTAGTAGAGATCAGATTTGACTCGACTCGACTAGAGCTCCTCATGAGTTTGATCTTCGAATGGAAAATCCGGGGAAATGGGCCGTCGGTATTTCTTCTCGAGCATGGAAATCACCTTGGGAAAGGCACGGGCGTATTTTTGGACCAATTTTTGAACTTCTTCGGGTCCCTTTTTTATAGACGGCGAGAGATCCTCGGGTGGTAGACTGTCATAAAAGGCTTGAATCATGGACACCTTGTCCTCGCGCGATAGGGTATTGAATTTGGAGGATCGTTGGGAGAGGCAGGTAGAATCTGTTGTAATAGCCCAATCTCCTGTCACACACGTCAATCTTTGAGGACCGTCTTGACAACAGTCGCGATTCGTAACACAGGTACCAAATTCGGGAATGCAATTTGGGGCGTCTTGCGCAAAGCAGAGGCCCAAGAAAGACGTCCAAAACAAGAGTTTCCTCATCCCACTGGCGGGTGACAACAGCATGTTGCAGTCGTTGTAATTAGGAACTTAAATACAGTTGCTATTTTATGCTACAATGGGTGTACAATGCAAATGGCTACTAGCTACTAGCTACTACACAATTATCGGATAGCTTTCTTGTAGCTACTGCTGCTAAGCTAGCTAGCTACCAGTAGTCTAGCTTTGGCCAAGGTGTGGTTGTCGTTGCTATTCGAATTCTGCATAAATAACCACCTAGCTTTCTGTGTAGGGATTGTACTAGAAGCTATCATGGCAGTAGCTTGCTCTGTAGCAGCTACTACTAGGCAAATCATTGGCTAAAGTTCTCGCGGCTAACAGTACTACAGCAGCTACAATAGCTTGTACGGTGTACAGTACGGACACACTCACTCATGCGATCGATACGACGGATCGTATTGAATCACGGGTTGGGCAACGTTGGGCGAGCAGTAGTACTAGTATAGGTTGGTTTGAATCACGTTTTTTAAGTCCCTTTTAGTTTTGAGGCACATTTCTCTTTCAAATGCGCGATGGATTGTCCTTTTTGTTCGATCAGTTATGATAATTGCGCGGTCGATTCGAATACGAAAATTCAGATTTTCGTCAATTCAGCCCTCCTAGTGTTGGATCGTTTCGGTCAAGGGATTTGAATCGGTCCATGAGAGGCGGCAGAAAAGTGCGTTTAGTTGTCACATTGCCTTCTATCCACGAGAGGGTACAATACGGTACATCTACTACTCCGAACTAGCTAACTAATTTCTACTGCGAACTATCTAGCTAGTAGCGAGCTACCTAGCATGCGGTAATGAAGAGGGCCGGAAGGTAGCCACTGCAACTATCCCAGCTGCTGCGTTTGAGAGGGCTGCCATACACAATATACACACGACGGAAAGGACACAATCCGTAGTCGCGTGAGATAAGTGACGCAGGCTTTTGACAGTCGAGGTGAGGCACGCCGACGTCGACTTAGCTAGCTAGCTAGTAGTAGTGGCCAGTGTTTTTCACTTACCTTGCTACGTACGACTAGCTAGCTAGCTGCCGAGCAGTCGAACTGGAGTCACGCGGGTCAGGTGCATTTACTTTGGCGTGACTCGGGTTCGGAGGTGTTTGGAAGGCGGCACTCACAAAGATTGGGAATCGTATTGGGACGCCAAAACGAAAGTGCTGACAAATCACGAAAAGGTGATAGCTCTAGCTGGTACGTTTCTTTTCTTATGCTTTGTCTGTTTGATAGATGTGTCTCCGCCCATCCAAAATTGTGATGGTTGGCACTTATGCTTGGCGGGGTGCAGTAAAGGCTCGGATCCCATGTAATACAAGTATTATGCGCCTTGATGGATGAGTTCCCTACATTACTTCACTACTTTCTGGGATTGGTGGCTCTCATTTTTTGATTCCATTTATCCTCCTTGATGGCAGGGTATTATGTAGCTAGGAAAAGAAAAATGAGCTACTAAAAGCTTCACGAATTTGTAAATCAAGGGATCAATTGACTCCGGTGTGGTGGCCACCCGAAGAGGAAAGAGAACCTTCGCGAAACTCAGTCGTTCGTTAAGTGGGGCCAGGCACCCATGGTACCAGTACGTATCGCGCAAAACCGGAGTGCTCTAATTCGTCACTATAATCAGTACTGTACGAAATGATAACCTTGACATTTTGTGGTCATTCTTTGATGTTTTCTCACTTTTTTCGCGAATGGAGTCTTGAAATATCAGCCGACAACAGCTTCGCGTTGTGTTGATACCATCATCCGTCACAATGTTGCGTCACCATTCCCAAAGTTAATGCAGCTGGATCCCAACCACCAACCACATACAGTTCCACCCGAAAGATACCTGTTGGTAGGATAGAATATATTTGGTTTGTTCGGCTTTTCTTTTGACTTTTGCATTCGGGATCATTGGCTTCGCTTTTCAGTTTTTTTCGATGTAGATGTAGTATTGCTCTTTCCTCGACTGCTTTACCCACCAAACATATTCAAATCGGTGCAAGACAACGATACTCTCTCATAAAATATTTGAACACACTCGAAAATAGAAATCAAAACCCCGAAACTTCAACCAGCAACAATAATAGAAAATAGAAAGGGTAAGCCAGACCATGATCCTTTCAGCAACAAAATACTGCAAGGACGTAATCCATGCTCACCTTGCATCTTTTACTTGCCCTAAAAATAAACCTACCACCCCGTTGCCAGACAGCGCCGATACATCCGCCACCTACATACTGATATTATTGAATTACTAAATCGAAATCATGATGAATGACGATAACAAAGATGTTGGAATAAGCCATTTGGTAGAAGAAGTCCGATCCTTGAAACCTTGTCTCAAGGCCCCCGCAGTACCTAATCCGGCACCCCTCGGTCTCCTTGGATTTGGTTTGACAACCGCTCTCTTGCAAATGAAACACACGGCCATTACTGGCGGCGAAACCGAGGACAAGGAAGGTGTCGATGCCCTCGTGTTGGGATTTGCCATGTTTTTTGGTGGTCTCATTCAGGCGCTGGCAGGCTTGGGCGAGGTCAAACGAAACAATTTATTCGGCTACACTGCATTTTGTCTGTATGGTGCCTTTTGGATGAGCATGGGAACCGTCATGATTGTTCAACTCATCGCGGACGATCCACCCAAAGTCAATCCTGAAGCCTTGCAGTGTATGCTGATTTTGGTCGGTATTTACACGACCATTTTGTGGATTTGTACCTTCAAGATGCACTTGACGATCAATATCTTGTTTGGATTGCTGGCGGCTACCCTCTACTTGTTGGCGGTAGGAGTGACACATCCTACGGTCGACAAGGTTGCTGGCTGGGTTGGTATTGTGACCGCCGCAAATGCGTATTGGTTGGCGGGTGTCGAATTGATCAATGAAATTTTGGGGGAAGGAGAAGAAATCATTCCCTTGGGAAAATTCAACTTTGAATGCTTGCAACGAAAAAAGGTCGTCTGCGAATCCAAAGCGGTTGTTCCTACGGAGGAACAGGTGTAGGAAGATCGACAGTTGATCGGTCTTTTCTAAAGTGTGCGGAGGCAAACTATTTTATGTAGCTGATTTACAAGTCGACCCCAGTTGATGGATTTAGTTGGATCTGCCTCTTTCATAATAATGGCACACGGAATTCATAGAGCATAAGTAATATATTATACAGCAACCTTTTTTGGTTATGCCCACTGACTGCGTAGAATCAAATGGAGGCGGCTGACCATGGTTGGCCGTTGGCGGCGATCGGAAACGACCATATCCCAAAAAGTATTTCGGGAAGAGCGTCAAGACGCGCCATGGATTTTCCCATAGACCAGCGTGAAGGGGCCGAAGTAATGGACCCATGTCGGCGCAACTTGAAGCGTACCGCGCACAGTTTTCCGCCTCATTTCAAGAAAAATGGTAACCGTTGATTGATTGTTGTCGCCTGGGCAAATAATTTGGCTGTCACACACGTTTTGTACACCGCCATACTGGAAAGGGGATCATCAGGTTCTTTACTTCTCAAACATGCGACCAAGCCAGAGCCAACGCTTTATGGCCAGCCAACGCACGACAATGCATGTGCTTGGCCCACAGTTTTGTTCAGAACAGGGTGGCGTTGTTGGCATACCAGATCAGTGTGCGAATCCCTCTTTCATTCCTTTGACGACGACGTCCTTGTCCATGTGCTCATAATAATCCTCTGCAAGAGATGTGTGTCCTCTCTACAAGATAGTTTTATTGTACAGCATCGGATCAGCAGACCTATGCAGCATAATCTTGTCAAGGATGGCACTGATGAAGGGTGCATGTGTCAGTCTCCATTTAATGATCACTGGCAACATGCTGCCACTGGCATTTTAGAAACACCAAATCCATCTGAATGAACTAATGCACATGATGATGATGGCTTATCTGTAGACTCTTCTGTGGAAATCAATCTTGCAGAAACAGAAAGTGCACATGCCTGTGGCTTGCTTTCATCCAGCATCAAATTTCAACCATGCCCATGCCTCCTCCAAACACAACAGAGCGTGGCAATGATGGTGATGTCAAGAATCCCATCAAGACAAACAAGAAGCCGCTCACAGTCAAGATAAAGCCAACCATTTCTGGGAGGCATCTGGAACAAGATCAAAGCATGCAACACAGCCTTCCTGAGCCAATGACATCCATTGATGCAATGCTGTCCATTGGCGCAATGGGACAGTTGCTGCTGACACAATTTTTGTTGGCTTGATGATGGCAGCACATTGGATATTTTTTTTACAAACTGTGGGTGACTCATTCCTGATCCTCATCAAATGAAATCCAAGTTGTCAATGCTCTTGAGAACATCAGTTGGTTTGATGACCAACAGACACATTGGTGATTTGCAGAACCAAAGTCAAGTGAGGTCAACAAGCAAGTCCAAGACATTCTGCAGCCACACTGCATTGATGAATGACAAAGAAAACCCACCGGAATGGAAGCATGTCAATGTGGAATGTCTCACACGAACACAAAAACACCTCAGCAAAGTGTTGACTGCTTGCATGTCCGCAATCACCCACTTGAAGCCTTGCAAAGCCTGCAATCACAATGTGTTTGAACTGCACAGAGGTGACATTTTGAATTTGAGCAGTGCTGGATTGACATTTTGGAAGAGTTCTTAGCTTCTGTTTTTTGGCATCTGCAGAACCATCATTGGGCATTTTGAAGCCAAACAAGCCGCAGATGCAAAATGAATCATGTCAACAAACAAGATTTCATGATTGATTGAGGAAAGACACTGCAAATTTGTGTGGTGCGCTGACAAAACAGAAAAGATCAAATGCATCACATCACTGCACTCACTCATTGATGACACAGTGTTGTGGCAATGACACGAACATTTCAGCACCTTGAACTGTGGGGATCACAGCACAATGGACTGCTGCCCTGATGTTGACGACCAATGGACCCAGCTGCATCCCACCAGAGAAGACTTGCAAAACAAAGCAAGACTTGAAGTGCCAAATTGTGTCTCAATCAACCTTGAGCAATCATTGCAACCCCCCAAAAAATCATTGTTGCAGATGCATTGTTGTCGCACATTTGGAATTTCGTTGGCATGCTTTTGGTGAAGATCCACAACAAATGAACAGCAAAGGACAAGTGGAATAATGAGAACCGGAGGGGCAGCCAGGGTGAGCTAGAAACATTTTTTTGTCATGTTGAGAGCCGTTGTCAAAAAGCCACAATTTGGCTGTGCGGATTGGCACAACAAAAGGGCACTCAAAACATCTTCTCCTCCTCCTTGCCACATCAAAGACTCAACCATGAAAGCAGCAATGCAATTGCACTGTGTTCTCTCTTTGGTCATAAAATGTCACACCATGGGCTGTCTCTTATACACATCTCCGAGCCCACGAG
>ENA-ORBV01004999-ORBV01004999.1-microbial-mat-metagenome-genome-assembly--contig:-NODE-4999-length-24816-cov-7.091677_pt1 | contig 24816 bp, 17 predicted proteins | sample MGYA00237777_ERZ505514 | MGnify/ENA primary metagenome ERZ505514 (study PRJEB26160, sample SAMN06269048) | microbial mat metagenome | isolation source: Oligotrophic lake microbial mat | place... | reverse complement strand
ACGGATTATGAAGTAAAAAAGAAAAGAATTAGCGACAATAACGTTGGTATAGATTTAGGTATTAAAGATTTTGCTGTTTGTTCTAACGGAGAGAAATATAGTTTAAAAATTGATGAGAAAAATATTAAGTTTTTACACAAGCAGGTTAGTAAAAAGATAAAGGGAAGCCAAAATAGAAAAAAAGCAATTTTAAAACTTACTAAACGCTATGAAAAAATTAGTAATATCAAACAAGATTTTCAACACAAGCTTTCCGATAAAATATGTAAAGAAAATAAACTAATTGCTATTGAAGATTTGAACATAAAAGGAATGGTAAAAAATCATTGCTTAGCACGAGCAATATCTAATCAGAGTTGGTATTCGTTCGTAACTAAATTAGAATACAAGTCAATAAGATACGGTGGTAAAGTTGAGAGAATCAATCGCTTCTACCCCAGTTCTAAAACTTGTAATAGTTGTGGATACATCAATCAAGAATTAGGGTTAAAAGATAGAGAGTGGAAATGTCCGAGATGTAGTATAAAATTAGATAGGGATATCAACGCCTCTCAAAATATCTTGGCTCAAGTATTGCGAGAATTAAATTTAAAAGGTTGTAGGGACTACAATCTAAAGCCTGTGGAGCTATCATCAGTAGATGAAGCTATGAAGCAGGAAGCCACTAGGTCTTTAGCCTAATATGGTAGTTCACGTTGTCTTGATGTATAATTAGACAATAACTTTTGGTTAAATGAAATGATCATCAGGCTGTCACATGCAATGTTTGATGTTAATCCTGATATACGCTTTTCGGGTCGACGAGGAGTGAGTCAAGGCTTGTTGTTTGAACTGTATCGGCGGCAGAAGGTACTCTCGTATGCTTTACAGGACTTAAAAGAACTGTATTTCATACGAACAAAGAAAGTTATTGATAGAAAGAACCTTTGGACTTGGCTAAAAATGCTAGAGGTTTACGAGCGGGCCCAGGAAGCAAAGAATATGGGAGCATTGGAAGTTACGGGAGAATGGTTTGGTGATAACATAGAATTTATATTAAAGCGCATAAAGATATGAGTGGAAGACCAACAGACTATTGTGATGAAATTGTAGAAAAAGCTCGGCAGTATGTTTTATCAGCTGAAGATGAGGATATCAACCAATTAGCTGGCCTTACCCAAAAAGGAACCGAACTATTCAAGTCTAGGATAAAAGTAAATCTACCAAGCATTGAAGGGCTTTCTTTACATTTGGGAATATCAAGGGAAACCGTTTATGATTGGGAAAGTCAAGAGAGTAAGAAGGTATTTTCTGACATCATTAAGGAATTACGAGCAAAACAGGGCAAACAATTGATTAATAAGGGATTATCAGGTGAGTATAATTCAACCATTTGTAAGGTGCTTTTATCGAAACACGGATACAGAGAAGGTGTAGAACAAACTGGCAAAGATGGCGCAGAGTTACACGAGAAACTAACACCAGAACAAAAACAGAAACTGGATACTATTTTATTGGGGCTATAATGCTTAACAAACAGGCATTACAAAGATGCATTGATGGAACAGCCGCAGAGCGATTATATCTCACTGAAAGGGATTTCTCGCTCTTTTTTACGTATTACTACATAGATTATATTAAGTATGATTTTGCGCCATTTCATTATGATATGTTTCAAGATGTTATGGACGCATACAATGGCACGTACCGAGAGATTGCGTGGTTTATCTTTAGAGAAAGCGCAAAGACTAGCTTTGCGAAAGCAATCATATCGTGGACTATTTGTTTCAAGAAGCGCAAATACTTAAATGCAGACTCTTTTGATAAGGAAAACGCAGAAAGAACCCTATTTGATACCGTGTTAGAACTGCAAACTAACCCTAGAATTATTGGGGATTTCGGGCAGCTATACAATTCCAAGCGATCAATGAGTGAAGTATCTCAAAAAAGAGTATCCAACTTTGTGACCAACAACGGAATTCGTGTTGAGGCTCACTCTACACAAGAGAGTGTGCGAGGTCGGTTACACGTCAATCAACGTCCTGATTGGTTGTTACTTGATGACTTCGAGACAGTAAAGACCAAAGAGAGTAAGGCATATACCAAACAAGTAATTGACCACATCAACGAGTTTAAAGCTGGATTAGATTCAACAGCGTTAGTCTTTTATTTGGGAAACCGTATAAGCGAATATGGAAGCGTACAGACGCTCATAGACCGTGCTAAGACTGATAACCGCCTCTTGGTTCGCAACGTGCCTGTAATCGCAAATAATGAGCTCACGTGGGGTGCTAAGTATGCTATGACTGATGCAGAAGCCGCTGGAACGAACAAGGTTAGCCTAGAGGACAAGAAACGCTCGCTCGGCACGCAGGTATTCAATTCCGAGATGATGAACTTGCCGATTGACGACACCACCGCCGAATTTAAAAAAGAGTGGCTGAAAACTATCACCGACAGCGACGTCAAGCGTATGAATACCCGGAATTTTGGCACGATTGATCCAGCCTACTCTCAAAAGGATTCAGCCGATCAGATTGGTATCACGATTAACCACGTTAACCGAGAGAATAGGTGGCATTTGCGTTGTTTCGGCACCCGTCAAACACCAAAAGAATTGATTGAAACTATGTTTAATCTGTATGAACGGCACCACCTAGAGTGTTGGGGTGTTGAGGAGGGCGTGTTTGATTTGGTTATCAAGGAGTTTCTCGATGACGAAATGCGTAAACGCAACAAGTTTATGACAATTATCAAGCTTAAGCATTCAGGAATAAACAAACAGACCCGGATTAGAGGGTTATTACCACGCTATGAGAGTGGTTCGGTGTATCATATTGACCACGAAGCAGTGGATTTAGAGGAACAATTGAGAACATTCCCGACTGGACAGCTAGACGATTGCCTTGATTCAGCTGGTTACCAGATTCAAATTGCTAAACCACCATACGAGGAACAGCAAATTGAGGAAGAAGTAGCACCGATGTATCCAGATATTGGGATCTAGTACCACGGGGGTTGTATAATACTTTCTTTACTGCTACACTGTTTTAGTACGTAGATCTTCACAATTGTATTGACGTCGTGGTCAGCGGCTCTCGACGTTAAATAAGAGTGGCTGAAAGGCATGGTCGATTAACTCGTCGCCACCCAAGTAAATAAAATGTTTGTTTATTTCGGCGGCGAGTGAGAGGCGGAACACTATCGTGCTGATAACACCTAAAAATAGCTTCTGTATTGGTAGCACGAGCTAGGAAGAGGTATTTCAATGCATACATCTTCCTAATTCGTTCTAGCATCTGTAAGGTGGTAGAATGTTCCGTTATTCATTCAAGGTTACTATGGCAATAAATGCTCAAACAAGAAACAAGATTATAGCCCAGGCACTCATTGAGATTACCTTTGCTCGCCGTTATAAGCAGGGAAAGATTAGGAACTGGCAGAAAAACGAGAGCATGTATTATGGGTTCAAGCAATCACTAGATACTTCGAGAGCTAACGTTGAACTGGGCAAAATGCAAGGATTCGTAAATACGATCCTTTCAAAGATTGATAACCCATTGGTATTTAAATTTGTCAAAGGGGATGAGGCAGACTTGAAGCCAGCTAAACGGCTCAATGCCCTAAGAGAGAAAGACGCAAACAGGGACGATTGGGACATTAAAGATATTTTAGGCAAGAAGCAGGCTATTCTTTATGGTCGAGCTATTTATTGCTATCACGCAGATAATTACAACAAGATTTATACTCCATGTCTTGAAAACGTAGATGTGTACGATTTTCTTGTTGATCCTTCAGGCGGTGGGTATGATCTAGAAAAGGCCTATTATATGGGTCGATATGGTGTTGTCAAGACTCGCCAAGAACTAAAAGAAGGACGTAAGGCTGGTATATACTTGAAGACAGAGGTTGATTTACTCTTGAGTGGTAGCTCAAACAACACCGAGATTACTAATGAAGTAATCAATGAGAGCAATCGTTATTTGGGACTTTCAGACACGCAGCAAAGAGAACTACAAAACAACGACAAGTTTAAGTTTTGGGAGTGGTATACAACATTTTCAGAAGACGGCAAGAGATACTACCTACTCTTAGAAGAAACATCGGGTCGTGCGCCCCGTGTTGAATTATTAGAAGATTGTTTAGAGGCAGACCCACAAACTGGTGAAGTGATGTTTCCTTTCTGGTCATGGGCTGCATACCCTGATTTAACAGAGTTTTGGACACCAAGCTATTGCGATTATGTTCGTGAGGTATTCATGGCACAAAGCATTTCAATCAATCAAATGATTGATAACGCAGAACAAATCAACAGACCGCAAAAGGCAATCAACGTTGATAGAATACAAAACATAGCCGAGGTCCGGTATAAAAAAGATGGATTCATTAAGGTTTCCGGTGAAACTAACGTGAATAACGCTGTACAGATTCTAGCTGTTCCACCAATTGATACACCGATCAAGGTATATGAAACGCTTGATACTATCCAACAGGTTGAAAGTGGTGTTAATAACGGGGCGAAGGGTATCGCTAACGAAGATAAGGTCGGTATCTATGAGGGTAACCAAGCTGCTGCAGCCGATAGATTCGGACTTTTAAACCTTAGTTATTCATTCGGTTATAAGCGATTTGCCAAACTTTACTTAGCTGGAACGCAACTCATCACTAAAAAGATTGCCATTCAGTTGATCGGTATTGATGGTATCCAGGTAGAGGAAATTACCAAGAAAGATCTCAAGACTTACTCGCCACTTAATGTGACAGTCAAATCATCTGATGCTGAAACAAGTGCAGACTTCATTGATAAAAAGACTAAGATTGAGTTTTTGAACAACAGCATAGCTAACCCAGTTGTTGGGCAAACACTTAACCCTAAGGCAGCATTTGAAATGATGGCTGAAATTGTTGGACTTAATGCAGATGATATCAAGCGATTACTCGACAAAGACGAATACGGCAATGCTGAGTTACTATCAGAAGCGGCGAGAGATATTAAGCGCATCTTAGGAGGTGAACGGATTAAACCAAATGAAGCGGCTAATAATGCGTATAAGCAAAAGATTGTTGACTACCTACGAGACAATAAAGAGTTTATGTCAAATAAACAGTGGGGTGATATGGCAGCATATCTAGAGACAATCGAACCATTCATTATCCCAAACATGGTGTCGTCATTGACTAAAAAGCTATCACAGGAGGGTGTATTGGGTGGCGAACAAGGACTCAACCCAGGATTATTAGGCCAACCAGCCGAGTCGCCAGTAGTTGAACCAGTCAATCCAGTTGAGACTCCGGTTCCACAATACTAATACGTAACTATACATATGGCTAAATATACTATTGAGGCAGCCCACAAGGACGCAAACAAGTCGGTTATTAGGAAGAGTGAGATGGAAACCAGTTTTATAATGGAAGATGTTTTAAAGCACCTAGACGAAATTAAAACATCTCTTAAAGTAGTGAGCACCAAAGTTGATGTTATTGGTGCGCAGATTAGCATATACGAAGTTGAAAGATTTCAGCATTTAAAAGAGGGATCTGTTGATGACATTAAACATTTGTTTGATTACTGCAAAAAACGACTCGAACTTGATGGCTTACTTGGTGACAAGACGTACCTGGAGGATACAATTGGTGAGTATGAGGTTGAATTGTTAGAAATTAACAAGCAATTATATGGCGACACCAAAGACAGCCGCAAAGACAACGACAAAAAGCAGGAAAAACTATAGTAAAATACTCGAAGCAGCTCCTGCATTGACAGGGAATAAGGAGCTAGAGGGCTTAGCTGATACCCTCGATGATGCACAGGCGTTGGCAGTATTTGTTGATAGCGATGCAGGCAAAGCCATGATTAACGCCCGAAGTAGGATTTGCAAGGGCTTAATCGGTGACATTATCGGTCAAGTTAAACTAGCTGAGTTTGAAAGAATGAAGGTATCGGTACTATCCCTAGACTCCAACCTATCGTTACTGAGCCAGCTATTAAACGCCAAAGACAACGAGGATGCACTCCAGCAGGTTGTTGACGATATTGTACGCAAAGAAATTTAACTACATTGTACGTAAAGAAATTCAACTACCACAGAATTACTAACTAGCACCTAAGACGTGCTAGTTTTTATTTATAAGTCGGAGGACTCAAAACTTTTTCCGCCCTAATAAGCGGTCACTAATTATTAGCAGGGGGCAACCCTGTAAAAATGCTATGGATAATATCCAAACGCCTGCAGAGGAACAGGTCAAAGAACCTCAAGAGGAAGTAGTAGTAGAAGAAGAAGTGGTAGTTGAAGAGCCAGAAGAAGCCAAAGTTGAGCAAGTGCCGTTAGAGGACATGATCGAAGAGAAAAGGCCTGATGTGCGCAATCAGGACAGTGTCCCACTCGCAGCACACCTTGAGTTAAAGAGAGAGTTAAAAGCACTACAAAAGACTATTAATAAAACTCAACAGTCTGATGTGTCGCTGGCTAACTCAGATATTAGCTCAATCGCTAACGAGTACGGTGTTGACAAAGACTTTGTTTCAAAACTGGCAAACGCTATCCAAACAAACACTCAGAAAGAAGTAGAGGCGAAATATGCGCCAATACTTGAACGGCAGGAAGCGGAACGCCGAGCCGAAAAAATGGAAGCATTATTCGACAAGGTGTTTGAACAGTCAATCAAAGAAAACCCTGATTACGCAAAGATTGCTAATAAGGGCATTATCAAATCATTGGCTTTCAATCCTGCTAATTCCAAAAAGACTGTTGTACAGATTTTGGAAGAAGCTTACGGTAACTCAATTCCGACTAAACCGTCCATAGAGACTGCTCGCCCAGCTCCTAACAAGCAAGATAAAGTTGATTTTGATAGTATGAACGCCGAAGAAGCATCAGCTGCGTCTATTGATCCTTCATTGAAGGGTGAATATGCAAACTGGTTGATTAAGAAAGGCATGATCTAGCAAGGCCAACTAACGGCTCTGACACCCTGTATTAAGCAGGGGTCACATTAACTTTTATGTCATTAACAGATTTTAAGACAGCGTTTTCCAATACGTACCAGGAAATTTTCCAAAAAGTATTGGTGGCAATGAAAATTGCTAGTACCCGATTCTTGCCAGAATTGAAGTACGGTCAATCAGTAACTCGTGTTAAATACGATATTAGTGCAGTTCGTGTTCGTTCAATCACAATCGGTACTGACCGAACAGTCGATCCAATCACTGACTCAACTCAGTTGTTGACCATCGACCGTAACTACGGTACTACCTTCCCACTCTCGACTCGTGAAACCGTGCAAGCTGGCCCATTGAACCCAGCCTCGGTTATTGGTGGAAAAGTAGCTCGCAAAACTGCTATCTTTGTTGATGGTGATGTTTTGTATGAGACAGTCAATGCATTTTCAACCTTTGACACTGGTGACTTGACTACATCTGCTTCAAACGGCACACCTGTTACGTTGAGCTCAACGACCGTGCCACAGCTTGTAGCTCGTGCTCCTGCTAAGTTAAAGCGCAACAACCAAGATTTGGACAACGTAGCTTTCGTTATGGACGCTACCGCCTCATCTGATTTTACTCAATACTTGATGGGTAAAAACATTGACTTGGCTGGTTCAGTTTTCAAGAACGGTTACTCAGGTTCAATTGCGAACGCTGAAGTATACGTCTCAGAAAACCTGACTGGTGAAGGCTTGCTCTCAATGGCTACTGCGCCAACTAACGGTGATACTGTTATCATCAACGGTGTAGTGTTCACGTTTGTTAGCTCCATTGGTACAACTGCTGGCAATGTTTTAATCGGCTCTGCTGATGCAACTCGTGCCAACTTGACTGCTTTGATCAATGATCCAGCAACCACAACTGCTCAGGGCGTTGCGTTATCTGCTGCAAACATCCTTGTTATCACTGATAACTTGCGCTTGGTTGCTACAAACAATGACACAGCCAACACCATGACCATCGTTGGTAAGGGTTCAGGTCGCATGACATTGACTGAAACATTCACCGATGCAACTGATACCTGGACACGGAACTTTATCCACGTGTACTTTGGTCGAATGGGTGCTATTGATGTAGTTATCCAAGACAAAGTAGACATGGAAATGCGTGAAGAACCAAAGCAACGTGCAATGAACATCATGTCGGATGTGTTGTACGGTATCTACACATTCACTGATGGTCAACAGCAATTCTTAGATGTAAAGATTGCTGCATAGTAATTAAATAATTTATCTTAATTCTATGCCGTACTCAATAACAGGTACTACGCTACAAATCTACGACAAAACGTTGAACGGATTGGCATTAACTGCCACGATCGATTCGGGTACTATCCCAACGACCATCTCAACATTTGCTCCTGGTTGTATGATCTTAGACCTATCAACTGGTATTCGTTACTACAACAGTGGTACGACTGCCGCCCCTGTTTGGAGTCAATCAGGTTCATCAGCCTTAGCCGATGCTCAGATGATGAAACTCATCCAAGTTGACGTTACGGCTGCACAGATGATTGCAACCACAGCTGGCTCATTGAGTCATGCAAATGGTTTAATCGTTGTGCCTGCCGCTGCTGCTGGCTATGTGAATATCTTGCATCGATTAGTTGTTTCATACACCTTCTCAACTGCAGCGTTCACAGGCGGTGGCAACACTACGGTAAACATCGGTAGTGGCGGTGCTGCCTTAACTGGTTTAATTGGTACAGCTTCATTGTGGCAAAGTGCAGCAAACGTAATTTATTGGTTTAATCCACTCGCCGTTGTTGCCGCTCCAATAACAACCGCTACCTCAATCAACTTGGTCACTGCCTCAGCCATTACCAATCCTGGTACTGCCGCTGGTTCATCCAAGGTGTATTGCTGGTACTCGACCGTAGCAATTTAGTTTGCTTCCCTAGCCTCTTTACGGAGGTTGGGATAAGTAAATTATTATGACTGGACAAGACATAATCTCAGCGTACGAATTATATGTAGATGATGCTAATACTCTTTCGAGTACCGAAGAGTTAGCATTACTTAATCGTGTTTATCACAAGGTATTAAATGCTCGTGTGTGGAGTTTTCTTGTTACGAGTGCAAGCGGTGTAGTGTCAAGTAGCGTGCCATACATTGCGCTTCCAAGTGATTTCAAATACATGTCGCCTAACCAGCTCGATCAAGATACTCAGGCCTGGTATACGGTAGTTTTTATTGGTAGTACCTACGAACCATATAAACTAATCAGTATCGGGGAGCGCAGTAACTACCGACAAACAAAGGGAATTTTTTATTTGGACAACAAGAATCGGCGCATTGTGTTTACTAAACAACCTACATCTGCCGATGCGTACGATTATGATTATGTGTATCAACCAGTTGATCTTACTACCGCAACATCGCCAGTATTCCCTTCATATTTCCACGATATTATATTTTACGGGATGGCTGCAGAATTTGACTTAATCCAGCAGACAGAGAAACAACTATCGTATAATCGTGAGAACAGTGATAAGTATTCAGCGATGCTTACCCTGATGGCATTAGAAGACGAACGAATTAAAGCTGGTATTTAATATGCGCGAATGGATAACCACTGGCTTTGGACTGGGGACACATTCTCAGCTCCTGCCCGATTTAATCCCACAGCAAGCCGCCCAGTCTGAATCAAACTGGGTTTCTTCTGATGGTATCAATGAGTTGGTGCGGGGTCGTTTTCTTGTTGGTGCTAGAGAAACTGGCACATCGTTTGTTACGGGCTTACATTTTGGCTACAAAGCAAATGGCACGTCAGTCATGTTTGAAAAGATAAATACCGTCATTCGATATTACAACGGTACGGCGTGGATTAATGTTGTCACTGGCTTGACCGCAGGTGCTGAATATACATTTTCAAACTACGCTTCTTTAGCAGGTAATTTTGTCTATGCAACGGGTAGTGATGGTATTTATAAGATAATGACCGCTAATCCTGGAAACTTTGCTTCAATGTACGACCCAGCCAAGAACTTCAAGGGGTATTCACTGATCAACGACTCACGCATGATTATGTGGAACTTACCCAATGACACGACCGGATTATATGGTAGCTGGGTTGATAGGCAGGACTCAACTGTTTACACAACCGTCACGGCTGAGGCGACGATTTCACTATCTGGTACGCTTGCTTTTAAGGCTGGCGATGCTAAACGCACTTGTTTCGGCGTTAGTATTACTCTTACTGGTAGCGAAGAAGTCTATACAGATGACTACGTTGGGATTTTGACTGGTTCGTTGGGTGGGACTGGAACAATCAACTACATGACAGGTGCGTACACTCTCTCAAATCCTGGTACAGGCACGGCTAATTATCGCTGGGAAATGACTAATAATAAGGGTGTCACTGATTTTACCAAGAGTGCACCCCGTCTCGCTGGCGAGGGTTTTATGTTTCGTCAAGACTTAGGTGGCGATGCTATTCAAAACGTATTGATTCAAGACGGTAAATACTACTCTTATAAGTTACGCTCGGTATATGAGCTTAACCTAACTGCAGACGATACAAACGCAACAAACATTGTGTTTAGACGTGATATCGGGCTTCCATACTGGCGTGCGTGCTGGTCGACTAGTGATGGTATGGTGTATTTAGACAACTCAAACCCCAACAAACCACGCCTAGCGATACTTCAAAAGAACGTGGTTGGCGATAACCTGACTCCATATTTTCTAGCTGAACAGTTTAACTTTTCGGCGTACACTTGGGACGCTTGCGCGGTCACTACCTACGGGGAAAATATTGTTTTTAACGGCAGAACCTCAGATAGTGCCACTAATAACAAGCTATTTATTTACAATAAACGGCGTAATTCTTTAGATGTTGAGACATTTTCAAGTAAAGTGTGGGCTAAAGACGATGGTATTTTATACAGCGGAGACTCACTTTCAGAGAATGTTTATAAAACCCTTAATGGATTTGATGATGACGGGTATAAAATTGATAACTTCTGGATTGGTAAAGATGATAATTTCACTGAGGAACGGCTGAAAAAATATAAGTGGCTCTATGTTAAGGGACTCATTACCACCAGCCAAGCACTCCAAGTGTGGGTTAAATACGACAACAGTAACTTTACCTTAGTTGGTACAGTCGTTGGCAACGGTCCATACGTTGACTCAGGGCAGGTTGTAACCATCGGATCAAGCGGTATTGGTGTAAATGAGATTGGTGGAGGTGGTGAAGTAGTCACGGGGTCGCCATATTTCACGGCCTTGAAAATAAATACCCCAAAGTTTCGAGTACGAACAATTATGTTTATTGCAACGGGTATCGGGTATGTTAATTTTCAATTGATAAAAGACCACAATATAATGCTTTTTGCAAACAAGCTCCCCGCTAAGTATATGATTAAACAAAATGTGAGCCTTGATGGGCAGCAATCTGATTTGTAGCTACCACAAAGTAGCATAGATTTTAGGTACACGTTGTAAACTAAACTCAATATGACTCAACTTCTAGTAAAAACAATTGCTAATTTCCAAACTCAACTAGCCGCAACCGCTGCTGTTGGTGCTACGAGCTTGACTTTACAGTCAGCGACTGATCTTGATGGTATTGCTCTCCCTACTGCTACCTATGGTATGACTGTAGATGAAGGAAGCTCAACCGAGGAACACTTCACGGCTACCGTAACAGGAGTAAATTTAACTAACGTTCAGCATGTCACTCGTGGAACAGGCGTAGGAACGTCAGGATTGGCTCTAGCGCATCGTTTAGGTGCGCAAGTGAAGATTACTGATCACCCAGCCATAAAGCGCATAATGAACGTTTTAGACGGTACAACCGACTTCGACGCAGGTACTCCCCTGGAGTATGACGGTACTGCGAGTATTACGACCAGTAATCAGTTAGCAACAAAAGCATACGCTGATAGTTTGGCAATTGCTGGTGCTCCCGACGCTACAACTTCCATAAAGGGTATTGCTAGGATTTCGGTTGCTCCCGCTTCGCCTACTATTCCAATAACGGTTGGTGATAACGACCCTCGTGTTCCTACTCAAGCAGAAAATGACGCAATGGTTGGTACTTCGGGTGCGCCTTCAACAAGCAATAAATATGTTACCAATGACGATGTCAGCAATGCTGGAGTTTCGGCTAAGATTGTTCGGTTGAATGGTACGACATATCCAGCTGGTAGTGGTGTGAATATCACTGGCGTTGTTCTCAATAGCCAATTAAAGTTTGGCGGAACAGGTGCAGACGGCGCATTAAATACTACGGGTGGCGCAGTCGCTATTGATTTTGGTTCTAATTCGGTGGTAGTAAAAAATTATACTTCAATTACGATTGCAATTAACAATCTTACTACTTCGAATCCTGCAACCAATGGTAGTATTTTATATTTGAAGTCTCAAGGTGACGTTACCATATCTGCGAGCGTCGTTGCTTCTGGGATGGGCGGTTTAGGAGCACCTATAAATTCTGCAGGTGCAGGCAATGTTGGATTAGTAGGGACAGGTGGCTTAACTTTTAGCAATGTTTTTACTAACCCAGGGACAGGTGGCTTACAAAACTCTGGCGGTCCAGGTACTGGAGGGGCGTTGTTGTCTTGTTTAAACTCTACTATCGGCAAAGTTATTAGATTTGCCTGTGGGGCAGGTGGAGGAAGTGGTGGATATGGAGTTGGTGGCTCTTCAAGCGCAAACCCTGGTACTGGAGGACGAGGCGGAGGCGTTATTATTATCGAATGTGCAGGAGCCTTAAATTTCACTGGCACAATCACGGTGGCTGGGGCAGTAGGTGGTGTAAGTAGTGGTGGGAATACTGGCGCTGGAGGCGGCGGTGGTGGAGGAGGAGGAGCAGGAGGTACGATTATAGTTTTATATACAACTCTAACCATGAACTCTGGCACGCTTACTGTATCTAGTGGTGCGGGTAGTGCAGGGAGTACCGATAGTGGTGGTGGCACTGGTGGTGACGGAGGCGGCGGTGGTGGAAATATAGTTGCTGGTACTGAAGGTTCAGTTAATGCTGGGGCAGTAGGTGGTGCTGGTGGTGCTGGTGGTGTTGGACAATCATTGATAGTTGCCAATACTGATTTTTTATAATTCTATGCCTATTTTAACAGACCAACAAAAATCAAACCTAAATACCGCAGCCCAGCGAGTAGCCACTGGTCAAGCGGGCGCAAGCACAGCCACTAATGCGGGCGATGTTGCTAACCTTGAATATGCTAAACGAGTGTATGGATATGAACCAACTTTGTTTAGTGATGTCCAAACACCTCAGACAGCAGCAGCTCCTGCAGCGGTCCAAGCGCAGCAACCATACGAATATGTTTCGCAGAAAACAAATGACCCTATTTTAGATAATCTACTCAAGCAGGCAGGTCAGGCAGCGGGGGGAACAGTAGACGATGATCAAATCAAAGCCGATACATTACGTCAATTCCAACAACAGATTGATACGATAAACCTTGTTTATGCAGATAAACTTAATCGTGCAAGGCGTTTTGGCGAAGGTAATTTAGGCTCAGCGGGAGCAATCCAAGCTCGTAGTGGCTTACTTGGCTCAGACTTTGGTGCAGCACAGACAAACAATATCCGGGAACAAAACCTGCAACAACAAAGCCTAGTTGATCAAGAACGCATAGCTGCTATCAATGACTTAGTTAATCAGTCAAAGTCACTAGCTAAGCAAGAAATTGCAGACAAGCGGGCTGCTATTCAAAAGGGTGGTGAGGATTATTTGAAATACTTATCAACGGTGAATGAGAGTAAGGACAAGAACCTCGGCGCTGTTATTGCGTCAATCCTTCAACAGGGCGTTGATATCAATACAATCGATCCTGCTCAATTACAAAATATTTCCAATGACTTAGGTATTCCTGTAGAGCGGATCAAGGCTTTCTATGCAGAAAAGAAGTCAGAACTGGACACACTTAATGCTGAGGCAGCTAGAGAGGGTCAATTTAACCTAAGCCCAGGACAAGTCAGGTATGATGCGCAAGGTAATATCATTGCCGAGGGAGCTGCTAATGACGAAGGCTTTGAGTTAAGCCCCGGACAAATCCGATATGATAGTAAAGGAAATATAATTGCGCAAGCTGCATTCAGAGCAACGGGTGGGGGTGGGGGTAAGGGTGATCCATCAACAAAAGCTACGGCTGCTATCTTAAAAGAGTTGCAAAAGTTTTTCGGCGAGACTGATGCGTTTAAGATTATCGAGGATGTTAAAACTTACGGAGCGTATGCAACCATGCAAAGTATGATTGATAACAATGCTTCAATGGATGAAATAAATGCTTTTGCGCGCGCCTATGGTTTCGCTGAAAAAAATGCTTTAGGCAGTGCTGCTATTTTCCAAAACAGCACGTCACCGTATAATTTTAATTTTGACGATACTACAAAACCAACTTTACCTATCGAGTCTTCATCCGAGTCTTCATCGGGAAATGAGCGAACACTATAACCTACAACTATGGCTTACATACCTATTGGTCAAGCCAAGATAAAATCAATAAATCAGCCCATCAAAAAAGGTGGGTATATTCGGATTAACTCAAAAGCACCTGTTAAAGCTTCTGTAACCACTAAGGCAGTTTATACTCCAATCGGTAAACCAAAATTAAACACACTGTCGCCCGTAGTCGGTGGTGGTGCGTATTTTGGTACGATGGCAGACAAGGTAAACGGGGGTCGTTCAACATACGGTGGCTTTCCAACAAAGATAGGCTTTGAGCGTAATGACATCGTTCCTGTTTTTGCGGGTGGAGCAAATTCAAGCCCTAAAAATATTGAGTATTTGAAAAGTGGTACGCCATTTCAAAGATTATTAGGAACGCCAGTACAAAAAATCTCGCACGATAAGCGTCAGGTTCGTTTTGATGAGGGTCGAGTAGCTAAGGAGCAGGAAATAAGCCGTTTATACAACGCAGGTAAAATCTCACGCGCTGATGCAATTACAGCAATCAAGCGTTTTGACTTTGAGCAGGAACTGAAGTCTACCGCCGATCAGGACTACAGGAAGCAGTATGATAAAAACCTCGGCACCGCTGCTAAGGGTGGTCTTGGATTATTTACCAAGGCGATACCAGCCGCGGCTAGGAAAGCTGGTCAATTCGGTGAAGCATTACAAGAGAGCGCCCAATTCACAGGTGGCTTGATTGGTGATGTTGCACGCTTTTTGCCAAGAGCTATTGCTAAAACAGCTATCTCTGGCTCCCCAACCCAACGAGAGGCGATACCAAGACCTGGTGTTCAGCAATTTATATTAGGCAAAGACCCAATCAAGCCCGTGAGTGCTAGTATTTTAGACGCTCAAAAATCGGTTAAAGAAAAATTACAATCAAAGGGGATAGAAGAGGGCATAGCGACAGGTATTTCGTTGGCGGTATCACCAATCTTTTTTGCCGGAATGACTGCCGCTGACTTAACACCATTTGCAGGACTACGAAAAACAACTTTTACTAAAATAGCGGCGTTCAAAGAAATACCCGCTATTGTTAGTGAGTTAAAAACGATATTCAAAAATGTTGGAGACAACGAGTTGGAGCAACTAGCTATCCAACTAAAGAATATAACCAACCCAGTTGAAGTTGAAAAAATTGTCGAAACATTGGCGAAGAGGTCAACAGTGCAACCGTCCCCCGCCTCCCAAGCTGTGGCTAAAGGACTAGTAACTTCACCTAAGGAAACGCCCATTGAGTTTGGACTAGGCAAGAAGTCAATACAGGAGCAACGTTTTGCTTTTCAGGCTCAACCGCTTTTTGCCAAACTAGAAAAAGCCAAGTTAACCAGAGAGGATAGTGTTGAGCTATTTAATGCTATGGATAATCCTAGTGCTTATGTTGTTTCGGGTGAGCTAAAGGCTCGTGGGGGAATTACATTTATTGACGAAGCAAAAAGTCTTAATCGGATAATAAGCAAAGAGAAACTAGACAATGAAATTATCGAGCGAGCATGGGATGACAATGTTTATTTGCGGACGGTATTTGAACAGCTGGACGGTAGTGAGCCAACTAGCGAACAGATAGTATCCTTAAAAAACGCCGCCTCGGAAACATTTAGAGAGCAACTAGTAATCTCTACTAGAACGGGTGTAGGGGGACTTAAAGAAAAGTTACCGACACTTATTCGTAAGTTTGCTAACGCCGATTTAAGAGATGATTACATTAAAGAGTTTGGTTTGCGTACCAAACGTGATTTTGTTAATTCTCTAAATGAGAATATTCGTATTTCCAATCAGGTGTTGGCGAATAAAAAGTTCAACGATGCTATTCGTGATATTGCTCGTCGTGGTATCTACAATCAAGACGGCACACTACTCAAGCGAGCTGATATTTTTGAGGCATATAATCCACAAAACGTAAAGCAAACTGTCACGGATATTAAGCTTGAAATGAAAAAAGGGATTGAAGTGATTGCCGAAAACCTACGTTCTCAAAAAGTGTTGATCAACGATGAAGCCAATTTAATTAAGGCTGGTATCAGACAAGAAACTCGTAAGGATATTACCGAGCTAAAAGACATCAAACAGTACGCACTGGACGATATTGATAATTTAAAAGAATACCTACGGGGGCAACTCGCTCTTGTTAGTAGTCGATTTCGTCAAGACAAACTTAATTTGGTTGGCACTGCTCAATCGAATATAGATGATTTGCGTGAGCAAGCCGCCAAAAAGATAAATGACTATTTTGGCTCAATAACTATTAAACGAGCAGCCAATATCGACAAAGGATTTAGAGACTTGGGCGATATTCGTGGAGCTGAACCTTTGCGGGGGATTATGGTTGGCAAAAGGGATTTTGAAGCGATGAGCGAGTTGATAAAAGAAGTTAAACCTAGCTCGCTTGAAGACTTTGCCCGAACCATGAAACTAGTGCAGGCGACACTGGACTTGTTCCAGTTGCCACAAGCATTGCGTTCGGCTATATCGGTGAATGGTGGACTTAAAGGCTCGTCGCAGTGGCTCAAGGCTGTTTCCAATGCCAGCGGTGTAACAACCAAAGAAATTATTGACTCGTCGGAGTTTGTTCAGCTTGGTAGGTCGAAGGATTTTGATATTGATATTTGGAACAAGACGCTCAAAAGCAATCCCGAGCATGATTCGGACTTTTTAACCATGCTCAAGAAAATTAATACCGCCACCGATGTTTCTGGGATTAGAGAGGTTAAAGATGTTATGGTTAGCATTGTTGGTGGACTGGAAAAATACCAATGGCAAACAGTGATGATACCAATGAAAGCAATGTCGTGGAAAAAGAAAGTTGAAGAGATGATCCGTCTCTACCCAGGAGTTGACGAACGAACAATAAAAGTCCAAGCCGGACGTTTCGTTGACGATTACTTTGGCGGGCAAAATTGGGATAAGTTAATGGCTCGTAACCCTAAAGCATTGTCACGCTCGGTACAACGAACAGCACGAATTATTATGTTTGCTCCTGATTATTTAATGTCGAAGCTCAGAGTATTGAAGCATGAAACAATCGATGCGTCTATGAAATGGGGAAACCCAGAGGGTTCTATTGCTCGTAAAGCAGTTATCCGTAAACTAGTTTATGGCTTAGGATTGGCGCAAGCTATTAGTTATAAAATAAATGGGCATAGTACATTTGAGAATGATGACCCAAATCAATTCTATAAAATCCAATTGCCGATACTTGATGAGAAAGATAATCCATACTATTTTGATATTATGGGCAATTGGGGGCAGACATACAACCTCATCAACCGCCCAATACCCGCCGTTTCTGGTGGGACAAGCGGCCCAGCAAGAGTTATCATTTCTGGTTTGAATGGTGAGGGTATTGGCTTAAAAGTTTTAGGCGAATCATTAAGTCCTATCCCTTTTTCTTGGAGAAATCTTGCAACGTATATAAAAAACCTATTCGTGCCTGATGATAAAGCAAAACACGGAATCCCGACTTCATTTGCGGATAAGGCACTTTTATCCGGCATGGAAATGCTTGGCGGCGCAGGTACGTTTTCTGGTGGTAAGAGTAAAATACAAACACTGGCAAGAATGATACGAAATGGCAATGTTGATATGTTAAGTTTTTGGGAATGGATTACGGGAACAACAGAAAATTCCTCAGCAATCAAAAAGAAAACTGAGCCATTGTATAAGCGCATTCAAGAGCTAGTGAGCCAGGGGAAAACAGTAGAAGCCACTGCTATATTAGAAGCCATGACAAACGAAGAGTACGCCGAATACAAGAAACTGAAAGCCGCTGATAAGAAGAAAGCCGCTGAGTAGTACCGCAAAACTGTTGTCAACTTACCAATTAGGCTAGTGTAAGCATATGGACAATGAAGACCTAGAGAAAAAGATTGATATTGTCTTAGAGCAAAATGACATTATCATTAAGCAAAATCACAGCCAAGACCCAAGGGATTTCCTAGATGGTTTCATAACTGAACTGGGAAAGAAGTTGATTTTAAAGGGGGTCAAGGGCGACACACCAAAAGTGGGTAAGGATTTTAAGCAGCCCGAAGCTGGGCCTCAGGGAAAGCCTGGGCCTCAGGGTGATAAACCGACTGATAAAGAGTTGGTTGATTTGATTATCCCATTGATTCCAGAACCTATCCCTGGGGAACCTGGGGAACCTGGGGCAGATGGACTAACTCCAACAACCCAACAGATACTTTCTTTAGTTAAGCCATTGATACCAACACCATTAAAAGGAAAAAAGGGTGACAAAGGTGATAAGGGAGATAGCTCATCAGATACGGGGATAGACATTGTGGCGAAACTCTCTGGCATAGAGGGTAAGGACCGCTTGTCTTTTTATGCGCTAAAAGATCAACCTCAATACTTCAGCGCACCCACGGGTACTGGTGGAGTTAATCCTAATAGCTTTACAAACACGGATACAATCATATTTAGCCACGATCCAAACACCAACACGATAAGCGCGAATGCTAAGTATCAGGTGTCTATTGACGCTAATGCAGATGGGTTAAAACTGGTCGGTGACGAGTTAGCTCCTGGGGTTACGAAATACTACGGCACGGGTGGGTTAGGTCAGAAGGGTTGGTTTGACATTGAAGCTGCATCTGTTGTTATCGGTAGTCCGGTAGGGGGCGGTACAGCTAATAGTGTTTTATTTACAGATGTTTCGGGCAATCTAGCTAACGATAGTAACTTCTCATACGCAAGCGGTACGGGGCTTATTGTTACATCAACGACGGGTACATCGGCCACACTTTCAACTACAAGTGGTATCGGTGCTATCGTGCTTGCTAACCCTGCTACCACAAACACTACGCACGAACTATTGCGCTTAACCCGCAACACATCAGGTACGGCATCGGCAGGTATTGGTTCAAGCCTCGACGTCTACCTAGAGGACGCAGGAGGTCAATCTGAATTATCAGCTGGGCTTGATTTTATCTTAACTGACGTCACAAACGGCGCAGAAGATTCAGTCATTGCGTTCCGCACCCGAAACAACGGCACCGTAGCTGAAAAAGCTAGACTTGATAACACGGGCAAGTTTAACGCAGTCCAATTAGAAAGCACTGTATCGACAGGTACAGCTCCGCTTGTTGTTGCTTCAACAACCCTAGTAACTAACTTGAATGCTGATTTACTTGATGGACAAACTGGTAGTTACTACCTAGATAGAGCTAATCAAACTGGTACACAGGGTATTTCAACCATCACGATGAACACTGGCCGCTTATTAGGACGTACAACTGCAAGCACTGGGGCGGTAGAAGAAATTACTCCAAACGCAACCAACTTTACGTTTGCTAGTGGAGCGTTAAATACTGTCCAAAATATTGACACTGGCGCAACACCTAGGTTTGCCACTGTTTATACACCACAACTTGATACGACCACCTCACTGACTATTAGAAACAGCATGAATGGTTTCATCGGCTATGGCGGTAACACCAATTCTAACTACGCACATGAGTTTTACGGCACGGCATACTTCAATGCTGGAATGACTATTCAGGGCAACGTGTTCACTTCAAGTGCTACTTTCGACAAGATTATAGCGGCTGATACGGCAGGGGCAGGAGCAAGCGTAGCCATTTACGGCAGCTCAACTAACAGCGTATCTGCTACTGGGATTCGTGGCATCGGAACGCAGATAGGTGCAGGTGGCCCGTCTTATGGTGGACACTTTGCGGCTGTTGAGGCTGGTGACACAACTGGTACGACGTATGGTATCTACGCCACAGCATCGGGTAGCGCAGTAAATAACTGGGCTGGTTACTTTGCCAGTGGTAATGTAAACATTGAGAACAGCTTGATTGTAGGTGGCTCTATAGTCGGTACATGGGGTGGTGGCTTGATCTCAACTCAATTTGGCGGAACTGGTTTAAGCACATGGACGCAAGGAGATATCCCTTACTACACGTCAGGTACGGTGCTTAGTAAGTTAGCGAAAGACACTAACGCTACCCGATACTTATCAAATCAAGGTTCAAGTAACTCTCCGGCGTGGAATCAGATAAACTTAGCTAACGGAGTTACTGGAGATCTTCCGTTCGCAAACATAACACAGGCATCAGCTCGCTCCGTCTTAGGGGTCACGGGTAACTCGACAGCAGACGTCGCATCAATACAAGGCACAGCTAACCAAGCGTTGGTTATTAATAGTTCTGGTACTGCACTTACGTTTGGTGCGGTTAATCTTGCTTCATCAGCGGCAGCGACAGGCCGTTTGCCATACGCAAACATAACACAGGCATCAGCTCGCTCGGTGCTTGGTGTAGCTGGTAACTCGACAGCAGATGTAGCATCAATTGTTGCGCCGTCTGCATATCAGATACTTGTAAGCAACAGCGCAGGTACGGGTATCAGTTTTACTTCAATTGATATCTCGCAGTCAAACGCAGTTGGTACTAGCATTTTAAAACAAGCGAATGGTGGTACTAACTCGTCATCGGCGTTTGGTGCTAATCGTATCATCGTACAAAACGCAGGCAATACAGCTTTTACGTCGTACTCGACCGCCACATTAGACGTAAGTGGTAACTTAGTAGCGACTTCTATTACGGGGACTTCCCGTACTCGAATACCTCAAGACCAAAACGGAGGTTTCACAAGTAATGGTGACATTGCCGTTGGTGATTCTAGTGGCACTCCTTCTTTCTTCTTTAGATTTGGTGGCATTGATTATTATATCTTTAGGACTGGGACCGTATGAGGATACTATTTTTAAACGAGGATAAGGGGAACTTCAGCAAGCTGGTTGGTTGGATAAACGAATACACCGATCACGAGGCTTTTCAGTGGCGACGAATGGAAAACGTTGACGGCGTCATCGAACAATGCCCAATGAGCGAGCCTGATATTGTCATCAATGCTGATGGAAAGTTTGTAACCTACGAAATGCTTGAGGACATGGGGATTGCGAATAAGCCGTGGCGTGCAACGTATATCAGCTCAGCCCCAAAGTTTCGCAATGGTCCACTAGTCTATGACCATCGTATTGCTAGTTTTAATAGTTTCTTTTTTGGACAGTTTGAAATAGATGGAGACTACCTTACATATAACCGCTATAATCCAGTAACAGGTGAGCAAGATATTTTGACTCCGTACGCTCCCATTACCTACCTACCACTACCAATTGACACGTCGATATTTACCCAAGCAGAATTACGCACTGATAAATTAGTGGTTGGTCATTGTCAAAGTAGCGCAGTATCGGCAGGTGGGTACAGCAAGGGTTTTGATGCGCTGAGAACCGCCGCTAAAGACAGCAAAAGCGAGATAGACTTGATTTATAACGTGAGTTTTGAAGTGGCTGTTGCTCGGCGAGCCGATACTAACCTGATTTACGACAACGATTTAGGAAACATCGGCAACACAGGGTTTGAAAGCATGGCGCAGGGTATCCCAGTTATCGGTAGATTCCACGACTGCGTTTACGAACAGCTAGAACGACTATCAGGCAACGTACCTTTCCCAGCGATTAGGTACACAGATGATTTTATTGCTAAACTAACTGGATATAAGGGGGATTTAACGCAACTGGTTACTATCGGACAGGCCTCACGGGATTGGATGACTACTCATTACACGCCAGCCAAGCAAGCTAATTACTGGTGCGATATTATCGAACAAAAAATCAATGCCTAACATACTAGTAATGTGGATCGCCCCGTTAAGGAAGGGGAAGGGTTCACAAGGTGTGGTGTTTGTAAGCCCTGTAGTGACATGGTAAAATAATTTAACTTAATAAATAACCAAACTATTATGTTTGAGTTAAGCGAATTACAGAACTTGTTAGTCTTAATCAACCGAACTAATGTCGGTGGTCAGGAAGTCGAGTCAGTCGTAGCCTTAAAACAAAAGATCTCAGGTTTGATTAAATCCGCAGCCCCAGTTGTAAAAGAAGGTGAAGTAGTCGAAGCCCCAGCAGCTTAATACGCAATCGACAACATTTAACTAGGCAAACCCTAGTTTTTTGTTACCACAAAACTATAGTTGAGGATTGTTTGTGTGTATACTCAATTTATATGGAAAAACCAAAGCAGGTATATTTTGATAACAGCTACGGAGACGTGGAGCCTGAACCACTGCTTTTTGATGGTCAATCGATACGCAAGATCAAAGTTGAGCCAGTCAAGGTTGTTATTGAAAAAGTAAAGAAAAAGGTATCATTCCCAACCAAAACTGAAAGTCCTACGGTCACAGAGGGCAAGAAGGTTGTTGGATTATTAGAAAATTTAGAAGGAAAAGACAGGCTATCTTTTAACGCACTCAAGGATCAGCCTCAGTTTTTTAGTGCGCCTGTCGGTCAGGGAGTCAGCAATGTGGCCACACAGATGTCTATCACATCTGATTCTAGTGGCCTTAAATTTGCAAACGACGAGGAAACCCCAGGAAACAGCCAATACTACGGTACTGATGGTACGGGGACTAAGGGCTGGTTTCAACTTACAAGCAGTGGGGGATATGTAACAGCTGATATATCTTTAACCAACGAAGCTATCGTTAGGGGCGATGGCGGTGCTAAGGGTGTGCAAACAACCTCGGTTATCATAGACGATAGCAACAACGTGTCCGGCATGACTACCCTTACGCTACCAAACACGGGGCTACATATCTTGGACACGAACGCTACACATGACCTTATAATCGCTCCAGGATCTAACTTAACTGCTGATCGAACCCTTACGTTTGCTACAGGCGATGCTAGCCGAACTGTTACCATTTCAGGGGACGCCACGATATCCGGTACTAACACGGGTACACAAACAATGACTTTAACAAGCGATGTTACAGGCAGTGGAACGGGTACGTTTGCCACTACGTTAGCGACAGTTAATTTAAACGTCGGGTCGTTTGGGTCGTCTACCTCGATTCCTTCAATCACAGTCAATGGAAAAGGCTTGATAACAGCTATATCAGGTAACGCAGTCATCGCTCCTGCCGGAACCCTAACGGGAACTGAACTCGCTGCTAACGTCGTTACATCCTCGCTTACAGCGGTTGGTATTATAGTTAGTGGCAAATGGAACGCTGATGTCATTGAGTTAGCCTACGGCGGAACGAACGCCAACCTAATGGCTAATAACGGTGGTGTAGTTTATTCAAGCGCAACAGGGTTAGCTATCCTCGCTTCTACAGCCACAGCAGGTAAAATCCTGCAATCAGGCGCATCAACTACACCCTCGTGGAGTACATCTACATATCCATCGGCGAGTGGTGCAGCAGGTAAAATGTTGCGTGCTGATGGCACTAACAACGTATATTCAACATTCACGATTCCAGATACTTTCGCACAAGGTGATTTACTTTTAGCCTCAACTGCTAACACAGTTATTGGGTTGGCTAAAGACACTAACGCTACCCGATACTTATCAAATCAAGGTTCAAATAATAATGCTAACTGGGCGCAGGTCAACTTATCAAACGGGGTTACAAGTACACTTGGTGCTACTAACGGCGGTACGGGCGCAAGCACAGTCACTACAGGCGACCTCCTGTACGGGTCAGCGGCTAATGTTTGGAGCAAAATTGCTATCGGTAGTAATGGATTATTCTTAGGTGTGGCCGCTGGCATTCCTTCATGGATTGGTGCGGTTGACCTTACAAACAATCAAACAGTAGGGGGTCTGAAGACGTTTACCTCAATTCCGGTTGGTCCGTCATCTGATCCTACTCTAGACAACGAGTTTACACGCAAGGCCTACGTTGACGCTGCAGTAGCTGGAGATACCCAATTAGCGGCGAGTAATCTAGGAACTGCTGTTGCGCTACCTGCAAACACTTATAATAACGGATCGTCGGGTGTGGGTGCTACCTTAACAGGAAATGTCAACGGAGCTTTAACAGTAGACGGCGTACTGACTACGGCTAGTATTCGAGTCTTAGTAAAAAACGAGGCTGCAAAAAAAAATAACGGTGTCTACGATGTAACTACGGTCGGTACTGCTGGTACACCGTACGTTTTAACCCGTACAACTGATTTTGATACCACGGCTAAAGTAACCTACGGATCAAAGACATTCGTACAATTTGGCGACACGTTAGCTGCTACGACGTGGACAATGATTACCGCAGGATCAATTACGATGGGCACTGATCCTATTGTGTGGACTATTAGTGGTTCTGCAGGGGCGGTCTACACGGCCTCGCTCGGTGTGCAGAAAATAGTCAATGATTTTCAAGCCAACCTATTAGCTACAGGGGCTATTACGTTAAGCGGTGACAAGCTACAAATCGAAGTTGACAATACTACGATTGAAATTAATACTAACGCCTTACGGGTTAAGGACGCAGGGATTACAAACGCTAAGATCGCCAACACGACGATTGATTTAACCGCTAAAGTTACAGGAATTCTACCTCCAGCCAACGGAGGTACAGGGGTTAATACGTTCGGTGGGACTAACAGACTTCTTTATACGAGTGCGGTTAATACC
>ENA-ORBV01004997-ORBV01004997.1-microbial-mat-metagenome-genome-assembly--contig:-NODE-4997-length-24824-cov-5.995676_pt1 | contig 24824 bp, 22 predicted proteins | sample MGYA00237777_ERZ505514 | MGnify/ENA primary metagenome ERZ505514 (study PRJEB26160, sample SAMN06269048) | microbial mat metagenome | isolation source: Oligotrophic lake microbial mat | place... | reverse complement strand
ACACCTCTCTATTCGTCGGCAGCGTCAGATGTGTATAAGAGACAGCTATAAATACAGGTAGCATAACCGCGGGATCGCTCTCACAGGCCCGCAACGTCTGGGTCGGCAGGAGAAATTGCCCGATGAGCAAAACTCGAAGCAAAATTGCTCCACACGAAAGCGGCTTTATCGCCGCCGACGTTCTAGCGCGCATGTCAGCGCTGGGGGGGGGGGGGGAAAAAAACCACGCAGTGAAGACGGACGGGGCGAACGTAGCCGGAGCAATGAGAACATAGGGGTAGAAACGGTTTTCGGAATTATTTTCGCGTAGCGACGCGAGGCGTTGGCCCGCGCGAAAAGACGCGAAAGTAATTTCCCTCGTCAATCACAAAAATTAAATGAGGCGAAAAAAATCAACGGAGCTGGTGCGGATCAGGCTGAAAGTTGCCGGTGTTTTGCACAGGCCGCGCTGCTCCCGCAACGATCGCTCGCGCATATCCGTCCTCCCTCGCGGCGTGAGAAATCCAGAAGGGGTAGAGTAGGCAGAGAGTGCACTTGAGGTGATTGAATCGACCGAAGTTGTCAGTTCACCGCCGCACTCCTCGCACCTCGTCAAACCGGACGGGCGGATTTCCCGCATCCGGCTTTCCGGAAACATTCATCGCAAAATTATCGGTGCCAGCCACAGGTCTGCGGCATCGACCAGAATTGATATTGTCCGAGCCAGTTTGCTCAACTTGGCCTGCGCTTGCCGCGTTCAGCTCAAGGCGGCACGGATCTTTGTCCCGAGGGCGGTGTAGTCCTCGGCGGAGAGCAAGACCTTCGGGTCGGGCATCATGGTGAAGGTCGTACCCCAGGAGGGGCCGTCCACATACTTCGGCACCAAGTGGACGTGCAGGTGCGGGAGCTTGTCCGAGTAGGCCCCATAGTTGATCTTGGCCGCGCCCAAGGAGGTGCGCATGGCCTTGGCGGCACGGGCGACGTCTAGGGTGAACTTCGCCAGCTCGGCGTCGGGCAATTCGTAGAGCTCGTTGACATGGCCGTGATAGGCCACGACGCAGCGGCCGCGGTAGGTCTGTTCTTTGAAAAGGAAGAGGGTCGAGACAGAGAGCGGGGCCAGCTCGATCATGAGGTCGTGCAGGCGCTGATCCTTGCGGCAATAGAAGCAGTCAGGGAGGGTGCTCATAGGTGAAGCCGCAGCCTTGAGTCCCACGCCCGCGCTGTCGAGACCGCGTGCAAGCAAGCCCTGCCGAACAACGGAGGATTTTTGCACAGTCTTTCGCGCTGTAGAAGCGGCTTTACACCGCGATGGAGATCCGCGCACGCTGAGGAGTCATTTCCGCGCCAGCTCGCCGTGCAAAAATCCACCGTGCTGTCGAACAGTGTTAATGGGACTCGAAAACGAGCATTTTCCCCGGAGTGGTCATAGACGAAACAAGCCGCCCATACGGTTCAGCGGCAAACTTTGATTTTCGGCAAAAGTTTTTTGCCGTTGTTTTTTACTGGGCAAAAGACTCGGCGCATAAGAAAAGGGCCTGGCTTTTGAGATATCCCTGTTACGGTGACTCGCATGGATTGCTTCGTCGCTGCGCTCCTCGCAATGTCGGAGACGAGTATCATGAGCGGGATCGTGGGTCAGTTTTTTTGTTCGAGCGGGATGCACAACAGCTCATGATCATTGGACTTATCAAGTAGTGGCCGTTGCCCTCAACGACCTTGCGGAACATCATCCACCGTGGGTGGCGGTTGAGGGCAACCGCCGCTACCCTTCAGATACGGCAAAGTCTAAAAACCAACAAACGTTGGGGTGAGGCTAAATTTGACAATAGCCGGGAGACACTAATTGCACCGATTGACCCGGATGAAGGTGAGGCCGAAAACATCAGCCCTGATTAAGCATCACCTGCGAGGGGAAAGACGGTTTTTCGTTAAACCCATTCTCCTCCGGGCTAATCCGTGTCTCTCCATGCATTTTTTAGGATGAGAGGCCTCGCGGGAGCTTGGCCCTCCACAAGCGGTGATTCTGTCGGGGCATAAAGCCCCTCCCGCAATGACACCCGCTCACTGGAGCTTCATCGGCAATCGTTGCCAGCGGGCGGCGAGGTCGGAGAAGATCGGGCCGGTCTTGGGCTGCGTGACGGTGTCGCCAACCTTGAGGGTTTGCGAGGCGCGGAAGCTGCCGAGGACGGCGCAATAGCCGTTGTTCACCATGATGCCGATGAGGTCGCCTTGTTTGCTGAACATGAGATCGCCGCTCTTGGGGGTGAACTCCCCAAAGAGTCGCGTGACAATCCGGTTGTCCACCTGCACGTAACCGGGATTGGCGGTGTCGATGCGGAAGGGCGTCTCGCCGTATTTGCCGTCATCGGCGCGGACCAACAACGCTTCGGAGGCCTTGAAGATATCGGTCGCGAGTTTGTAGATCTTGGCACCCATCAAGGCGGCCAAGGCATCATCGACTGGGGCCACGACGATGCGGGGATCGGCGGCGAGGAATCGCAGCTCCTTGAAGGGCGTGCCGAAGGTGCCGCGACTGAGTTTGCCGGTAATCTGTTCGTAATCCGGGGGATTTTCAAATGACAGGAAGAAAGGCGTGTCGCTGACGTGCATGAGCGCGTAAGTGCGCTCCCCATCGGTCACGAGAATGGTCTGGGCGGTCTTGTCCTTCAGCGTGGGACTGAAAAGGCCGGGCCGGCGGGTGGTGATTGCGGTGCTGACGCGATTGGCGAGGAAATCGGCGAAGATGACGTTCGGATTAACCGGTTTGTTGTCGCGGATTTCCTTGGAGAGTTCGCCGGATTTTTCGGCGAGCTGGCCGACGCCTTCGGTCAACTGGGCGGTCTGCGCCTGCACCTTGATGCGTTCGGTGCGCTCGACTTCGACCTGCTGTTTGGCTTCCGCGAGATTTTGTTTGAGCAAACCTTTCTCCTGTTCGGCCACGCCGACCTTGATGTTGAGATTTTCGATGCGCTGGCGGGCGTCGCTGTTCTGCCGCTCGAGCGCGGCGAGACTGGCGGCTTGGCGTTCGGCCTCGGCTTTGCGTTCTTCGAGTTCGCGCTGCATCTTGGCCAACTGTTCCTTGGTGAGAAACGCCTCGTTCGTGGCGTTGGAATATTTGCTCTCCAATTCTTTGACGTTGGCCGAGGTGGTGGCGAGCGCGCCTTCGAGCTGATTCTTTTGCTGCGCGAGGTGGGCGACATTCTGTTCGCGCTCGGTCAACGTGGTCTGGGTGCTGCTCAGTTGGGCGGTGAGTTGCTCGCGGGAGGATTTCTCGTCTTCGAGGGAAACGCGCATGAGTTCAAGCATGTCGGCGTTGACGGCCGGGGCGCTGGCTTCCACCTGTTTCACGGCGGTGACTTTTTGCTGACTTGGTGGCTCGGCTTTCTCCCAGCTCGTGAGCGCCAGGAGATTGAGCAACAGAAAGTCGCACATTATTAAGAGAAGGGTCTTATTCATGGCCGGAGGCTCAGGCTTTCAGCGAAGAGGGAGAATAGCTCGCGAGCGGGACTTCCTGGGCCTCGAGGATGAGCTTGCGCTTGTAGGGCCGGACGTGGCGGATTTTCACGAGCGCGACGCACACGATGCCGAAGAGATTCGAGGAATAGGCCGCGAGGAGGTTTGCCTCGATGAGACCGAGCACCTGAAGCACGAGCGCGGTGGCGGTGCCGGCGATGCCGATGTAGAGACCGCTGTCGAAGAGGTTCTCCTCATTGTCCATGAGCTTGAGTTTAACGGCGGCGGGCATCGGCTGGCGGGCGACGTCGGCGATGCGGAGCAGGCAGATGATATACATGCCGACCTGCAGGAGCGCGAAGACAGAGATAGAGAGGAGCGTTTTGAATTCCATGGTTGTGGTGGGTGAAACTTGGTGGGGGGTGGCCCCGGTGAGCTGGCCGAGAACGGGAATGAGCAGCTTGACCTGATAATCGGTCGAGGCCGCCGCCTTGAGCAGGAACGGCTCGGAGAAGACAAAGAAGATAAACGTGAGGATGACGGCGAGCACGCTGCTGCCCATGCGCGGAAACGCGCCGGGCAAAGCCGACTCGATGCGCGCAAACATTTTCAGGTCAACGGAGCGGAACAGCAGAAAAATACCGGCGAGGAACGCCGCGTATTTCACCAGCAGCGCCAACTCGGGCCGGTGCAGCGCGAAGGAGGCGCCGAATTCGTATTCGATGCCGACACGATTGGTGACCGGCACCTGGCGCAGCACCAGTTGCTCGACGGCCCCTTCATTAAACGCGATGGCCTCCCGCAGAAATTCGATGCCGGGTTTGCCGTGGGTGATCAGATAACGGGCCACGCCGTCGGCACTATTCGCCATGAGCGCGGCGGTGTAGATGACGGGCAAATGCTCGGGGGCGACGCGCGTGAGATGGGCGAACTGGGCGACGGTGGAAGCGCTGGTGGCGGTGCGCAGCAGCTCGGAAAGTTGAATCCAGTTAAGCTTTTTTCCCAAGGTGAGGATATCGATGTAGAAATCTTCGAGTGGCCCGAGCTGGCCAGTGGTGACGGCGATCTCGGCTTGCTCACGCACTTCGCGTTGGAGCGACGGCGCCAAGTGCTCCGTCTGCCAGAGATACGTGGTGAGCAAAATAACGGCTTCGAGCGGCTGGCCACCGGGCCGGCGGGCGGGGACGAAGCGTTTGGTACCGGTCAGCTCAGCGGTCTTCAGCAAGGTTTGCACGCCCGGCAAACGCGACAGCTCGAGATATTTTCGTAGGTTATCCCGGGCCTTTTGGGTCACCATAAATGTGAGCACGGGAGTCGAGTTGGCGGGGGAACCCACATTTCGGATAGTCAACAGCGGATCGAGCGCCACATCCCAACCGCCCCATGCCACCATCTCGGGATGTTTTTTCTGAAAGCCCTCGAAGATCACCCCGAGCGCGCCAGCGCCGGGATCTTTGACCAGCCGGGCGGCGTCGAGAACCAGCGCCGCCGGACCGGGTTTATCAAGGGCCAGCAAATCACGACTAAAAGCGCTGACGGATGGCGTATCGCGGCCCGCCTCACGGAGCAGCGCCGGGTTGAGCGACTTGACATTGGCGGGCAACATCCACGCGACCGCGAGCAAACCCAGCCCAAGTACCGACAAAGCCACCCAAGCAAGAGATCTTGGGCCCGGGTCGGCGGTGGGGGTACTCATGGAAGAGGTCATAGTGGACTATTTGGGGAAAACAAATTTATTTGCCGGAATATTACTCAGGAAGATAGTATTTCTCACTACGACCCATGCCGCTGAATATTGTTCACTTCAACAATCCCATCCTGCGCAAAAAAGGCGCGACCCTCACGCATTTTGACGATGCTTTGCGAAAGCTCGCCGCCGAGATGATCGACCGCATGCACGGCGCCCATGGCATCGGTCTCGCCGCCCAGCAAATTGGCGAAGCCCTCCAGCTTTGCGTCGTGGATCTGCGGGAGACCGAAAGCGAATTCGACTGGGAGTTCGACGGGGCGCATACGCCGATCGATTTGTTCATGCCCTTGGTCATCGTGAATCCTTCGGTGACGGCCGTCCCGGAACCGACGACGATCTATGAAGAAGGTTGCCTCTCCTTCCCCAAGATCCATGGCGATGTCGTGCGTCCGGATGAAATCACCCTGAAGTTTCAGGACGCCCATGGGACCCCGCACACGCTGCATTGCAATGGACTGCTGGCCCGCTGCATTCAACACGAGGCGGACCACCTCAACGGGATTCTCTTCATCGACCGGATGGACAAAGCCACGCTCGAGTTGATCGATCCCGAGATCAAGGCGTTGAAAAAAGCCACCCGCGAAGCCGCGAAAAAATAAAAATGAATCGCACTGGCCATCGCTTCACTCGTGGCACGGGTCTCCTGACCCGTGATCCCCTGCCCCACGGGTCAGGAGACCCGTACCACCCGGCCATCACGTCGTCAGCCGCTTCAGGCCATCGGATCAACTAATTCAATCTCATGGCCGAATCCCCCCTACCCAACCCACACTCCATTGCCACCCGGAAGGGGGACGACGGCACGACTTCCCTCCTCTACGGACAACGCGTGCCCAAGAATCATCCGCAGATCGAAGCCGTCGGTGTGCTCGATGAGCTCAACGCCAGTATTGGCTTCATCAAAGCGACCCAGCCCGACAAGCGACACCTCGCCGAATTTGAAAGAATCCAACACGAGTTGGTGGCCCTGATGGGCGAAGTCGTCTGTGCCGAGACCGATGCCAAGCGCTATGCTGAATCCAAATTCACTAAGATCGATGAGGCCGCCCTCGCCCGCCTCGATGTTGCTGTGGCGGCCATCGAGGCCCGCCAGCCGAAATTCGACGGTTGGGCCACACCGGGAGCCAACTTGGGGGCGTCGGCGCTCGACCTCGCCCGCACCACGGCGCGCCGAGCGGAGCGTCGGTTAGTTGGGCTCGGCCAGCATGGCCGGACGATTCGTCCCTTGCTTATGCACTATATGAACCGCCTTTCTGATCTGCTCTGGCTGCTGGCCCGCGAAGCGGAAAACTGAGGCGAGGGGCGGCAGTACATGCGACGGGGTGGAACACAGCCTGAAGACGCGTTACTCAGCCAAACCAGAGTCCGCAGGTGCTCGTCGGTTTCCCTCTCGACGATAAGCCTCGGGGTCGAAACCGACGCCCTGCTCCATCCCCGACTCCCACTGCGCCGAATTTTTGTTTTGAGCACGCGGGCGCAACTGCTCAACTGACTGCCTATGTTTGCCGCCATCATTCTCATCCTGCTCGCCGTACTCAGCCGATTGCTGCCGACGCTGGATCTGTCGCTGTCGAATTTCGCCCCGTTCTGCGCGATCGCCTTCTGCGGCTCGGTTTATTTCCGTAAACCTTGGATGTGGGCGCTGTCGTTTCTCGCCTTCGAACTATCGGATGTTTTCCTGAATAATTTCCATGCCACCGAGTACGGGTTTTACTGGTCGTTCGGCGGATTCCTCGCCCGCTCGAGCTGTTTTGCCGCCGCGCTTTTCCTCGGCACCTGGGTCGCGAAACGCAAATCCTGGCGGTGGTTGCTCAGTGGCAGTTTTCTCGGCGCCCTGCTGTTTTATTTGGTGACCAACACCCAATCGTGGTTCACAGATCCCTTCTACAGCAAATCGCTCGCGGGTTGGTGGCAGGCGTTAACCACCGGACATCCCGAGTATCTGCCCACGATTTATTTTTTCCAAAAAACTCTCTTCGGCGATTTGCTGTTCACCGGACTGTTTAGCGGCGTGATGGAGTGGCTGGCCCAACGCCAAGACGAACCCAGCCTGCTCGACCCGGAAGAAGAGGAAACCGTGGATGAAGATCAGCCGGTCGAAGCCGAGGCGAAGGAGTAAGGATCGTTCGGAAGTAGGGCCGGCCCTTGTGGCCGCGCCGTCTTCGCGCATTTCGGCACGGCGACAAGCGCCGGTCCTACAAAAATCGCTGCCCGCTCGACCCTGCGTCGATCGCTTACAGCAAATCCGCCGCAAGTTCGGCGAGGCGCGAGCGCTCACCCTTCGAGAGCTTCACGTGGGCGTGCAGCGACTGGCCTTTCATCCGGTTGTGGCAATACACGAGACCGTTGCTGCGCGCGTCGACGTAAGGATTGTCGATCTGGGCCGGATCGCCGATGAGCACAATCTTCGAGCCTTCGGAAATGCGCGTGATCACGGTCTTCACCTCGTGCGGCGTGAGTTGCTGCGCTTCATCGAGAATGAAAAACCGCCGGGCAATCGAGCGTCCGCGGATGAACGCCAGCGCCTCGATCTCGAGCACGCCGCTCTTGATCAACCGCTCGTATGGTTTCATCGGCGCGGCCCCACTGCTGCCGCCGCCACCACTATATGAAGGTTGGGGCGGCGATATCATCGCCATCACGTCGTCGTGTTTTTTCTTTTTCTTGCCGACTTTTTTGGCCGCGAACTGCTGATCCTTTTGCGGCTTCGAGGGCATGAGCACTTCGAGGGCATCGTGGTAGGGCTGCAACCACGGCTTCATCTTTTCCTCGAGCGTGCCGGGCAGAAATCCAATGTCCTTGCCGAGAGCAATCACCGGCCGCGAGATCGACAGGCCGTCGTAATGCGAAGCCTCGTCGGTGGTCTGGTGGAGCGCGGCGGCGGTGGAGAGCAGCGTCTTGCCGGTGCCGGCTTTGCCAAAACAGGTGATGAGCGAAATGCTTTCATCCATCAACGCATCGAGAAAAAATTGTTGTTCGAGATTGCGGGGGCGAATCGGAATACCGCCGGGAGCCTTCACAAACTCCGGAAAGCGCAGACGACGCACGTCGCCCTCGCCAAAATAACGACCGGGCATCGTCTTGCCCTCGGGCGTCATGAGCAGCAGGTATTCGTTCAGATAAAGTCTTTTCGCGACCTTGTCGGACAACTCCAAGTGGCCCTCCGAGCAGAAGCGCTGCATTTCGTACACATCGAGATCGATCGTGGGATAGGAATCAGTGTCGGGCGCCTCGGGGACCTTGTCGTTGAGATAATCCTGGGCTTCGAGCCCGACCGCGCGGGCCTTCAGCTGCACGTTCACATCCTTCGTGACCAGAATCGTGGGCGGTGGAAATGTTTCCTGCACAAAGAGCGCGCTGGCGATGATGCGATTGTCCTTCTTCGTGAAATCCGAGAGCACGGCGCGCAGCCGCTGCATGGCGGGCGACGACCAGTTATTCTCGACGAGGTAGCGGTTGATGATGACGGAAAGCGTGCCGCCGTTTTCCAGCTTTACGCCCTCGTGCATCGAGCGCGAGTCGGGCAACAGCTCCTGCAGGAGCCGGTGCACGCGGCGGGCATTGCGGCCCCGCTCCGTGGATTGCTCGCCCTTGATGGCGTCGAGTTCTTCCAGGACCTCGACGGGAATCGCGAGATTGTTGTCCTGAAACTTGAAGATCGATTGAGGATCGTGCAGCAGAACGTTCGTATCGAGAACGTAAGTCTTGGCCCGGATGCTAACTGACTGCCGCGTGGATTGTGAGACCGCCGTTAAGGTTTTTTCCATCGAGTGGATGACTGATGAATACCGAATGAATCCGCTTTTTGTTTTTGTAAACAGCAGAAATGCCGCAGCGCGATAATTTCGTGTAACAATCCGGCGCGAGCAATTTCACCATAAGCTCTACCGCACACCCTCCCGGAAAATTTGTCCACAGCCGGGCATAACGTCTCAGGTCGTCTCCGCCGGGAGGGCCATCTCGGGGAGATGCGCCATGAACAAATCAAGAATGGCGGGATCAAACTTGATGCCACGCAATTTCAACATCTCGGCTATCGCGTGTTCCTCCTCCCACGCCGGCTTGTACGCGCGATGGGAAATGAGCGCGTCGAACACGTCGGCCACCGCCACGATGCGCGCATCAACCGGGATCTGCTCGCCGCGCAGGGCATACGGATAGCCGCTGCCGTCCCAACATTCATGATGCGAAAGCGCGATCTGGGCCGCGCAATGGATCACGGGCCACGCGCTGCCTTCGAGAATTTTATAGCCGATCACCGTGTGCGTTTTAACCGTCTCCCGCTCCTCCGCAGTGAGTGAACCCGGTTTATTCAGCAACGACAGCGGCAGGCCAATCTTGCCCAGATCATGCAGAGGCGCAGCGTAGTGCAGCTGGATGAGCCGCGCAGTGGGCAGTCCGGCCAGCCGACCAATCTCGCAAGCGTAGCGACTTACCCGGTCCAAATGACTGACGATTCTCGGATCATGCACTTCACAAGCCAAGCGCAGGCGAACCGCCATTTCCACGCCTGCATCGGAAAAGGTACTGGTGCTCATGTCACCACCTCATGGGCTGGATGGATGGCCGACGCGGCCCCACGGGCTTGGCGCCGGCTTTCCTTGTTCTTGTAGAGGGCCGCATCTGCACCCGTGGTGAGTTCCTCGATCAAAGGCGTCCCGTTCTGGTCGAAGTAGACCACGCCGGCACTCGCTTCCAAATTAAAACCGGTAACCCCGTTTTTATTCCGCACCGAGAGCACGATCTCGAGCATGCGCAACGCTTCCATGGTTTGATCCGGGTGCTGCTCCACGCCCATCGCCACAAACTCATCGCCCCCGAGCCGGACGAGGAGCGTGTCTTTGCGGAACACATTCCGCAGCGTCGATGAAAATTCCACCAAGGCTTCATCGCCTTTCGCATGGCCGAGCGTGTCATTGATCTGCTTGAAGCGATCGAGATCGAAAAAACAGAGATAGCCGCGCAAGGCCGTTTGCTTGACCCGCTGAATCACATCGGGATTGAGCGTGTTAAAGCCCCGCCGGTTGTAGAGTCCCGTCAGTTCGTCCAGCACGGCGAGCTGCCGGATGGTGCGCTGCAAGCGGTGCCGCTCGATGGAATAGCTGATCGCGCGGTCGAGGGCGAGGTGGTTGAAATCACCTTTCACCAAGAAATCCTGGGCTCCGAGTTGCACCGCACGCAGGCCGATTTCATCGCCACTGCTCGCGGTCAACACGATGATCGGCACTTCCGGCGCCACTTCGATAATGCGGCTCACCGTGTCCAGATCGCTGCTGTCGGGCAGATTGAGATCGAGCAAAATGAGATCGAACTCCTCGCCCTTGAGCGTCTGGATCGAATCATCCAGCCGAGATTTCCACACGGTATAATATTTATTGGTCGGCGACATCTTCAGCATCTTCTCCGTGATCTTCGCGATCATGAGCACGTCCTCGACCAGCAATACTTTGTAGGACCGGTTAATCATGGTTGGGGAGGATTACGGCTGAAAGTATCGGGCGCCCGAGTTATTTGCCTTCCGATTTCGCCGAGGCTTCGGTCGCCGCGTCATGGATAATCCGGGGCGTGAGAAAGAAAACCAACTCGGTGCGTTCCGAGGATTTGTATTCACCGGTGAAGGCTTTGCCGAGCAGGGGAATATCCCCGAGGACAGGGATTTTCCGGTGCGTGGTGGTGGCATTGTCCTGCACCAATCCGCCCATCACAATCGTCGCGCCGTCACGCACGCGCACAATCGAAGATGCCTGCCGGATATCGATGACCGGGGCATTGGTCTGGCCGGTGGCGGAAGTCTCGGTGCGAACCAGACGACTGACCGCCGGCGTGATATCCAGCGTGATGAGACCATCGGCGGAAATTTGCGGAGTGATGGAGAGGACCGTGCCAACCGTGATCGTCTGGATCGTCTCATTGGTGGTGATGACGGGAGGATTCCCGGGCGACTGGGTCACCTGCCGCACAAAGACCGGCAAGTCCTGGCCGACGCGCACCACGGCCGGTTGATTATTGAGGGTGCGGAGCCGGGGGCGGGAAACTACTTTTAGATTACCCTGCTGTTTAAGCGCGTCGAGAATGGCTCCCAGATTTCCGCGTTGGTGCTGCAGGCGAATTCCGGGCGCGCCCGGGGGCGCACCGAACACCGGAGTTTGCACAATGAGCCCGCCTCCGGAACCCAGAGCGAGCTGGCCAGTCACGGGCGTAAGTCCGGGTATCGTATTAAATGAGGTATCCAGCGTGTCGGCAACGTAAGCCCAATTAATTCCGAGCTGACTCGAATTGTTCAGCGCCACTTCGTAGATTTCCACTTCCAGATCGATCTGGCGAACGACGCTGGCGGTCACGTTGGTGATGAATTGGGCGATCATCTCGATATTTCGGTGGCTGTCGCGCACCATCACGGTACCAGCCAGACTGTTGATCGTATAACTGCCCGTGGCTGAAACCATGGACTTTAGCTGCTCACTCAGGTCGCCCCAAAAATTAATCGTCGAGCTGTTCGTCACCGTCATGGTCGAACCTTCGCTACTGCTCCCACCGCTGGACGCGGCGCCACCACTGCTGCTCCCCCCGCTGCTGCTGCCGCCACCCGAGCTGATTTGCACGGCGTTGGAACCCTGACCCGAGCGCGTCACATGAATATAATCGATCTGGAAGAGTCGCATCTCGCGGTTGCGCACCCGAAGCAGCGGGCCATCCTGCACGAAATAATATCCGTTGGCTTCGATGAGTGCGCGCATGGCGAGATCCAGCGGCAGATTCTGAAACTCCACCGTCACCATGCCCTCCACATCCAGATCGGGCACGATGTTGAGATGATTGGCGCGGGCGAACAGCGCGAGCGCTTGCTTGATCGGCACATTATCCGCGCGAAAACTAAGCGGGGCGGATGAGGCGGCTGGGGACAACCCCGCCACGACCGGGGCGACCGGCGGTGGAGCGGGCAACGCAACGACGGGGGCGACCACCACCGGCTCACTCGAAGTTTCCGTAGCAGCCACCGGCGCGACCACCGGTTCAGGAAGCGGAGTCGCCTCCTGCGCGAGCAGAGCGCTACTCAGCGCCAACGTCGGGAGGAACCACCGTCCTGTTCGAAGAGTAATGCAAGTTATCATGGTGCTCAAAAAGGGGAAACCGCAGCGGGTGTTTTCAGAATAAAATCCCCGCCGAGCGAAATAAAGTTCCGCCCTTTCCCATGGGTGACCCAGACGCCATCCTGCGAGGCGGACTCGATTTTTAGCCGGCCAATTTCATCCCCCACTTGGCAGATGCGATCATTGATCAAAGAATAAGTCTCCCCGCCTTGCGTCCAGAGCGCTGAGAGATGAAGGGTATCAACCAAAGCTGGGGCGATGACTTTAGCGGCCACGACGGTTTCAATTTCGCCGCGATGCCGCTGGGCGAACGGATCACGCGAAACAATTTTAGGAATCATCAGTTCCTTCAAAGCATCGCGCACCGACAGCTTGTTATTTCCCTCAGTGGCGGTCTCGTTTTCAGGAGCAGCCGAGGTCCCTGCCAACACCTCCGCGCTACCTGATCGACCAACCGCATTTCCCTTAAGGCCGTCCCACACCGAATGCCCCACCAGCAACAGAGCGGCGAGCGCGAGCGTGCCGACAAACCAAGGTTTATTGAGAAGTTTTTTCATGGGCATGTCGGCAAGCCAGCCGGAGATTTAATTCGACGGCATACCGTCCCTGCTCATCGGCACGAATAGCCACTCGCGTGAGATCTATTCTCTTACCTGTTGAGGAATAACGCTCAAGCAGGGCAATCAGCGACGCAAACGAGCTCGGATCAGCCGGGTTAACCACCAACTTCCCCCGCACCGGCAAATAATACACCTGAGCCGCAGCATCCGTATTTTCCAGGGATGTATCGCCCGCTTGAAAAGTGGCGTCCCATTGACGGGCGACCGCTTCTTTTTTTAGCGCGGCCAAGATGGGGCCGAGTTCCGCCGGATCAGCGAGCAGCAACTTATCCGCTCCCGCGATCCTGATCGCGACATCCTGCGCCTGCTGTTCCGAACAACTCAACCGGAGAGAGACAATCTCCTCCTCCAAGGAAAAAAGCGCTTGATGCGTCGCGCGCTCAGCGCGGATCCGCGGATCACGACCGACGAGATTCCATGAGACCAAAAACAAAATCCCCACGCAAGGCACCAGCAGCGGCAACGCCCGCCGCCAACGCATCCATGGGGGTGCATCCGGCCAACCCGGCACATCGGTCAGCAGATGCCAGCAGAGCAGACCGAAGGCGATGAGTTTAGTTTTCAAGCAGGCCTCCTTCCAGGCTGAATCGTTGCTCTTCCGGGACCGTCGCCCCCAAGGTGACCGGCATCGCCACCACCGCCTGCGCCGTAGCATTAAACCGCACCCGCAGCGGGCTCTTCCCTAATTGTCTTTGCAACGCACCGAGTATTTCGCGGGCCGTTTCCTCATCCGCTTCAATGGACCCTTCGATCCGGAAAGACCAGCCGCCGGACGCCCCTTCCCACTTGACCGAAAGATCACTCAGACGAATTTCGCCCGGCAGCACACTGGCCAGATAGGCGAGAAATTTTCCGGCCACCGGAGGTAAACGCGTGTCCTCCGCCTGCTGAATCAAAGCCTGCCCGCGCACCACCATTTCATTACGCGCGACCAAGCGCTCACGTTCAGCCGTCATCACCTGCTCGTTCGCCTTTAACCGAGCAAGGCGTTGTTTTTCACTCTCCCAGGCCCGATCACTCGTCCAAGCACCCATCAGAAAATACACCAACCCCGCCCAACACGCGCCGACCACGCAACGACGAAGAATCCGTTGGCGGCGCTTTTGTTTCAAATAACCGGACACGAGATTGATCGGCTGCTGCGGCGAAAGCTTAGCCACAGACTGGAGCCACTCCACCGGTTCGGTGGGCAACACCATCACCTGTTTATCCGCACCGCACTTCCCGCTCACCTCTGCAGTGGACGCGTTGTTTTGGCCGAGCAGCCAGATCTTTTCGACCGTCGTGCCAAATTGCTGTTTGGCGTAAAGCCGCGAACGGTTGATCTCGATCCCGATACGCGCCGGATCCGCACTCCAGGAAGCAAGAATGGTGCGGGCCAAAATCAGTTGACCACTGACTTTCGCCACCATGACGACGGTCGCCGCTCCCGCTTCTACCGCCACGAGCACCGGACGATCTTTCGCGATGGGAAAGCGATCAAGTTCGCGCTTGATGGGCACCACCAGCGGCAAAATGCGGGTGAGATCCAGCCGACGCGCCAGCAGCAGATTGTTTAACTCCGTATAAAAGCTGTGCGGCAACAGATGGAGAATGTAGGAATGCTCCTGCTTCACCGACAACGTCTGCTGTTCCACCCACAGCACCTTGCCATACTCCTTCTCGTGGCGTTGCACGTGGCCTTTCAGATACGCATGGACGGCCTTATTTGATAGCGGCGGGGCCGATTCCGGCTGATGAACAAACTTATCGTGCTCCAACAAAAGAAAAACCTCCGTGCCGGTGAAATCCAACTTCGTCAGCGCTTCGTCCAGGGCGAGAGCAAACTCCTCCATCGTGCGCCGCGCCGCGGGTGCGGACCAGCTATCGGTCATTTTTTTGCCATTAAACACCGCGATACACAACGAGCCATACAACCAGCCAATGCCCAAAACATCATCACTGAGCCGGGCGGAATGCCGCCAGATCGGAGCCTTCGGCGTCGCTTCGACGAGCGGCTCAGGCGCAGGCGCGGGAATTTTTTGCGTGACGCTCATTGAGGAATCCAGTTCACCCCGTTGAAATCAAAAGTTTTCCCCGTCGCGCTGAGCACATAGCTGTAGTCCAGCGTGGCACCGCCGCCGGCCAGATAGAGATTAAAGCGTTCTTTCGGCCGTCGATTCGCGAAGATCACCGTGGCGGCGGCGGGCACATTCACGGCGGCTTGGATGGTGCCGTCGGCGAGCACGATGTTGTAACTCGCCGTGGCCGCGCCGCGATTATTCAACGTGATCGTGAAGCTTTGCAAATCGGTGTTATACACCGAAGAAAGATTAACGCGCTCGATGCGCAGAAATTCTCCGCTACTCGAGACCGTACTCCAAGCCGCCCAACCGCCCCAACTCAACGCGGTCGGCAAGGCGCCATCGGCCGTCTGCCAAATATCCTGGAAGCGCACCGCCGTGTTAATGTTAGCGGCCGTGGGCAAGGCCAGGCCGGTCCGCATGCTCGAAAGAATAATGACCCGCCGCGTCGGCACCACCGCAGGATCGGTAAGATACACGCGCGCAATCTGGCGTTTGTTCACGGCGATATCACTCGGACTGAGATCCGCATAATTGCCGAGCGCCACCGTCCAATTGGCGGACGTCGGCGCCGTGCCCTGGGCGCTTAAATAGAGTTTCACCTGCCCCCCGAGATTCCGCAGCGTCTGCGCTTCAGCGGTGACCGCCGCGCGCTCGATCGCCCGCAGGGCATTCGGCGTGATGACACTCGCCAAAATCGCGATGACCGCGAGCACGCCGATCATTTCAATCATAGTGAAACCCGCGCGCGGCCTTCCTTCCTTTATTCTGTCATCGCGAGTCCGCCAGCGGCGGACGCGGCGATCCAGCTCACTGGATGGCTTCGTCGGTCCGCAGGCGGACCTCCTCGCAATGACAAGGCAGCAAGAGGAAATTGGTGCAGCAGTTTTCATCGGGCGTCCCAGAGTTGCAAAATCGGCAAAATCACCGCCAGCGCCACGACGCCGACAACCGCGATCAGCGAGATCATCATCACCGGATCGAAGATGGCGAAGACGATCTTGATCCGCCGCGGGATGATCTTGTTGTAATAATCCGACACGCTCTTCAGCGCGAAATCGAGGGTGCCCGAGGTCTCGCCCGTCGCGATCATCGTGACGAGCGTCTGCGGAAAGATGGGTTGCGCGGCCAGGCATTTGCTCAGCGGCGTGCCTTCGAGCACCCCGCGATGCACCTCGCCCAAGGCACGTTCGATGGCGCGATTGCCCACGAGCTTGCGGCAAATTTCAATACCGCGCAGCAGGGGAATGCCCGCCCGGTAAAGCATCCCGAGATTATTCGTGAAACGCGACAGGGCGAACATGCCGATCAACGGCCCGAAGATCGGCAGCTTCATCAAGGCCTCATCAAAGGCACAGCCAAACACCGGAGAGCGCAGCGCGATTTTAAAACCCAGCGGCACGCCCACCACGAGGAGCAAAAGCACCGGCCACCCATGCACCAACAGATTGCTAATCGACATCACGATGCGCGTCAGCAACGGCACCTGCAGCGAGAGATCCGTCAGCAGGCTCACAAATTTCGGCACCACAAAAGTAAACAGCAGCACGACCAAAGCCATCGACGCGCCCATCACCATGAGCGGGTATATGAGGGCCTGACGAATTTCGCCGATCAACCCGTCGAGCCATTCATAGTAACTGGTCAAGCTTTCAAAAACCTCCGGCAGCCGTCCGCTCACTTCACCCGCATGCACGATCGCCATCGTCTCGAGGGAAAAAACCTGCGGATACGAAGCCATCGCCTGATGGAGCGGCTGACCGATCGCCACTTTATCGCGCAACGTGGCGAGCACCATCCCGAGTTTCGTGTCCTTAAAATCTTCGGTTAACCGATCCAACGCGCTGGGCAACGTGATCCCCGCACGAAGCAACAGGGACATTTGCACAAAGAAACTCACCAGATCGCCGCGTTTGATCGTGAGGCGGTTGGACTCCACCGTCACGATGCCCTCGCCTTCTTTCGCCTCCAGCAACCAGAGGCCGATGTTGCGCAACCGCGTTTCCACCGTGAGCAACCCATCAGCCTCCAACTCGCCAGACACCGTCTGGCCAGTGGCATTATAGGCGCGATAATGGTAAACGCTCATGGTCAGCTCGCGAAGGCTACGCGGAAAACTTCTTCGAGGGTCGTGTCGCCGGCAAAAGCCCGTCTTAATCCGTCATCGAAGAGCAACGGCATGTGTTTCTCGCGAGCGAGCGCCTTCAGTTTCTCGACATTACCGCTGTGTAACACCGCCGTGTAATCATCGTCGATTACCAGCATTTCGAAAATCGCCACCCGGCCGCGATAGCCTTGATGACGACATTCCTTGCACCCCTGCGCCTTCCAAAGCGTCGGCTCACCCTCGGGGGGCAACGGAACATTAAACGCTTTCAAATGAGCCGCAGGATTAGCCAAGGGCTCGCGACAAACCTTGCAGAGTCGGCGAACCAAACGTTGCGCGATGATCAAGTGCAGGGTGGCGGGCAACAAAAATGGTTCCACGCCCAGATCGATCAGGCGCGGGATCGCACTGAAGGAATCATTCGTGTGCAGCGAGCTGAAAACCAGATGCCCCGTGAGCGCCGCGCGCACCATGAGTTGCGCCGTCTCTTTGTCGCGGGTCTCGCCCACGAGCAGCACGTCCGGATCCTGCCGCAACAAAGTGCGGAGCCCGGCGCTGAACGTGAGCCCGATTTTATCGGACACCTGCGTCTGCCGGATGTGTGGCAGTTTATATTCGATCGGATCCTCGAGGGTAAAGACCGCGCGCTCGAGCCGGTTCACGCTGTTCAACGCGGTGTAGAGCGTGGTGGTTTTCCCACTGCCGGTTGGACCGGTCACGAGCACGATCCCGTGGGGCCGGGCGACCGCGCTGGCCAGACTCACCTCGGATTCCTTCCGTAAGCCCAGGGACTGGAGTTCGAGCTGCAGATTGCCGCTGTCCAAAATACGCAGCACGACACTCTCGCCGTAGTTGGTCGGCAAACAGGAGACGCGCAAACCCAGTTCCTTGCGGCCGAGCGTAAAACTAAAGCGCCCATCCTGCGGCAGCCGCGTCTCCGAAACATCCAGATTCGCCATGACCTTGATGCGCGCGATGAAGGAATCCTGGAGATCTTTAGGGATCAACAAAAACGGCTGGAGCACCCCGTCGTTGCGCATGCGGATGCGGAAGGATTTTTCATCCGGTTCAAAATGAATGTCGCTCGCGGATTTTCGCACCGCCGCACCGATGATCTGCTCGATGGCGCGCATCATGGGCGCCGTCGTTTCATCGCTGCCCTTGCGCCCGCCAATCTTCATCAAGTCATCGATCGTCTGATCGATCGAGCCCTCGCGATCATTCACGGAGGAAAGCTTGTCGAGAATATCGAGCCGCGGCGCGCTGAGCACCTCGACGCGCAGCCGCGTGAGCTGTTCGACGTGGTCGATTGCCACCACGTTAAAGGGATCCGCCATCACCAGCTTCAACGTATCGGCGTTGCGCTGATACGGAATGACGCCCTCCTCCTTGCAAAATTCGTAAGACAAAAGATCGATCACATCCGGCGCGATCTCAAGCTTCAGCACATCGACGGTCGGAGTTTGCGCATCCGAGGCGAGGAAGGAGGCGATGTCCTGCTCAGTGGCAAAGCCGAGTTCATGCAGGACGATGCCGATGCGTTTGTCCGTGCGCTTTTGCTCGCGCAGCGCCAACTCGAGCTGATGACTACTGATCAGCCCAGCGGCGAGCAAACGGTCGCCCAGTCGTTGCGTGGGAGGTGTTGCGGTGGTGATAGCCATGGGATGCTGGCGCGAGGGCGACCCGGCCCGGCCCGCAATTCAGGCAAGTGCCCCTGCCGGTTGATTTCGAAGATTACTGATGCGCGAGATAAATATAGACGGTGGTGAGTCCGGCCCCATTCGGGGTATTGTAGACCACCTTGCCGGCGGCATCCGCCAGCACGGCAGTCGCGGCGGTGTAGGCATCGCCGTCGAGTTTCAAACTAAGTTCGCGCGCTTCATTGCCCGTCACGTTGACGATCACGGCTGATACGATCCGAGAACCGGCGGGCAAACTAGTGACGCCGTTAAGTTGATAATTGGCACCGTTGGCCGCCGAAGGAGCCGTCGCATTGGACACCACCCCGATGATCCGGGATTGGGTCGTTTGACTTGCCCCGCCCGCAGCGGTCCAAGGGCCCGCAACATTCGTCCAAGTCGCACCGACGATCGGTGGATTGGCTGGCTGGGTGCCAATTTTAACGACGAACCGACCATCCAGCATACCGGCCGTGAGAAAAAGATCATCGAGCCGGGAAGCGGCCACTGTCGTGGGGACGGTGCCAAACTTGCCCGCGAATTCTGTCACAGTGGATTTTAGAGCAGTGACCGATCCGGCCGCATTCGTGATGCGCGCCGAAGCGATGGTCGTGAAAACTTTGGGCACGATGACGACCGCAAGGATAGCAATAATCGCAAGCACACCGATCATTTCTACCAAGCTGAAACCAGATCGCCGATAGGCTGAAGAAAACGGGAGGGGGAAAATATTCATAGAGATAGGTCCGGAGGGACTAAGGGGTATATCGGCCAAACCGATTCGTGCTTTAGGGTTATACAATCCAATCGCTAATCACCTAACAGACCGAGGGCGCTGGTTTTGCCCAGCACCTCCCCCCGCGCGAGGCATTGACTATGCGACATGCCGCACCTCACGGTCACATTGCAAATTCCCTCATGACCAGCTTACCTTTCGACCATTGGCAGTGGTTTGTGTTAATACTCGGAGCCCTGAGCGTGGGGCTCTCCAAGACAGGTGTACCGGGTCTCTCGATGTTGTTCGTGGCGGTTTTTGCGGATATGCTGGGTGCCCGCGCCTCGACTGGCGTGATTCTGCCTCTGCTTATTATGGGGGATATTTTCGCCGTGCGGCTCTACCGCCAGCACCTCGTCTGGTCACATTTGTGGCGCCTTTTCCCTTGGACGATTGGTGGCGTGCTCATGGGTTGGCTGACTCTGGGAAGACTGAACGATCTTTGGACGTCTCGCCTGATCGGCAGCATCCTGCTCACCATGCTGGCATTTCATTTTTGGCGAAAAAACGCCACGAGGCCGACCTCTGACCACACAACATCCACGCCACGACTACTGGCACCGGTCAGCGGTGTGCTGGCGGGATTTTGCACCATGGTCGCCAACGCCGCCGGGCCCGTCATGAGCATTTATCTACTGGCCATGCGACTGCCCAAACTCGAATTCATGGGCACTTCCGCGGTGTTTTTTCTAGTGCTGAACTGGGCCAAAGTCCCCTTCATGATTAATCTGGGCATAATCAACCGGGAGAGTTTGCAGCTAAACCTATGGCTGGCACCCGCCGTGATCGTAGGCGCGCTAGCCGGTCGCTGGCTGGCCGGAAAAATCAGCCAGCGGTGGTTTGAAATCATCACTCTCGCGCTGAGTGCGATCGCGGCCGGCAAATTAATTCTCAAACACTAGCCCCCACCCTCTCGACCGAGCCCGGGTGCCGGGGCTTTCTTCGGCTTGGGCGGCGGCCCCCACACCCGCAGGAGATATTCGGTCAGGTTCAACAGACTCACCCGCCTCACCCCACCCGTGTTTAGCTCGCGGAGCACCGGCACATGTTGGCTCCGCTCAGTGTAATAATCCCACATTTCCCGTTCCAATACCCGCGCGGCCTCGCCTCGATCAAGCATCCGACCAACCACCTCATTTAGCTTTCCCTGCCAATATCTCCGCTCCTCGGTATGGCGGTCGATGTAATCAAAGAGGGTTTGTTCGTATTTATTTAAACTCATTCAGTTCAACTGATCGCAGAAATCTAATAAAACGTCGAATTGCTTTTGAACATATAGCTGCTATGAAGGTCAGAGAGTTAGATACCCCCAACATACACCAACATGTGGCAAAAGCTTAAAGATCAAATTCCCGCTATCATCCTCACCGCACTCATTTTAATTGGTGCCGGTTTTTTCTTATATCAAAAGGCGGTCAAAGAATTATCTGACAAACAGCAGATCGAAATGACCGCGATGCGCGAGCAAAGCGCCGCCGAGCTCAAGGCCTCCGCCGAGGAAACCCGGCGTCAGGTCGAAGCCGTCAATAAAGTGCTCAAAGACGCCATCGCCCAACGCTCGGCCGATGTCTTCATGACTCAGGAAGAAGTCGCCAAGCTGAACGCTGAAAAAGTCGAAGCGCTCGCCGAAGCCATCGCGAAAAAAGTCGCTCCCAGCGGCCAGATTGCCCGCACGCCGGAAGAAGCCGAAAAATTGCAGAACGAACAGGTCGACAAAGTCGGCGGTCGTCTCGCGGAAAAAATCGCCCCCATTCTGGCTGATATGGCCAAGGATCAAAATCTCACGCGCGACTCCATCAACCAATACAGTGAGCGCATTTCCAACCAGATCAGCGGCGTCCTCACCTCGGAGATGGCCCGCAACCAAGAGTTGAACAACCAAGTCATGCAATCGCAGACCATCGCGCAGGATTCCATGAAGCTGACCCATGAGCTCACCGCGCTCTATCTCAGCAGCTTCAAGGATCAAGGCCTCATCACCCGCCTTTTATCCCTGCCGGCGAATGTGGTGCGCGATGCCACCTCCCTGAGCATCGTCAACAGTTCTGAGCGCAAGAAAATGGAAGAGCGCCTCGTCACCGAGATGAACGTACTGCAAAAACGACTCGATACCCTGCAGTCGCAGATGCCGAACAAGTAATCCTGCGCCTCTTTAAATTCCCATTCGGCCGCGCCCCAAGCGCGGCCTTTTTTGTGGGCTGACCCTGTCCCGAAAGCTCCGTGCTCGATTTCACGCCAGCTACCGCTTCAGGGCAGGCCAGTTTCTCTTTAAGTTTCAGGTGCCTTGAGCCGTCACAAGAGGGTAACGCCCGGTTTATATCACGTTCCCGTACCGGCGGGGGCCACCGCTTTCTCTCACAGCTCCACCATGTCCCGCCTACTCTCGCTGAATCTGGACCTTGTCCTCATCCTGCAGGGCGGGCTTTTGCTGCTCCTCACCACCGCCAGTCGGGGAATAAGCCAGCGCGATGCGTCACTCCAACCATGGCGTTGGTTTGCTTGGTATGCTTTCCTTCAGGCGATACGTACTGGAATCGAAGTAGTGATTTACGAAAGCACGGAAAGCCCCCTGCTCACTTTTATCAATCAGGCATTCCTCGCCGGCGCATCCTTATGCTTGCTCGAATTTGCCCGCGCCAGTTTCTCCCCAGGCGTGAAACGCTGGATCCATCTCCCACTCGCGGGCGGATTTCTTCTGGCTGTTTTTTGGGCTGGAGAAACCGGTGCCGCGTGGTCCGGATTTACGTTGGCCCTCCTCGCGGGAGGATGCGCCGCCACTACTTTGTGGCACGGGAACCACGCCCCCCACTCCCTGGCTTCTGCCCGCCTGTTGCGCCCCGCAGGATTAATCCTCATCGCTTGCCAGCTCCTCACCGCCTGGCCCGATCTCACCCTGCTTACCGTCAATGCCGAACTCTTCGCGGCTCTCTCTCCTCAGATTGTGCGCGGCGCGCTGTTTTTTCTCTTAACGATCATTGTTTATCATCATCAGCTCGCGCATAATAATCCCCCAAGCACCGCCGAACAATCATCGTCCCGGCAACGCCGCCAAACCCTATGTTTGCTCGGGATAATCCTGATCGGTCTCACGGGCTGGCTCGGTGCCAACCTCACCGGCGAGCATCAGGACAAAATGATGCGCCAACAAATTTTGGCTCGCACCGAAATCGCAGCAGCGGCCATTCACGCCGAAGACGTCAGTCAACTGCACTGGGATGAAACTGACCTCACGAATCCCGCTTACTTAAAACTCAAGGCGCAGTTGATCGCCATGCGCCACGCCAATTCGGATCTGCGATTTGTTTTGCTCGCCGGTATCCGCGAACAGAAAGCCTATTTTCTCGCCGACTCCGAAGACCCTGCATCGAAGGACTACTCCCCTCCGGGACAAGCCTATGATGAAGCCACCCCGGATTATTTGGCCGGGCTCGCCTCCAACCACTCCTTCGTACTCGGTCCGGAGACTGATCGCTGGGGCACGTGGGTATTCGGCGATGTCCCCATTTTCGATGCCAACAACCATTGCCTCGCTTACCTCGAACTCGATATCGCCGCCGCCGATTGGGATGCGCGCATCCGACAGGCCCGTCTGCCGGTCTTATTGATCACCTTGCTGATTGTCGCCATCGTCCTCGGATCATTTCAAGCTCTGGAACGCCTGCGCGAAAGCTCCGCCCAAATCGCGCTCTCCGAACAACGCAATCGCAGCCTCGTCGAGGGCTCGCCCGATTGCGTGCAAATGTTCGACCTCGCCGGCCGCTATCTCTCCGTCAACCAAAACGGTCTCCACGCCCTCGGGCTCACCGAAACCAACGTGCTCGGCAAAAAATTCTCCGATCTCTGGCCGCTTGAAACCCGGGCCAAAATCGATGAAGCGGTCCGTTCCACGATCACTGGTCAACCCACGAGTTTCGAAGCGGATTACCTCACCCCCGATTCACGTCTGGTGACTTGGCGCGTCGCCACCAATCCCATCTACGATACCGCTGGCCGGGTCTGCAGTTTCGTCGGCATATGCGTCGATCTCACCGCCAGAAAGCAGATGGAAATTGCCCTGCTCGCCGCCAAAAAAACCGCCGAGGAAGCCACTCAGGCCAAGAGCGATTTTCTTGCGGTCATGAGCCACGAGATCCGCACGCCGCTCGCGGGCGTGATCGGCATGCTCGATTTGCTCCAGCAAGTTCCCCTCGAGCCCCAGCCCCGCCGTTACACCAGATTCGCCCGCGACAGCGCCGATACCCTGCTCCACCTCCTCGACGACGCCCTCGACTCCGCCAAAATGGAAGCAGGCAAACTCACGCTCGAAACCATTCCCTTTCATCCGTACGAATATTTCGAAGCCGCCTTCGAGTCAGCCAAGATGCGCGCCGCCTCGAAGGGCCTCGCCTTTCATCACGAAGTCGCCCCCAGCGTCCCCCCCGTGCTGCTCGGTGATCCCACCCGTCTGCGCCAGATCATCAGCAATCTCATCAATAACGCGCTCAAGTTTACCGAGAAAGGGAGTGTCAGCGTCACCCTCTCCGCCGAACCCATCTCCATCGGTTCCGTCCTCTTAAAAATCGCCGTCAGCGACACCGGCATCGGCATCAGTGAAGAAAATCGCGCCCGCCTCTTCGCAAAATACGCCCAAGCCGAATCCTCCACGACTCGTCACTACGGCGGCACCGGTCTCGGTCTCTCCATCGTCAAAAGCCTGGCGGAACTCATGGGCGGGGAAGTAAACGTCACGAGCACGCTGGGCCAAGGTTCCACCTTCGCTTTTTCCGGCGGCTTCAAAACCGGCCAAGGTGGGTGTCGCGCGCAGACAAGGTGGCTGACGTTCTACAGTGGCTGCACGCCATATTTTCGTGTGCGCTTGCGGCTCACTCCTACGTTCAGGATTTTCGGAAATTCTAGCAGTTGCTGGTAATCCGGTGTCATACACCGCGATGGCCAAGGCATGCCGGCAAAGATGGCTTCACCCCGAGGCCTGGCCGGATGCGTGACCGAAGCGCAGCCGATATTCGGTTAGAGCGCAGCAGCGCAGATACAGTGGCGGTCCCGGAGGGAGGCGCCAATTCCTTCGGCCCAACTTGTTTTTGCCCGCCATTTCGATTATATTTTAATCATACTGATAGAAGGTTATAAGCATGTCTACCGAAACGAAAGTGTTGACCACGCATGTCCCCCTCGGGCTCGCAGAAAAGGTCGAAGCGATGGCGGCGCGGCTCGAACGCTCGCGCGGCTGGGTGATGAAACCTGTCTCTTATACACATCTGACGCTGCCGACGAATAGAGAGGTGTAGATCTCGGTGGTCGCCGTATCAT
>ENA-ORBV01004996-ORBV01004996.1-microbial-mat-metagenome-genome-assembly--contig:-NODE-4996-length-24826-cov-5.663340_pt1 | contig 24826 bp, 21 predicted proteins | sample MGYA00237777_ERZ505514 | MGnify/ENA primary metagenome ERZ505514 (study PRJEB26160, sample SAMN06269048) | microbial mat metagenome | isolation source: Oligotrophic lake microbial mat | place... | reverse complement strand
GTCTGATACCGCGCTGCGGCGCATGAGCTTGGTATCCACTTTGTCGCCGAAGGCGCGAAGCACCAAGCGCAAAGCAACTTTCTGGCGGCGCACAACGGCCACATCCTTCATGGCATTGCGTACGGATTGCCCCAGCTTCTGAACCAGACAACCTCTCTTGCGTAGGCGCCGCCTACAATTTCTGCCCATTACGGGTGCTGCGCCACGGCGCCCGGTTCGACACGCCGTTCTCATCAGGAGTCTCCCATGCCCGAAACCAGCCCCAGTTCCGATGAGAAGCGTGCCGAATTGCGCAAGGCAGCCCTTGAGTACCATGAGTTTCCCAAGCCGGGCAAGATCGCGGTCACGGCCACCAAGCAGATGGTCAACCAGCGTGACCTGGCGCTGGCCTATTCACCCGGTGTCGCGGCCGCCTGCGAGGAGATCGTCGCCGACCCGAACAACGCCTTCAAGTACACCAGCCGCGGCAACCTGGTGGCTGTCGTCACCAATGGCACGGCCGTGCTGGGCCTGGGCGACATCGGTCCGCTGGCTGCCAAGCCGGTGATGGAAGGCAAGGCCGTGCTGTTCAAGAAATTCGCCGGCATCGATGTGTTCGATATCGAGATCAATGAGAAACACGATCTGGACAAACTGGTCGACATCATTGCGTCGCTGGAACCCACCTTTGGTGGCATCAATCTGGAAGACATCAAAGCGCCGGACTGCTTTTATGTCGAACGCAAGTTGCGCGAACGCATGAAGATCCCGGTTTTCCACGACGATCAGCATGGCACGGCGATCGTGGTGGGCGCTGCGATGCTCAATGGCCTGAAGGTGGTCGGCAAGGACGTGAAGCAGGTCAAGCTGGTGACGTCGGGCGCGGGCGCCGCCGCGCTGGCCTGCCTGAACCTGCTGCTCAAACTGGGCTTTGCCCGCGAGAACATCTTCGCGACCGACCTGGCCGGCGTCGTCTACGAAGGCCGCACCGAGTTGATGGACCATGACAAGGCGCAATTTGCGCAGAAAACCTCGGCGCGCACTCTGGCCGAGGTTATCGAGGGGGCCGACATCTTTCTGGGATTGTCGGCCGGGGGCGTTCTCAAGCCCGACATGGTTCGCAAGATGGCCGCCAATCCGATCATCTTCGCACTGGCCAACCCGAACCCCGAAATTTCGCCCGAGGAGGTCGCTCTGGTGCGCGACGATGCCCTGATGGCGACCGGCCGCACAGATTATCCCAATCAGGTGAACAACGTCCTGTGTTTTCCGTACATCTTTCGGGGTGCGCTCGACGCCGGTGCGTCGACCATCACCGATGAAATGGAAATTGCCGCCGTTCGGGCCATCGCGGAACTGGCGCAGGCCGAACAAAGCGAGGTCGTGGCAGCCGCCTATGCCGGCGAAAAACTCGCGTTCGGGCCGCAGTATCTGATTCCCAAACCGTTCGATCCGCGTCTGATGATGAAGATTGCGCCCGCCGTAGCCCAGGCTGCGGCGGACAGCGGCGTCGCCTTGCGTCCGATCACGGACATGGAGGCCTACCGCGATCGGTTGCAGAGTTTCGTTTACGCGTCGGGCAACACCATGCGCCCGATCTTTGCCGCGGCCAAGAACGCCACGCGCAAGCGGGTGGCGTATTGCGAAGGCGAGGAGGAGCGCATTCTCAGGGGTTGCCAGATCGTGGTGGACGAGGGATTGGCCCGGCCAACGCTGATCGGCCGGCCCAAGGTGATTGCACAGCGCATCGAGAAGTTCGGGCTGCGCTTGCAAGAGGGGCTTGACTATGACGTGGTCAATGTCGAACACGATGCGCGTTACCGCGATTTCTGGCAAACCTACCACCGCATGACCGAACGTATGGGTACGACCATCCAGATGGCCAAGATCGAGATGCGCCGGCGACTGACGCTGATTGGCGCGATGTTGCTGCACAAGGGCGACGTCGACGGCATGATTTGCGGCACTTGGGGCACGACCGCCATGCACCTGACTTATATCGATCAGGTGATCGGCAAGCGCAAGGGGGGCAGCCCCACCACGCCGCAAGACGTTCCGATCTATGCCTGCATGAATGGTCTGATGTTGTCCGACCGCCAGATTTTCCTGGTCGACACCCATGTCAATGCCGATCCTACGGCACAGGAGCTGTCCGAGATCACTGTCATGGCGGCCGAGGAAATGGTGCGGTTCGGGCTGCAACCCAATGTGGCGCTGCTGTCGCATTCCAATTTCGGCAGCAGCAACCTGCCATCGGCGGTCAAGATGCGGCGTACGCTGGAGATCCTGCGTGTCGAAGCGCCATGGCTGGACGTGGACGGAGAAATGCATGGCGATCTGGCGCTCGACGGTGCCGCGCGCAAGCAGCTCATGCCCAACAGCACGCTGGTCGGAAATGCGAATCTGCTGGTATTGCCCAACATCGACGCGGCCAATATTGCATACAACCTGCTCAAGACGGCAGCGGGTGGCAACATCGCCATCGGCCCGGTGCTGCTCGGGGCGGCCAGTCCGGTGCATATTTTGACCGCCAGCACGACCGTTCGGCGAATTGTCAACATGACGGCGCTGGCGGTGGCGGATGCCAACGCCAATCGGTAACGCAAAGCGCAGTAGCATGCACTGACTTTCGTCAATTTGGTGCATTGCAAAAGATGCCCATTTATTGTGCAGGCACTTGCATTATGCGGTGGGATCAGCGACACTACCCGTCGATAGATTTACGGGTAAACCCGAGGTTCTGGAGCGTTACTGCATGGCGGCTGTCAGGGGCTTCAAGTTAGTACTTACTGGCTTTTTGCTTGCTGCGGCGTCAGTAACAGCCATCGTAAGCGCCAAGACTCCGGTCCTGGCAACCGACGGCACAGCATCGATATCGATCGCCGATATCCCGGCGCCAGGGCCTCAGACGTATGTGCTGATAGGTCAAGGCGGTCCTTTTCAATACGAGAAGGACGGGACGGTTTTTGGTAATCGTGAACGTTTGCTTCCAATCCGGCCTCGGGGTTATTACCGTGAATACACCGTGAAAACGCCGGGCGTGAACCACCGGGGCACCCGACGCATCGTATGTGGCGGCAAACCCAGTCTGCCAGACAACTGTTATTACACGGCCGACCATTACGCGAGTTTTCGCCGGATCGTGCCATAGGTTTTTTTGGAACTACCTTTATGTCTTATTTAGAGAATGAAACGGGGATGGATATGCCGACGCGTGTAGAAACGGAAGCGCCATTGCGTGGCGTCAGAACCAACATCGTCCAGTCGATTCGCGCCTTCAGGGTTCAGGATCTGCAAGACGCTGCCCAGAATCTGGGGCACCATTTCCTGTATGCGAACCTGGCAAACGCACAGTCCAAGCAGGAAATCATCGACTTGATCGGACAGCAGTTCACGCTGCCTTCCCATGTCGGCAAGAATTTCGATGCACTGTACGACAGCATGACCGACCCGGTGCACAAATCCGGCCCTCAGCCAGGCTTCATTGCGGTGCTGGAGCATATTCCAGCGAACGCCAAGTTCGACAAGGAAGCGCGCGAGCAGCTGCTAGACATCTTCCGCGATGCGGCCGACTATTGGAGTGACCGAAAGGTGCCGTTCCGATGTTTCTATTCTTTTCTGTAGCCCGTTCTGCACACACCAGCCAAGCAGAACGGGCGAATGAGGCAAACAACGCAGGCCAGGCTAACCAGTCCCTGTCCGGCATCAACTTGACGACGGAGTCCGGCGAAAAGATGCCGACCGACAAACTCCTGGATGTATCCCCATTGGCGCTGCGCATGAGCAGCCCGTTCAATGCGGAATACTGGCTGGCAACCGCCTGATACACCGGCGTTTGCGCGTCGACATCAAGAGCCCGTCCCTGTGACGGGCTTTTTTCATGGCGCCTGCGCCAGCGCGATGTACTCGCCAACCGAAACCTCCTCGGCCCGGCGCTGCAGGTCGAACTCTCCCTCGTAGGCATGGTCGACAAGCCAACGACCCAGCGTGTGCCGCAAGAGCTTGCGGCGCTGGCTGAAAGCAACCTGCACCAGTTGGCTCAAGCGAGCGACGTCGAGCGACGGGGCATCTGGCCTGGGCACCATGCGCACGACGGCGCTGTCCACACGCGGCGGCGGCGAAAAACTCTCGGGCGGCACATGCAGGATGTTTTCCATGCTGTAGCGCCACTGCAACATCACGCTCAGACGCCCATAGGCCGAGGTGGCGGGCGACGCCACCATGCGCTCGACGACTTCCTTTTGCAGCATGAAGTGCTGATCGGCCACGACCGGCGCGTGATCGAGCAAGTGAAACAGGATCGGTGTCGAGATGTTGTAAGGCAGGTTGCCCACCACACGCAACTGTCGTCGCGCGCCACTGGAGGAAACACTGCCGGCAGCCGGCTCCAGCGTGCGCAACAGAGTGGAGAAATCAACCGCCAGCACGTCCGATTCAATCACCGTCAGGTCGCTGCGTACGCGCAAGCGCCTGGCCAGGTCGCGATCAAGTTCGATGACGACCAGATGGCCTGTACGCTCGACCAAGGGCTGCGTCAATGCGCCCAGACCGGGGCCAATCTCCACCACGAGTTGATCCGGACGAGGCGCAATGGCCTGGACGATCGCATCGATGATCGCCGCGTCGTTCAGGAAATGCTGACCAAAGCGTTTGCGTGCCGTGTGGCCGCCTGCCCGTGCAGCATTGGCGTCACCATATTTCGCGCGGCCGGATGCGGGTTTGTTCCCAGCCATCGGCCACTTCAGCTCGGTGGCTCGCGCACATCGACATAGGCACGGGCGCGCAGTTCGGCGCTCCAGATCCGGTAGGCCTCGTCGAACTTCTTCTCCCGCAAAACGGCGCGTACCGCTTCGCGCTGCTCGCGCGCACTGCGCTGCACCGTTTTGCGCTCGACGACACGAATCAGATGAACACCAAACCGCGAAACCAGCGGCGCGCTGATGTCGCCCGGGGCCAATGCGGCCATGGCGCCCTCGAACTCCGGGACGAACTGCCCTTGCACAGCCCACCCCAGATCTCCGCCCTGTGCGGCGCTGGCATCCTGCGAAAACTCCTTCGCCACCGCGTCAAAAGTCGCCCGGTCCGACAGGATGCGCTGTCGATACTCGTCCAGTCGGGCTATCGCCGCAGATTCAGACAATGTCGCCGAAGGGCGCAGCAGGATATGGCTGGCCCGGGTCTGCACCGCCGTCGCTGCCGGCGCACCCACGACACGTTTTTCCAGCAGTCTGAGCACGTGTATGCCCGCACCGGAGCGCACCACGGCCATCGCATCGGGTTCAAGACTGCGTACGGCGTCCGTGAACAACTGTGGATAGCGATCCGCCGGACGCATGCCGAACAAGCCACCGGCAGCGGCATCCGGTGCCTGCGACAACGCGCGCGCCAGGCCGGAAAAGTCTTCGCCGGCACGAACCCGCTCGACGATACGTTGCGCTGCGGCTTGCGCCGTCGCCACCTGTTCCGCGCTGGGCGATTCCGGCAGCGCCAGCAAAATATGCGCAATGTTGACCTCGGCAAGCGCACTACTCGTGTTGCGCCGCTGCTCGATCAGGTACTGGTCGATGTCGAGCTCCGACACCTTGACACGTTGCCCGACTTCGCGGTCACGCACCCGGTTGACCAGCAACTGGTCGCGCAGGTTGTTGCGAAACAGGCTGCGCGACATCCCTGTCTCGCTCAGTTGGCGGTACATCTCGGCCACATCGACCTGGTTCTGCCGCGCGACGGTCAACTCGGCCTCGTCCAGGGCGCCGTCGTCGATCTTGATCCCGCTATCGCGCGCGAACTGTACCTGGCTGCGCTCCATGATCAGTCGCTCCAGCGCTTGTTCGGCAAGCTGCTCCGGCGTCGGTACGTTTTGCTGCTGTTGCGCCAGCTGCTGACCGAGCCGCTGCACCTCCTGGCGTACCTGCATATTGGTGATCGGTTCGGAGTTCACCACCGCAACGATGTAGTCCGACGCCCGTTGCGTTGAAGCGGCTGGCGCTGCGCCAGTGACACCGGGCAAACGCAGACTCTGAGCCTGCAGTGTCAGCAAGCTGCCGGCAAAAGCGGCGGCAATGGATAAGCGCAGTAATCGGGAAGTCGTCATGGGGTCAATCGTAATTGCTGAAGCGGCTCGGACTCGTACTGGTTTCCCGCAGGAACTGGTAACGCGGAATGCTGCTCCTGAGTGTCTCAAGCGGACTGGAGCCCAGGCGTGAGAAGCCCACGAACTCCAGTTGGAACAGGATACGGTTGCTGGCCGACGTGCGCCCAGTGGTCATGCGATCAAGCACGACGCGGCCCAACCAGCAGCCGCCGTCATATTCGAAACCCAGCACCGAATCGACCAGTTTTCCATCGCGCAAGCTGAAGTTCATGCGCCCAACGCTGTACCAACGCCCCTCTCCCTGGCCTTTTCCCGCGCCCAGATCCTGGCCCCGATCACCCCACAGGTCGTTGATCGGCCATTGCCATGCAATGTCGACCTGCTCGCTCGAACCGCGCTGCAGCCGGTAGGCGGCGCTGACGACCCGGTAATTGCCCGGGCTGTAGCGGCCCGCCAGGGTGGAGCGCACCGAACGGCGCGTGTCGGGATCGAACTGCACGGTAGTGTCAAACGACCACTTGGGGTCGACATTGAGCGTCGCGCCGAGCAAAACGTCACTGAATCCCTTTGCCACCGTGCTGCCGCCTGGCAGAGCCACCTTCTGGTCCTTCAAACGAACGCGTTGCGCAATCCCGAACCGCGCGGCTTCGGCACCGGTGTCGGGATTGAGCAGCCGCGTCGAAACACCCAGCGTCAGAAGATTGCTGTCGGAAATGCGGTCGTTGCCGACAAACGCGTTGTCGGTATAGATGCTGGCGAAATTGAAATCGTTGATGCCCGAGTCGTAGTTGGGCAAGGAATTCTGATCGCGATACGGCGTGAGCACGTAAAACGCCCGCGGCTCCAGCGTCTGACGAAAGGCACGGCCGAAAAACCGGGTGTCGCGCTCGAATATGAGGCCGCTGTCCAGGCTGAAGGTCGGCACCACCCGGCTGGCCGACGTCGATCCATTGGACAGTGCAGCATCGAACTGGTAGTTGGTCGCATGCAGGCGCAGCTTGGGCGTGATGAAGCCCGACGGAGAAATCCACGGATGCGATACCTCAACCGACGAAAAAACACGCTGGCCGTTCGGCTGCCCGGTCAAGCTGCGGTCGGCCTCGAACTGTGTCGCGTCGGCATTGAACGAAAAATCGAAACCACGGACATTTGATCGGGCATAACGCATCGCCAACTGCGGTAGCCGATCGTAGGGCGGCACGATGGGCGAGGCGACATCCTGCAGCGTCTGCCATTTGAGCACCCGCAGATGGGTCGAGAAATCTCCACGGGCCCATGTCAGATTCAGGTCGTTCGGAAGCAGGCGTTGTGTCAGGCCCGGACTGACTCGGGTGAAGTCGCGCCAGTAGTTGTCGTCACTGACACGGTTCAGCGACAGGCTGACACCTATGTCGCCAACTGCATCCAGGCCGGTCGCCACTATGCCACCGTGTGTCAGCGAATAGCCCCATCGGTTGGCGCTGCGCAGTTTGTCGCCCGGCATGAAATTGCCTCTGAACTGGCCCTGGTAATCGGTCTCGAGGTATCGAAACTCGGCTCCGAGGTCGACGCCGCGCTTGCTCATCACCGATGGCGTCAACGTGGCGTCCCGGTTCGGCGCGATGTTCCAGTAATACGGCGCGGACAACTCGACGCCGTTGATGTTGTCAATACCGAAACTGGGCGGCAAGGCACCGGACTTGCGCTTGTTGCTCAACGGGAAACTAAAGGCCGGCACCGGCAACAAGGGCACGCCTTTGAAGCTGAGCACCGCTGACTCGGCCTGCCCGACGTCCTCTTCGTTGTCGATGCGGATGCTGGCGGCACGAATGATCCAGTCCGGCATCCAGCTCGGACCGGGCAGCCGACGGCAGGTGGTATAGGTAGCGTTGCGGATCAGCGCCCGATTTTCGTCAATGAAGTCGACCCGTTCGGCTTCGCCATGCCCCTGGTTCTTGAGCAGCTGGTAGCGCGGATTCCTGAAGAATCCCTCGAACGATTCCACCTTGAGTACGAGCTCTGGACCCTCGTAGACATCGCCGGCTCGGTTGATGCGCACATTGCCACGCGCCGTCGCCGTATCTTCGGGCTGGAAATACTCCAGCCGATCGGCGCGAATCACCATGTCGCCACGGCGCAGTTCCGCATGTCCGTCGACGACGGTTTCGATGTCGGTGCGCGACGACATGTGATCGCCAGATACAAATACTGGCTGGGTCGAACGGTCCGCCGGCGCCGTCACGTCACGCAACATACGGCTGCTCTTGAGCTGCAGCGGCGGCGCATTCGGCTGGGTCGCTGCAGCCTGCGCCCACGCCAGGCTCACCGGCAGGCACACAACCGAGGCGACGATCAGCGCATCGAGCAGCAACCTCAGGCGGGTAGAGCCAGCATTCCTGCTTCCGGGATCATGCATCGACAAGCGCATTGGCAGGGGCGGGACTCAAAATGGACAACCGTGGCAAGAGACCCGAGCAAGCCGGGTTTGTAGAATGGATTATCCATGAGCAACGCTGCCGAACCCGCCGTCAACACCCCCCCGACCGCCGAATCGGCGCCTCCCGACCTGCAAGTCACCTGGTCCGACCCGGCCCGGCAAAAAGCCTTCGACGGCTGGCTGGCCGAAACCGGTCGCCTGCACGGTCTGCGGTCGGACACGGTTCGATTGGCCTGTGCGGACGCCAGTTTCCGCCGCTACCTGCGGGTGGACCACAGCAGTGGTTCGCACGTCATCATGGACGCGCCGCCAGATAAGGAGAACAGCGAGCCGTTCGTGCGAATTGCCGCCCTGATGGCCAGCGCCGGATTGCGGGTGCCCCAGGTGCTCGCATGGGACGGGGCGAACGGCTTCCTGTTGCTGACCGATCTGGGCCGGCAGACCATGATGCAGGCCATAAAACCCGACGATGCCCAGGCCAATCTCCCCTTGTACCTGCAGGCCGTCGACGCGTTGATCCTGTGGCAACTGGCATCACGGCCGGGCGTTTTGCCGCCCTACGATGGGGCACTGCTGGGGCGTGAACTCCAGCTCTTCCCGCAGTGGTACATCGAACGGCACCGCGGCGTGGTGCCCGATGACGCGATGCGCCAGAAGCTGGAGTCCGCATTCGCGCAGATCGTGCGCGAGAACCTGTCCTGGCCCAGCGTGTTCGTGCACCGCGATTTCATGCCGCGCAACCTGATGGTGTGTTTGCCGGCGGGTCCCAACGGTGCCCAGTCCGACGCGCGTCTGGGCGTTCTGGACTTCCAGGATGCCGTGTCGGGTCCGATCACCTATGACATTGCCAGTCTGATGCGGGACGCCTTTCTGAGTTGGGACGAGGATTTCGTGCTCGACGTGACGATCCGCTATTGGGAACGTGCGCGGGCCGCAGGACTGGCCGTGGGTTCGGACTTCGGCGCCTTTTACCGCGGCGTGGAGTGGATGGGCCTGCAACGCCACCTCAAGGTGGCCGGCATTTTTGCGCGCCTGACCCTGCGTGACGGCAAGCCGCAGTACCTGGCCGACACGCCCCGTTTCATCCGTTACATCCGGGCCACGGCCTGCCGCTACCGCGAGCTCAAACCGCTGCTGCGCATCGTCGACACGCTCGAAGGCATCCAGGACCAGAGCGCGTTTGTTTTTGGCCGGGTCTAGGGCCTGTTCACAAGCAGACCCATGGCGGCGGCTCCCCGATTCCATTGCGCGACCGAACTCTCGAGCGGCGCCCACATCGAACTGCCACCAGGCGCAGCCCGCCATGTCCAGGTTCTGCGTCTGCAACCGGGCGCGAGCATCACCCTGTTTGGGGGACCGGCCGGTTCCAGTCAAGGCGGCGAGTTCATGGCGACCGTCACGGCGATGGGTCGCCAATCGGTACAGGTGCTTGTTGGCCAGCACACGCCAGTGGAGCGGGAAACGACACGCAGCCTGTACCTGGCAGTGGGAATTCCGGCAAACGAGCGCATGGACTGGCTGGTGGAAAAGGCCACCGAGCTGGGTGTCGCGGTGATCCAGCCGCTGATGACCGAGCGCAGTGTGGTGCGCCTGGATACACATCGCGGCCTCAAGAAACTGGCGCACTGGCAGAGCATCGCGATCGCAGCCTGCGAACAATGCGGTCGCAACCGCCTGCCGGTCCTGCACCCACCGATGACGCTGACCGAATGGCTGCGGAAACAAACAACTGATGAGGGTACGCCTCAACCTGCGGGTCTGGTCCTGTCTCTGGCCGACGGCAGCACGCCCTTGCGCGATTGGAGCACCGGCAATGCGGGCCACGACTCGGAGATCCGATTGCTGTGTGGCCCTGAAGGGGGCCTCGGCGCAGCGGAGGAAGCGAGCGCGCTGGGCGCGGGTTTTGCGCCGGTATCGCTCGGAGCACGGGTCTTGCGCTCGGAAACCGCTGCGCTGGCGGCGCTTACACTTCTCGCATGAATCGCAACCTTGTCCTTCTGGCTGCCTGTCAAGGTCTGCTACTCAGCAACAACATCATCTTCATCGCGGTCAACGGCCTGATCGGTCTGAGCCTGGCGCCACTGGGCTGGATGGCCACGCTGCCGGTGATGGGGTACGTCGTCGGCGGAGCGCTGAGCACGCCGCTGGTCGCCCGAACCCAGTCGGCCTGGGGGCGCAAGGTGTCGTTCCAGATCGGCCTGGTCGTGGCGCTGGTCTCGGCACTGGCCTGCGCGTACGCGGTGATGGCACACAACTTCTGGCTGCTGGTCGCAGCCACGGTGGTTGCGGGTTATTACAACGCCAACGGTCAGCTGTACCGATTTGCGGCAGCCGAACTGGTTGACCCAACATTTCGGGAGAAAGCGGTGTCACTGGTACTGGCCGGCGGTCTCATCGGCGCGGTGATCGGGCCCAATATCGCGACCCGCACCAAGGCGCTGACCGAAACGCCGTTTGTCGGCGCTTATCTGGCGCTGGCGGTGGTCGCCGTCATCGCCATGGTCATCATGGCCATGATGCGTTTCCCGCCGGTGCCGCCGCCGGTCAAGGGTCAGGCGACGGGGCGCCCTTTGTCGGAAATCATGCGCCAACCTATTTTCATCGTGTCGACCTTGGGCGCCGCACTGGGCTATGGCGTCATGAACCTGCTGATGGCGGCCACGCCATTGGCGATGCAGGTCTGTGAACTGCCGTTCGAAGACGCCGCGCTGGTCCTGCAGTGGCACGTGATCGGCATGTTTGCCCCCGGCTTCTTCACCGGCCACCTGATCCGGCGCTTCGGCACCTTGCAGATCATGGGTGTGGGCGTTGTACTCAACGTGGTTTGTATTGCCGTCGCCCTGTCGGGTGTCGAACTGCACCAGTTCGTCGTTGCGCTGTTCCTGCTGGGCGTCGGCTGGAACTTCCTGTTCACCGGCAGCACCACCTTGTCGCTAAAGTCTTACCGGCCGGAGGAAAAAGACCGGGCGCAGGCTGCCATCAATTTCTGTGTTTTTGCCGTCATGGCAGTGACATCGTTCGCCTCCGGTGCCCTGGTCACGACCCAGGGTTGGCAACTGCTCAATCTGGGATCGCTGCTGCCAGTGGCGATGACGGCTGCGGCCCTGGTCTGGCTGGCACTGCGCCAACGCAATGGGGAAACTTCGCGACTGTGAGTCGTCGGCAACCTTGCATGGCGCCGTAGATGCGCCGGCGCACCAGCAGGCCCCTCAGAAGCGGACGTCGAGCCACTCCTTGAGCCGCGTGAAAACCGCGTTGCTACCCGGCTCGGGCTCGTTGAATATCTCGTGGTACAGCGCATCAAAACACGTGCTGCTCACCACAGACGGTGGCGCCGCAGCGGCAAACGCCCGGCTGCCGGCCGGGTTGACGAGCTTGTCGTCGCCCGCGTACATCAGCAGCGTCGGCAGTGTCCAGGATGGCGCGCACGCGATCGTCGCAGCGCCGGCCTGGGCGATGAACAAGGCCAGGCGCGCCGAGATCCGGTCGTGCACCAGCGGGTCTTTCCGGTAACGCTCGACGACGGCCGGATCATGCGACAGGTATTGCGGATCCAGGCCATTGCCGACGCGCAGGTTAGGCGCGATCCGCGGCAGTACCGCCAGCAGCAGCTTCTGGAACGCGTTAAGCCCCGGATCGAGCGCCGGCGACGACAGCACCAAAGCGTTGATCGGCCGCATCGCGAGTGACACGAAACGCGCTGCCACCAGCCCCCCCATGCTGTGCCCGAGCACGATCAGGGGCGTCTGGTCGTGCATGCGTGCGCGTGACTCGTCCACGACTTCGGCCAGATCCAGCAGCAGGCGGTCCGAGCGGGGCAAGGCGCCACGTTGTCCCATCGACTCGCCGTGGCCATATTGGTCGTACCCGCGGACCGCAAAACCCCAGTCGTTGAGTCGCAGCGCCAGATGGTCATATCGCCAGGCGTGTTCACCCAGACCATGCACGACCAGCACAACGCCGCGCACCGGTCCTTTTTCAAGCGGCCAGTCCATCACGACCAGGTTCGTACCGTCGCGCGCCGTCAACGGACTGAAGTTGGTTCCGCTCATGCAGGCGACCTCAACCGGTCAAACACGGGCACGCAGAGCGCCAGGACAAACGTCCTGCACAAAAACCGCAGCAGGCATGCTGAATGGACGACGCTCAAGGCATGTCCGAAATAACCTTGGCGACCGCCGCCGTCAGTTTTTTGGCATACGGTACATGCAGGAACTCGTTCGGCCCATGGGCATTGCTCTTGGGTCCCAGCACGCCACAGACCATCATCTGGGCCTGCGGAAAGCCGCGTTCGAGCATATTCATCAGTGGAATGGTTCCGCCCTGGCCAATGTAGCCGCATGGGGCGCCGAAATGCGCCTGCGATGCATCGTTCAGTGACTGCTCGAACCACGACGTCATCGGTGGCGCATTCCAGCCGGTGGCGCCACCCTTGCAGTCAAAAGTGACCCGTGCCTGGTAGGGCGCATTGTCTTCCAGCAAGGCCTTCATCTCCTGTACCGCCTGTGCCGCGTCCACCAATGGTGGCAGACGCAGGCTCAGCTTGAACGCCGTATACGGCCGCAGCACATTGCCGGCATCGGCCAGCGCCGGAAAACCCTCGGCACCGGTGACGCTCAAGGTCGGCGTCCAGGTCCGGTTCAGCAAGGCCTGCACCGGTTCGGTGGTGGTAGGCAACACAAATGTCTTCGAACCCTCGCAGTCGTAGTGGGCCCATGGAAAGCGCCGCGTCACCTCGTCGCCCAGGATGGCCGCTGTCGCCCTGGCCTGCTCCAGCCGGTCGGGTGGCACTTCGCAATGGAAACTCGCGGGCAACAGGCGCCCGGTGGCGCTGTCTTCCAGACGGTCCAGCACCTGGCGCATGATGCGAAAACTCGACGGCACCAGGCCCGACGCATCACCCGAATGGATACCCTCGGTCAACACCTCGACCTTCAGCGTGCCGCTGGCCATGCCGCGCAGGCTGGTGGTCAACCAGAGCTGGTCGTAGTTGCCGGCACCCGAATCGAGGCAGACCACCAGCGCGACATCCCCCAATCGGGGCCGCAGCGCATCGACATACGGCAGCAGGTCGTAGGAGCCGCTCTCCTCGCAGGTCTCCACCAGACCGACGATGCGCGGATGTGCCACGCCCTGCGCCTTGAGCGCCTGCACTGCCGCAATGCTGGCGTAGACCGCGTAACCATCATCGGCACCGCCGCGGCCATACAGGCGACCATCTTCGAATTTGGGCGTCCAGGGTCCGAGGTCGTTGCGCCAGCCGGTGAACTCGGGTTGTTTATCCAGGTGCCCATATAACAACACGGTGTTGGCCGCATCGGCGCGCGTCGCGTCGATCTCGAAAAACAGCACCGGCGTGCGGCCTTCGATACGCACGATTTCCAGCCGCAAACCCTCGACCTTTTGCGCCTCGACCCAACTGGCCGCATTGCGCATCACCGTCTCGATATGCCCGTTCTGCGACCAGTTCGCATCGAAGCCCGGCGACTTGGCCGGAATGCAGATGTAGTCGCGAATTTGCTGGACGATGTCGCCATCCCATTGCGCACTGGCGTGCGCCAAGGCCTGGACATTGTTCAACTGGTCGGCCGGCAATTCCTTGTGCAGTGGGGCGTTCATGGTGGTCCTTTTCGAGAAGCCACCATCGTAACAAGTCCCGGCGCGCCGCACGTCGGCCAACACCGTAAAAAAAGTGGCTATAGCCGGTACTGTTGTCTTGCCACAGCGTCAAACACTGCCGCATGGTCCGGCGCGGGCACCAGCGCACGTGCCAGGTCATGCCATTGGGCATAGCCTGCGGCCCGCTCAAGGACCGGCCAATCGCTACCCCACATGACCCGCCGGGCGCCGAAGCTGGCGATGATGTGCTGGCCATAACGCTGCGTCACCTTAGCGGCGGCACCGGGCCCAGCCTCGGTCCACAAGCCCGACAACTTGCAGCAGACGTTCCCGCACTGCGCCAGTCGGGCCAGACCATCGGCCCAGTCCTGCCATTGCGCATGCGCAATATCGGGCTTGGCCCCATGGTCGACCACGATCCGCAGCAGCGGATAACGCCGGGCCAAGGCGGCAATACGCGGCAGGTGGTGCGGCTTGACCAGCGCGTCGAACGCCAGGTCGCAGGCCAACATCGCTTCGAACGCCGCGTGCAGCGCCGGTTGCACAATCCAGTCCGGGTCCGCGATGTCCTGCAGCATCGGGCGCAGCGCCTTGAGTTTGGCATGCCGAGCCAGCGCCTGGATCCGCGCCGGTGCGTCGGCTACCAGCAGATCGGTCCAGCCGACCACGCCCAGCACGTCGTCGGCCACGCCCGCCTGTTGCAGCAGGAATTGCGTTTCCGCCTCGGTCGGCGCCGCCTGCACCAGAACGCCGCCCGTCACACCACAAGGGCGGCTGACGGCGCGCCAGTCGTCGAGGGCGACATCCCTGAATATCGCCCCTTGTGCCGGCGTCAACCAGCCATAGTCGCCACGGGACAGTTGCCAGATGTGGAAATGGGCGTCGATCATGCGTGAACCGGGGTTGGCGCGCTGGCCGCAATGGCGCCGATCTGGCGCAGACGGTCCCAGAAACCGGCCGGAATCGCAACGCGCATCATGGCCACGCCGTCACGCCAGTGCGCGCCCTCCTGCGCCCCCAGCATGACGATCTCCACCGCGGGGTGGGCCAGCGGAAACTGCAGCGCCGCCGCACGCAAGGGCACGTCGAACTGCTCGCACACCGCCTCGATGGCTGCCACCTGCTGCACCCAAAACGCGCTGGCCGCAGCGTAGTTGAAACGCGCGACCGCCACGTTGCGCACACCGGTGGCCAGAATGCCCGAGTTGAAAACGCCACCCAACGCGATACGCACTTTGCGCTGCACGCACAACGGTAAAAGTTCGGCCAGAGCGCTGTGGTCGATCAGACTGTAGCGGCCCGCCAGCATCAGGCAGTCGAGTTCGGCCTGGCGCAACACGTCCAGGCAGACCTGCACGTCATTGACGCCCAGGCCGATGTGGCGCACCAGGCCCTCGGTCTGCAACCGTCGCAACTCGGGCAGGGCTTGGGCGACGACCTGGGCCAGCACGCGTGCATAGTCGCTGCCGTGCACCTGCGCGTCGCAGTCATGGATATAGACCACGTCCAGCCGCGCCAGCCCCAGGCGCTGCAGACTGTCCTCGACACTGCGCCGCACCCCAGCGGCCGAATAGTCCCAGCGCTGCGCAAACGGCAATACGTCGACATAACTGTTCTGGTCGCGGGGTGTGTTGGCGTCGGGCAGTAACACGCGACCGACCTTGGACGACAACACGAAATCGTCCCGTACCTGGTCTTGCAGGGCCTGGCCAAACCGGTGTTCGCTGCGCCCATTGCCATAGTGCGGTGCGGTATCGAAGGTCCGGCAGCCGGTTTGCCAGGCTGTGTCGAGTACCGTGCGTGCAGCTGCGTCGGACACGGCCATGAACAGATTGCCCAGTGGTGCGCCGCCCAGTCCCAGGCGTTGACCATCGGTCGTCGTACGGAAAATCATCGTCTCAAGCTCCTATTTGCGATTGCAGGAAAACGTCCAGTTCCTGTTGCGTGGGCGCGCCCCGCGCGCCGCCACCTCGCGTGCATTTGAGCGCCGCTGCGGCGGCGGCGAAAACCAAGGCGTTGTGCGCTGTGTCGCCGCGCGCCAGCGCCAACGTGAAAGCGCCATGAAAGACGTCTCCGGCACCGGTCGTATCGACCGCCTGGATCGATGGCGCGGGCAACACCGCCAAGCTGCCATCGACCAGGTACTCGACGCCTTTGTCACCCCGCGTGACGGCGGCATGTTGCGCGCCGTGCGCGAGCGCGCGCCGCAAGGCCGGCTCGCGTGCCAAATCGGGCGCCCAGGCCGCCAGACCAGGCTCGGAAAACACGACCCACTGCGCGCAGGCCACCAACAGATCCAGGTTCAGAGGGGGCGCGACGTCGGCATCGAGCACCGACAAGCGATCGTTCTTGCTCGCCCACAGCAAAGCGGCACGGGCACCCGCCGGCCAGCGCGGGTCCACCAGCACGGCGTCACATCCGTCAAATACCGCATCGCCTGGCACAGCCGCAAGGGCCAGGGCATTGCCCAGGTGGTTGAAGATGTGGCGCTCACCCCGGCCATCGACGATGATGGCCGACGCCGACGTATGCGCCTTTGGGACGCACTGCAGCTGCGTCAGATCGATGCCTTCGGCCCCGAGTTGTTGGCGCACCAGGCGCCCGGCATCGTCGTCGCCGGTCGCGCCGATAAAACGCACCCGGGCCCCCAGCCGCGCGCAGGCCAGCGCCGCATTGGCCGCCATGCCGCCACCGACACTGTTGAAGCTGAGTGCCGGCGTCTTGGTCGCGTGGTCCGGGAACCGGTCAATATGGAACACATGGTCGATGGCGCAATGGCCGACACAGGCGACGAGCGGCTGCCTCATGCCCCGCCCATGGTGCGGCGCGCCCGGGCGCGGCGGCGGCAAAATGCTGGTACGCGGTGCACGGTCAGGCCAAGGAGTTCTGGCATGGTTTCTCAAGACAGGAAACGAGACCCCTGGATTCTGCCCGACCCCACAAGGCCAGAGCCATTCATCTTAGGCCATGCCGCGACCGGGACGGGCGACGCAGACAGGCCTACCGGTGGCGCCGGAGCTTCGATTGAGCACCGGTGACGGCTGCTGGCCCGGGCAAGCGTTGACGCCACGCCTGGTGACCTGATAGCATTACTGACATGTCAGTTTGTCAAAATGCCCTTCTTGCGCGCCTTGTGGACTGCACATAACGGCCATGCTCAAAGGTTTGTCCCCGTTATTGTCTGCCGACCTGCTGCATGTGCTAGCCAGCATGGGCCATGGTGATGACATCGTCATCGCGGATGCGAACTTCCCCGCGGCAACCCATGCCCGTCGCCTGGTGTCCATGCCGGGTGTCGGCGCAGCCCAGCTGCTGGACGCCATCCTCAGCGTGTTGCCATTGGACGATTTCACCGAACACGCCGCGTTCACGATGCAGGTGGTCGGCGATCCCACGTCCATTCCTGCGGCGGTCCACGACTTCCACTGCGTATTGCACCGGCATGCCTGCCCGAGCCCAGCTACTTTGGAGCGTTTCGCGTTCTACCAGCGCGCCGCCCAGGCCTTCGCCATCGTCGCCAGCGGCGAGACCCGGACCTACGGCAACATCGTTCTCACGAAAGGCGTCGTGCGGCCATGAGTCGCATAGCTGCTGCGCAGGACGACAACGGCAGTGAAGCAGGACGCCGTAACGCCGCCGGACTGCGTCCGGTGCCGGCGGGACTGGCCGACGCCATCAGCAAGCGGGCGCGCGCGTATCAGGGCTTCACCCAGCAAATTCTCAGCGGGGGTATTCGCAGCGGGCAGTTCATCTCGCAGCGTGAACTGATGGCTTTGCTGGATATGCCTCTGGGTGCGGTGCGCGAAATGATCCCGCGGTTGGAGGCCGGCGGACTGATCCAGACCGTGCCGCAGCGCGGATTGCAGATCGCCCATGTCGACCTCAAGCTGATCCGCAACGCGTTCCAGGTGCGCGGCATGATCGAACGCGAGGCCATCCTGCATTTCGCGCACAGCGCCAGCCAGCAGGAACTCGACGCGATCGAGGCCAGTCACCGCGACATCCTGCGTCGCGCGTCGGCGACCCGCGTCGATGCCGACCTGCTCGACGACGCGCAAGCGCTCGACTGGGGTCTGCACGACCGCATGGTCGATGCCCTGGGCAACGAGATCGTGTCCGAAATCTACCGCGTCAACACACTGCGGGTGCGACTGATCCGCCTCGAACACAGCGTCATCACCCCGGCGCGACTGATACCGGCCATGCAGGAGCATCTGGCGTTCATTGCCGCGCTGCGCCAGCGCGATGCCCCGCTGGCGGTCAAGCTGCTGGAGGAACACATCCGCAGCGCGCGCGAGCGCGTAATGGAAGCGCCGCTGGAGCAAACGTCGCCCCCCATCCCACCCAGACCCGCGGTCACCCGATCGCGCGGCAACAAACCACCACCCAGGAGCCTTTCTTGACCCACGCTATTTCCGGCCTGTGGCCCGCCATGCTGATGCCTGTCACCCGTGACGGTACGCTCGATTCACCACGCGCGATTGCCCATGGCAAACACCTGATTGCCGCAGGCTGTGACGGCGTCACGATCTTCGGCACCACCGGTGAGGGTCCGGCGTTCAGCAGTGCCGAACGCATGGGTCTGCTCGACGCCATGATTGCAGACGGCATAACGCCCGGGCAGATCGTCGTCACGACCAGTGCCTGCGCTCTGCCCGAAGCGACTGCACTGGGGCGGCATGCATCGTCCAAGGGTTGTCACATGCAGCTGTTCATGCCGCCGTTCTACTTCCGCCAGCCGCGCGACGCCGGCGTTGTCGAGGCGGTGTCGCAGGTCGTGTTGGGCATCGACGACGACAAGCTCCAGATGCTGCTGTACCACATCCCCGCTCTGAGCAGCGTGGCGTTCACGCACGAGGGCATCGCAGAACTGGTCAAACGCCATCCCAAGCAGGTCGTCGGCGTCAAGGACAGCAGCGGTGACCGCGCGCATGGCCTGGCGCTGACCAAGGCATTTCCTGGGTTGTCCATCCTGATCGGAGCAGAGCAGTTTGTCGCCGAAACCATGCGTGCGGGCGGCTCGGGTTCGATCAACGGCCTGGCCAATATCTCGCCGCGTCTGTTGCGCCGCATCATCGATGCGCCCGCCGAGGTGCAGACGCAGGACGAGAAGCTGGTACTCGATCTGCTCGCGCTGCTCAGCGTGTTGCCGGGCATGCCGTTCGTCAACGTGTACAAGACCATGCTGGCAGAGCAGACCGGCGACGACGCCTGGCTCAACGTGCGCGCGCCGCTGTGCCCGTTGACGAAGGACGAGGAACAGACCGTGCGCAGAGCCTATCGCGCCATCGGCGCCATGCTCGAACGGGTCTGAGCGGCCCGCCCGGCTTCAAGCCGGGTGCTGTGCCAACCAGGGGCGGACCCACTGCAGGCCGCGCGAGGTGCCTCCCGGCGACCGATCGCGTGGCCGGTACTCGCATCCGATCCAAGCCGGATACGCCAGTTCATCGAGCACCGAGAACAGGTAGGGATAGTTCAATTCACCGATGTCGGGTTCATGCCGCTCGGGCACGCCGGCCAGTTGCATGTGACCGACACGCCCGGTCGGCAGATACTGGCGCAACATCGTCGTCACGTCGCCTTCGGTGATCTGGCAGTGGTACAGGTCCATCTGCACCTTCAGGTTGTTCGCACCGACCTGTTGCACGATTGCATGCGCCTGGTCCTGCCGGTGCAGAAAATAGCCCGGGTTGTCGCGGCGGTTGATCGGCTCGATCAGCACCTGCACACCGGCTTGCGCCGCCAGGTCGGCTGCCCAGCGCAGATTGCCGACATAGGTTTCCTGCAGGGCCTGGTGCGCAATGCCGTCAGGCACGCGCCCCGCCATCAGGTGCACACGCGGGCAATGCAAGGCAGCGGCATAGTCCAGCGCCAATTCGACGCTGGCCCGGAAGTCGGCTTCGCGCCCGGGCAGGGCGGCCGACCCCCGCGCCATGGCATCGGGTACGCCGCCAGGCAGGGCCTGCGCGAGTGTGCCGGGTGGTCCATTGAACAGGACGATGGACAAAGCGTTGCCTGCCAGACGCGCCGCGAACTCCTGTTTTGGCAACTCATAAGGAAACATGCATTCGACCGCCCGGAAACCGTCCCGCGAGGCGGCCTCGAAGCGGTCGGCAAACGGCAGGTCGGTGTACAGCCAGGACAGGTTGGCGGCGAATTGGGGCATGGTGTGGGATGGCGGACAGTGGATACGGATTGCAGACAAGCTTAGCCGCAGTGCGCGACCATCCAGCGCGCCGGCAGCGGCAAGTCGGGAAAAGGATCGGCATCGTCCCTGCCCAACGCAGCCTTGCCCAGCAGCACCTGATCGGCAACCTCCAGCAGGCGATTCCAGTCCGCCAGCGTGTGGTCGTGCCCGCCTTCGCGAAACGCGATCAGGTTGTTGTCGGGAACGCCAAGCAGATCGAACACGCAGCGTGCCGCCCGATGGGTCTGCCAACTGCCTTGCGGATTGGCCCAGTGGTCGCCCAGCGCCTCGGTCGTCAGCAAAACGCGCGGCGCAACCAGCGCCTTGAGAAAGTGCTGGTCGAAGGGCAGATCCTGTTCACGCCCCACGTAGGACCGCAGTTGCGGGTCGAACCAGTAGCCGAACGTGCCCAGCAGGTCGGCCAGGTTTTCCGAACCCGGACCCTGATGGCGAAAGCAGCCCGCACCACCGGCACCGGAATTGTTCGCGCTGGTCAGAGCAATACGTTCATCGGTGGCGCCGGCCAGCAATGCGGCCTTGCCGCCGCGGGAATGCCCAACCACCGCGATGGAGTGCGGATCGATCCAGTCGAGCCCCTCCAACGCGTCCACCACCCGGTGGTAAGCCCAGGCCCAGGCCGCCAGCGTACCGGTCCGTGGCTTGCCTTGCGCCATGGCCAGGCCGTCTGAGGGGCCGCCCGGATCGGGCGCGACCTCGACCCGGTTGAACTCCGCCAAAACGTATCCGCGCCCTACGATCGCAGCCAGCGCGGCGTCATCGGCATAACGCCAGCAACCGTCGCCACTGACGATGGCCGGGAACGGCCCTGCGCCCGGCGGCACAAACAGGCGCAGCGTGAACGCCGGCATCGCGTCGGGCTCGAGCCGACAGGTCAGCAAACGTGTACCGGCAAACCGGCACAACACGGCGCTGTGCAGGCGCACCAGCGCCGTGGCTCGGGGCGTCGGCGCCAACCGGCCGTAGGCCAGCGGCAACATCAGCTCGATGATTTCCTGGCGCCGCGCCGGCCAGTGGTCCGGCGTGCAAATACGCTGTCCTGCCGCTGTCAGCAGCGGGTCGGGCCAGTCGGATGTAGGCGGCAACACCATCGTGTCAAGCGGGTCATTCATATGACGGGATCGGTACAAACGATAGGCTCGCGCGCACCGTTTTTGGCCTAGGATGGCGGTCGCTTCCACCCACTTTCTTGAAGGCCATCACCATGGTAACCCGTACCTTGAACCACCCCGCCAGCGTGCTTGTCGCCGCCTTGTTCGTCCTGCCCGCCGCCGTTCACAGCGCCGAAATCCGCGTCATGTGTTACCAGGACGGCGTCGAATGCGACGTGTTGGCAGAGCAGGCCAAACGATTCGAAACCCAGAACGCGGGAACCAAGGTCATCGTCGACGTCGTGCCCTACAAGACCATCGTGGAGCAACTGCCGGTTCAGCTGGCTGCCGGACAGGGCCCGGACATCGCACGCGTCACCGACCTGGGCGGCCTGTCCAAGTACTACCAGGACATCAGCGCCCATGTGAAGGACAAGGCTTATTGGGAAGCCAACTTCGGCGCCACGCTGCCCTGGTTGCGGCCCACCGCAGCTGACAAGGGCATCTACGGTTTCATGTCCCAGCTGACGATGACCGGCCCCTATGTCAACAAGACCCTGTTCGAACAGGCCAAGGTGGCCATGCCCGGACCCAAGGCGACATGGGACGAATGGGTAGACGCGACGCGCAAGGTCGCCAAGGCCAACCAGCTGCCTGCCGCGCTGGCCTGGGACCGGTCCGGCCACCGCTTTGCCGGCCCGGCCATCAGTTATGGCGCCAAGATCTTCGATGCCAAGGGCGATCTGGTCATGGACGACGGCTACAAGACCGCCGTCAACAAATTCGTCGGCTGGCACAAGGATGGCGCGATGCTCAAGGAGGTCTGGGGCGGCACGGGTGGCTCCAGTTATGCCGATTCCATCGGCGAATTCAAGAACGCCCGCGTCGCGATGGTGTTGTCGGGCTCGTGGCAGATCAATCGGCTGCAAAAAGACATCGGAACCGCGTTTGACTGGGTCGCCGTGCCCAACCCGTGCGGACCGGCGGCCTGTTCCGGCATCCCCGGCGGTGCGGCATGGGTGGCACTGAAAACCACCAAGGCACCCAAAGACGTCGGCATGTTCCTCGATTTCATTGCACAGGAAGCCAACTACGCGGAATTCACCGCCAAGACCAACAATATTCCGGCCCACGCCGGATTGGCGAAAAAAGGCGTGAAGTACCCCGGCGCGACACCCCAGGCACAGGCGGCGCTGGGGGTGTTCAGCGCCGGCGTGGCCAGCCTGTCACCGGTGGCCTACCAGTTCCAGGGCTACAAGTACAACCGGGCCGTGATGTTGCCCACCGTGACGCGGGTGACCCAGGCCATCGTCGGGGAAATGAGCGCCGACGAAGCGATGACCAAGATCGCTGCTGACATGGCTGACGCGGTCAAGCAGGCCACCAAGTAAACAAGCGTCCCCGCCAACCGGACGAATCACACTGCGGGACAGGCTTTTCCGTGCCACTGCTGAGCCGCGCCGCCAGCCTGTTTTTCAACCTGTTCGAGCCCTTGTTCCGGTTCGCGCAGCGCCGGCTCGGGCTGGCGCGGCTGGGCTGGTTGTTCGTGGCGCCCAACCTGATCGTGTTCGGGATGTTTACGTTTTTGCCGATCGCGATCAACCTGGTCTATGCGACAACCGGCGGCGTCAACCTGATGCCTTTTGATCGGCCGTTCACCGGCGGCGAGAACTTCGGCATCCTGCTGGAGTGCCGCGACTATTTCGACATCCAGAGCTGCCGCAAGGACGTGTTCTGGCGCGCCATCTTCAACACCGTGCAGTTCAGCCTGATCCAGGTCGTGCTGATGGTGTTGCTGTCGCTGCTCACCGCACTGGTGCTCAACCGCAAGATCATCGGGCGCGGCTTCTGGCGCGGCGTGTTTTTCTATCCGGTGCTGCTGTCGCCGGTGGTGGTGGCGCTGATCTGGAAATGGCTGCTGCAAAGCCAGGGCGTGTTCAACGCTGCGCTGGTGGCTGTGGGCTCGCAACCCATCGGCTGGTTGACCACACCGTCCTGGGCCTTCTTTTGGACCGTGTTCGTGTCGATCTGGGCCCACATGGGCTTTTACACACTGATTCTGCTGGCCGGCCTGCAGGCGATTCCGAAAGACATGTACGAGGCCTCCGAGATGGATGGCGCCTCGCCGTGGCGCACACTCAAACGCATCACGCTGCCACTGCTGATGCCCAATCTGATCGTCGTGCTGGTGCTGGCGATGATCCGCGCGGTGCAAATCTTCGATGAGGTGTTCGTGCTCACCGGCGGCGGTCCGGGCTCGGCAACCACCTTCATCGTGCAGTTCATCTACCAGACCGGTTTTGCCGAACAGATCCACCTGTATGGGCTGGCGGCGGCGGCGTCGCTGATGCTGGCGTTGGGCCTGGTGCTGCTGACCTTGATCCAGCTGCGGCTAACACGTGCGTCCGATGCCGGGCAGAGGGCACGATGACGAATTTTCTGACCCGCACGCGTGGCCGCGGTCGCATGGACTGGACCGACTGGCTCAGCTACACCTACCTGATGATCGGCCTGTTCACGATGTTCGCGCCGGTGCTGTGGCTGGTGATGTCCTCGTTCAAGACCGAGAGTGCCATCAGCCAGTTTCCACCCACCTTCCTGCCCTACACCCAGAAGTCGGTACAGGTGGCGGGACATGACAAGCCGCTGCCGCTGTACCTGACGCGCGGCGACAAGGGTGAGGTCAAACCCATGGCCCAGGTCCGGCGCATCGGCATCATGGCCACGATGGTCGACCCGCAAAACCCGGATCAACAAGTGCGCGTCAACATCAACGACCGCACGCCGATCAACGAGCTGCAGTTCGCGCTCTCCAATTACACCGAGATCTTCGGTAAATTCAGCTTCGGGCTGTACCTGTGGAACAGCGTTTTCATCACCGTGGTGGCCACGTTGCTGACGCTGTTGATCAACTCGATGGCCGCATTCGCGCTGTCCAAGTACAAATTTCGGGGCCAGAAGGCGGTGTTCCTGCTGATCATCGCCACGCTGATGATTCCGCCCACCATCATCCTGGTGCCGGTGTTCCTGGTCATCAACAGCGTGGGCCTGCTCAACAGCCTGTGGGGTGTGATTCTGCCGGCAATCGCCACGCCGACCGGCGTGTTCCTCCTGCGCCAGTACATGCTGACGATTCCCGACGAGTTGTTGGAGGCCGCGCGCATGGACCACGCCAGCGAATGGCGCATCTACTGGAGGATCATCCTGCCGCTGGCCGCGCCGGCGCTGGCGGTGCTGGCGATCTTCTCGGTGATGTGGCGCTGGAACGACTTCCTGCTGCCCTTGATCGTGCTCTCGCGCTCCGAATACTTCACACTGCAACTGGCGCTCAACGCGTTCCAGGGCGAACTCAACACCCAGTGGCACTACCTGCTGGCGATGACGGTGATCACGCTGATACCGATCACGCTGGTGTTTGCCTT
>ENA-ORBV01004995-ORBV01004995.1-microbial-mat-metagenome-genome-assembly--contig:-NODE-4995-length-24831-cov-20.229094_pt1 | contig 24831 bp, 20 predicted proteins | sample MGYA00237777_ERZ505514 | MGnify/ENA primary metagenome ERZ505514 (study PRJEB26160, sample SAMN06269048) | microbial mat metagenome | isolation source: Oligotrophic lake microbial mat | place... | reverse complement strand
ATGGTGTGGTGGGGATGCGGGGTGGGCGCGGGTGGGATGGTTGCTGCGTTGGGCCGCCATGCGGACGAGCCGGACGCATCGGGTTGTTCGTGCGTGCCCCAGGGCGTGACTCGGTGGCACCGGGGTCAGTCGGTTTGATCTGGTGCGCGGGTCGTGATCTCGCGGGCGAGGGCGGTGATCCAGATGAGCGAGCCGAAGGCGGCCTGGGCCGCGAGGGTCCAGAGCAGGGTCGGCTCGGCCCTGGCGGCCTCGCCGAAACCCGAGCGGTCGCGGGTGAGTTCGGCGATTCCGGTGTGGGGCGAGAGCATCATCCACCACGCGCCGGGGTCTCGGACGATGGGGGCGGGGCGGAGGGCGGCGTCGAGCACGAAGGCGAGCGCGCCACCGACGGCTCCCAGGCCGATGATGGCGGTCATGGCGGCGACGCGGCCTCGCGCGGAGTCAGGGCGGGTGATCTCGGCGTCGGGCAGGCCCTCAGGGTCCTGCGTGCGCGGGCCGAGGGCCAGGGCGATCAGCCCGCCGCACATCAGGGTCCACGCGGCCATGAGGGCGGAGACGGCGGCGATGACGGTGACGGGCCAGCGCGCGAGGATGGCCTGGGGCCAGAGGACGGCCTGGAGCGGGACGAGCACGATCAGGACATCCTTCAAGGTGGCAGCGCAGCCCGAGCCGCGGGGGCGGGCCTGGCTGAGTCGCAGCAGAGGCCAGGCGACGACGATCGCGGTGACGACGACCATGAGTGTGGCGCGGAGGGCGTCGCGATAAACCCAAAGCTCGAGGCGTCCGCCGACGGCGGCCCGCATGAGGGTGGTGGTGGCCAGAACCGTGAGGAAGATGGTCCAGAGCAGGGCGAAGACGCGGGGCTCGCCGCGGCGGTGGGACCAGTCGCGCCGGCCGCGCGGGGCGTGGCCGAAGAGGTCGAGGTCGGTCGTGGCTTGCGGTTCAGCGTGGGACGTGGCCGATGGTTGGCGTGATTCCGGCTCAGCGGGGGCACGCGGTGCGGTCGACGGCGCGTCGGCACCAGCGGGCGGGAGCGGCCCCACGGAGCCCGAGACGGAATCATCGCGCTCGCGCCCCGGCTCGGGCTCGCTCACGGGTGATGCCGTCGATGGTGGTTCGGTCATCCCTCGCCTTGCAGCGGAGGCGGGGCCACGAAGAGCCCGCGCTCGTGGAAGAGGTCCACGACAAGCGTAGGGTCGTCGGCGGGGGCGTCGTCGTCGCTGCGGCGGGGGTCGTCGCGGAAGAGCACGTCGAGGCGGTCCAGCTTGATGTGGGTGGGCACCTCGGCGGGGTTGAAGGTGCCGATGCGGCCGCCCCAGCGGATCTGGGCCCCGGAATCGACCAGGAGCGTGAGGCAGCGGGAGTGGGCGAAGCCTGAAACGTCCACGCCGACGAGGCGGGCGGCGTAGGGGCGTTCGCGGAGGAGGTCGAGCAGTTCGAGGCCGGCTTCGAGGTCGGTCGCCTCCCATCGGGCCTTGAAGTTCAGCCCGCCATCAGGGTTGAGCGGCGGGAGCCCCTGCATGCCCAAGACGACGGGCATGTCGGACTGGCCGACTTCGTACGGGATGGGCATGATGCGGCCGACGCGAGAGACGGGCAGATCGTTGCCCAGCACACGCACCGCAGCCACCGGCACCCGCCACGCGCCGGTGATGTGGATCACGCCGCCGGGCTCGCGCTTGACGACCGGCTGGTCATCGAACCACCCCGAGGCGTCCAAGGCTTCGCCCAGGCGCGAGAGAGGAGCCCCTCCCAGCGGGTCGTTCTCGCCCATGTGCAGCGAGGCCAGGTGGCGGAGGTCGGCTCGGAAGGCCTCGGGGAGCCAGGACTCATTCTCAACGCCGCGCGGCCAGTCGAACTCGAAGCGGACGGGGATGGTCTGGAGGGATTGGCGGGAGCGGGCCTCGACGCGGGTGGCGAGCAGGGCCAGGCCGGTGGCAATGCCGCCGCAGACGATCACCAGCAGGCCGGCCCCGCCGACGCGACGAGCGGCCACCGGGTCGAGCGACTGGAACCAGGCCTTGATGCGATTCTGCTTCTTCTTGGCGCGCGGCATGGGGTTTGTATCGGCACGACGCCCCGCCCCTCACGACTGTCGCGGGGCCATCGCCAGAATCCCCGGCAGGGACTCGAGGTCCACGTTCCCGCCGGAGATGATGACGCCCACGCGAGCCCCTCGGAAGGCCGAGGGCTGGGCCGCCGACCGCACGAGCAGGCCGGCCAGGGCGAGGGCTCCGGTCGGCTCCACGACAAGTTTCAGGCGGTCCATCGCCCACCGCATGGCCCCGGCGACCGTCGCGTCGGGCACCGCCATCATGTCGGAGACGTGCTTGAGGACCAGCGGAAAGGTGTAGCGTCCGAGGCTGGAGGTCTGGGCGCCGTCGCAGATGGTGATGGGATTCTTGACGCTGTGCAGGGATTTGGTGCGGAAGGAGCGGGTGGCGTCGTCGCCAGCGGCGGGCTCGACGCCGATGACGCGGCAGTCCGGCGAAGTGGCGGCGGCGGCCACGGCGCAGCCGGAGATCAGGCCTCCGCCGCCAACGCAGACGAACAGGGAGTCCAGGGAGCCAGCGTCTTCGATGAGTTCGAGCGCGGCGGTGCCCTGGCCCGCGATCACGTCGGGATGGTCGTAGGGAGGGATGAGCGTCAGGGCACGCTCGGCGGCGATCCGTCCGCCGATCTCCTCGCGCGATTGCGTGGCGCGGTCGTAGACGATGACTTCTGAACCGGCTGGCGCGTCGGCCAAATAGGCGCGGGTCTGGGCGACTTTGATGCGAGGGGCGTCGGCGGGCATGACGATGACCGCGGGGATGCGGAGGATGGACGCAGACAGGGCGATGGCTTGGGCGTGGTTGCCGGAGGAGTAGGCCAGCACGCCGGGGTGCCCAAGCCCCGGCTCGGTCAGTTTGCGCATCGCGTTGTATGCCCCGCGGAACTTGAAAGCGCCCACGCGCTGCAGGCACTCGGGCTTGAGGAAGACCGACGCCCCGACACGGGCATCAAGCTCGCGGCTTGTGAGCAGCGGGGTGCGGGTGGCGACGCCCGCGAGTCGAGAGGCCGCGGCGCGGATGTGGTCGATGGTGACGGCGTCGCAGAGGGAGAAGTCCGGGGCGGTGGGGGTGGTCATCGCGCGGGATCGTAACCGCGGGTCGCCACGAGCGTGAAGTGGCACCCGCGCGAACGGTGCGCACAAAAAACCCGCCGCCGGGCACGAGGCCCGGCGGCGGGGTTGATCGTCAAACTCCGTTGGAGTTGACTGTTCTGGGCTGCACCCTCCACCTCAACATTGAGGGCTGAAGGGGACGGCAGACCCGTCGGCTGCCGTGTTAGCGGCGCAGCCCTGTCGTACAGTCGTGCTTCACTGGATCACCTCCTGGTTCAAGGGTCCCGCCCGGGGTGTGCGAGCCTGTACTTGCCCACGCCCGAGCCTTGTGACTCCCTCGGCCGTCGCCAAGGGCTCATCGCCCGGCCTTTCATCCGCCTTGTGTGGCCACACCTGGCGGACGATTGACCGGTCGTCGCGGGGCGCTCGTCGCGTCGGGTGCCGGGTTCTCCGGGCCGTCGGTGCCGAGCGTGTCCGCGATCCGTCTACATCGTACCAACGTACGCCCGCAGTCCAAAGGATGTTCCCGCAAACACCCCGGTTTGGGGCAGCACCCGCCCCATCGCTCGTCGCCGGCCCGGAGCAGGCACCCGTTCCGGCGGACCGCCCGTCCGGGAACCATCGAGGTGGGAGTCTGGGCAAACTCGGTACGTTTCATCCGTAGGCAGTACGTTTCCCCTTGAATCAGGGGGATACTCGTGTCTCCATGGTGGCAGCAGACACATAGGTACGCCGGAGGGTGAGAACCAAATGCGCGGGGTGATGTTTGGCACAATGTACGGCGTGGCCGCAGCAGCGATCCCGGCCGCCGCGGGAACGATCATCATGCCGATCGATACGGAGTTCTCCGGCGCGGCCTCTCCGGCCGGTAACGGGGAAAACCCCAAGGGCTGGTTCTTCAATCTCAACCCGCTCATGGATCCCGCGGACCTGACCTTCACGCACACAGGCGGGACCAACGCGAGCGGCATCCATCGTGAGGCCAACCAGGACTACGCCGGGCCCGACAGGGTCTACGACTTCGTCATGCAGTCGGCGACGGCCTGGTCGGCGGCAATGTTGCCAAGTTTGACCTCTCGATCGCTGGCGGCGGGCTGCTGGCCTCGTCGTTCGATTACATCACGAGTGGGGGCCCCCCGGGCCAGACCGGGTTCCACACCGCGGTCCACGTGCAGGGCATCGAAAATCCGTCGAGCGGCACGGGCTCGTCCGGCTGGATGGCAGGTGGGCTGAGCCAACCCGAGGTTCTGGTGCCCCTCCCCTCGGCCGCTGGCATGGGTTTGGTTGGCATCGGCATGATCTCGGGCCGTCGGCGCCGCGTGATTCTCTGAGCCGAGCCTTTCAAACAGTTTGGTGTCCGGGCGCTGTGAGCCTTCGCGCGATCGATTCGTGCGGAGGCGGCCACATCCCAATCGCCGCGCGGACCCAACGCGCCATCCCTCGCCAAACTTCAGCCGCATCGCAGAACCCTTCCCAGCGACTCCGGTCTGCGTCTGGGACGAGGGATGGTCCGGTACCCCGGGGGTGCGTTCGAAAAACTGTTCGGAATGCGAAGAGCTGGCTGAAATTTCGGCGCAACTCTTGATTTGACCACGCTTTGCTCTAGACTCTGAGAGGCCAAGTGCCTTGAAGAGAGAGGGTGACCATGCGTACGTCGAGCCTCGCCGCCTTGAGCGGTGCGTTATTGTCCATCACCACACTGCCCGCAGTCGCGGACATTCTGGTCATCGAACTCAACCACGAGTATTCCGGGGCGGCCTCGCCCGCGGGTTCCGCGCCGTGGGCTCGGGCCACGTTCACCGACAAGGGCGGTGGGGTCGTGGGGCTGATGCTCGAGTGCCTGCTGCAGGACTCCAACGAGTTCATGGCGAAGGCTGCCGGTGGCGGGACCAACCGCAAGGGCTGGTTCTTCAATATCGACCCGAACCTTGATGCGGGAGACCTCGCGTTCTCCCACCTCAATGGCACCGGCGCGAGCGGCATCCACACGGCCAACGACGCGTACAAGGCCGGGCCGGACAAGTTCTATGACATCGTGCTCCAGTTCGGCACGGGACTTGTCGGCGGGCAGACGGCCGAGTTTGACATCACCGTCGCCGGTGGCGGGCTGCTGGCGTCCTCGTTCGATTACATCACGACTAACGGCCCGGCGGGCAAGACTGGGTTCCACTCCGCCGCTCATGTGCAGGGCATCGGCAATCCGTCGAGCGGCGCGGGCTCGTCGGGCTGGGTTGGCGGGACTGGCACCAGCCAGGTCATTCCGCTGCCCTCCGCGGGGTTGATGGGCCTGGCGGGCTTCGCGTTGGTGGCCGGGCGTCGGCGCCGCGCGATGATCTGATCTCGCGGGATGTGATTCAACGAGCCCCTCGCGCAAGCGGGGGGCTTTGTCATTCTCGGATGCTCGCCGAGCACCCGGGCACGCGTCGTGCGAGACCCCGGGCGCCCGCCCAGGGCTCGGATCAATCCGCGGGCACGCACCGACCCTTGGCCCATGCGCGGAGCGCGGCGATTTGTTCGCGGCGGGTCACGCTGAGGGGCGGAGACTCGGACATGGCCGCGCGAACGTCCTGGGTTGTCATCTCGCGTTTGGCCGCGAACGCGGTGTGGAGGGCGGCGACGACGGCCTGCTCGATCTCCGCGCCGCTGAAGCCGTCGCACGCTTGCACGAGGCTGGAGACATCGAAGGCCGTCGGGTCGCGCTGGCGGCGCGACAGGTGGACCTCGACGATTTTGCGACGGGCGGCGGCGCCGGGCAGGTCGACGAAGAAGATCTCGTCGAAGCGACCCTTGCGGAGCAGTTCGGGGGGCAGGGCATCGATGTTGTTGGCGGTCGCGACCAGAAAGACCGAGGACTTGTGGTCGTTCATCCAGGTCAGCAGGGTGCCGAACATGCGCTGGCTGAGGCCGCCATCGGTGGAGTGGGCGGCGGCGGAGGCGAAGCCCTTTTCGATCTCGTCGATCCACAGGACAACGGGGGACATGGCCTCGGCCTGTCGGAGTGCGTCGCGGAGGCGTTGTTCGGAAGCGCCCACGAAGCGGTCGTAGAGGGTGGAGGGGTCGAGGCGGAGCAGCGTGCGTCCCCAGGCCGAGGCGATGGCCTTGGCGCAGAGGCTTTTGCCCGCGCCCTGGATGCCCAGCAACAGCACGCCGCGCGGGGGGGAGAGGCCGAACTGTTTGGCGTCCGCACCGAAGGAGGCGGCGCGATCGCGGAGCCAGGCTTTGAGGCGGTCCAGCCCGCCGATGTCGTCCAGGCTGGCGGGCGATTCGACGTGCTCAAGGCAGCCGATTGATCCCAGGAGGCGCCGCTTGCTGGTGATGATGGCTGACAGGTCGCTGGCGTCGAACAGGCGATCGCCGGCCACGGACTCTCGCGCGATCTGGCGGATCTGGCGGTCGGTCAGCCCCAGCAGGTTGCGGACCACGACCTCCCAGTCGCGGCGTGCGATATCGACTTTGATCGAGAGGTCACGGTTCACTCGGCGGAGTTCGCCGCGCAGGATCGTCTCGACCTGTTCTTCGCGGGGGAGCGCGGGCTCGAACAGAACCGACTGGTTGACCAGCCAGGTCGGGGCGGACGTGTCGTGGTCGATGAGGATGACGCGCCCACCGGAACTGGGGAGAGTCGCCAGCAGGTCCTTGAGCCCGCGGCTCGAGTGCGGGTCGCCGTGGTGAGCGGCCAGGTCGAGAAAACAGGCGGTCGCCTCGGCGAGGTGGCTCCTGGCCCAGACCAGCGCGCTGGCGGGGTTTGTGGTTCCTTCCATCACCCGGCACTGGTCGGGACGATCACCCAGGCCGCTGGGGCGGAGGCCGTCGGTGAGCGTCCAGAGGTAGAAGGCCTGGCCTCGGGCGTCGGCGGCCCCGCGGGCGAGGCTGAGTGTTTCGGCCTCTTCGCTGGTGACGACGCGCACGCAGGTGTGGCCGCTGTTCAACAGCCTGAGCAAGCCCTCGACATTGGCCTCATCATGCGGCACGGGGAACTCCCGGTGGGTGGACGTCTGGCATCGTATCGGATCGCGGATCGACGGAGCGGTCAGTCCGACCCGCTCAACCACTCCGCAGCCCGACCTCCAGGACCCGGGACCCCAGACTCAGGACAGTCTTCGCGGCACAATGAGCCAATTGGGGTCGACCCTGTCTCGAATTGCGTGTATCTTGAAGGGGCGTATGGCCGGTGAGCCGGGTCGTCCGGAAACATGGGCAATCTTGGCACGAACCGGCAACCGCCGGGGCGGGGGAACGAACCCCTTTCCTAGCGAGTCTCGGGCCGTGCCGGGTGGGGTCAAATGGAGAGTGGACATGCAGTCAAAGCAGAGTGAGACCCGTGGCGTGGGCCGACGGGTGACGGGGAATCTGTCCTGGGTTGCGGCGATGGGTGTCCTGCTGGCGGCGGGTGCGCCCGCGCTGGCGCAGGTCCGGGTGACCTCGACCGACGCGATGATCTTGGCGAAGCTCGACGTGCCGGCGTACACGCTGCAGTCGATCACGCCCACGGCCGCTCCGGGGGCGGCGTGTACCGCGCCGGTCAGCCTCGGCGGCCAGTTGGTCACGCTGGACCTTGAGCCGCACTCGTTCCGCACGGAGAACTTCCGCGTGCTGGTGGATCAGGGCGGGAACAACCTGGTTGAGGTGGCCGTCCCGGCCCCGGCGACCGTTCGCGGGTTTGTGCGGGGGATGGCGGCCAACGTGGGCGGGTCGTATTCGGGGCGTGGGCTGTCGCTGATGATCGCGGTTGAGGGCGGCGAGGTGTGGACGATCCAGCCGCTGTCGGATGCGGTGCCGGGCGCACCGGCGGATATGCACGTCGTGTACCGCGAGCGGGACGTGGTCAAGGGCGACTGGACGTGCGGCATGCCCGACCACCAGGCCGACCCCGTGCCCGCGGCGGGCGGGACCATCGGGACGGACGTGCTGCGGGTCGCGCAGGTGGCGTACGACGCGGACTTCGAGTTTTTCAGCATTTACAACGGCTCGAACGTGGCGACCACGACGGCCGACATTGAGAACATCCACGCGCAGGTGAACCTGATCTACGAGCGGGATGTCGAGATCCGCAAGGAGATCACGACGATCATCGTGCGGTCAAACGTCAACGACCCCTACACGTTCACCGCCGCCGCCAGCCTGCTCGACCAGTTCCGGGCCCACTGGCAGAGCAGCCAGGGCGCCATCGTCCGGGACATGGCCCACCTGATGACCGGCAAGAATCTCGACGGCAGCACGATCGGCATTGCCTGGCTCTCGGCGGTGTGTACCGATCTGGGCTACGGCCTCAGCCAGTCGCGTTTCTCCGGGTCGCTCAGCTCGCGTACCGCCCTGACCGCCCACGAGATGGGGCACAACTGGAGCGCCAACCACTGCGACGGCGTCAGCCCGTGCCGGATCATGTGCTCGGGCCTGGGCGGGTGCAACGGCATCTCGCCGCTGGTCATGGAGGCGGTGTCGGTGGCCTCCATCCTGAATCACAAGGCCACACGGGTGTGCCTCAGCAACCCGACGCCCTCGATCCCGCTGCCGATCGTGGAGCCGTGGGTTGATTTGTTCATCTCGGGCTCGCGCTGGAGCGGTGAGACGGTGGGCGTCTCGGTCACCGTCAATCCGGTTCCCCCCAGCGAGCCGTACTCGCTGAACCTGGACGGCCCGTCGGACATGCTGGTCTCGCAGCCAGCCACGGCCACGGGCGTCAACCCCGTGAACGTGCTGGTCTCGGTGGCCACCTCAGGCGTCGAGGCTGGCGAGCAGCTCATCGTCGAGTACACCAACGCCACGGGCTTCTGGCTGCCGGGCGGCAGCATCACGGCCGATGGCCTGAACTCGCCCGGCTTCGCGCGGTACCAGTTCACGCTTGGCGCTCCGGCGACCAACCCGAGCGTGCAGGTGCGCTTCCGCACCAGCTCCACCACCGGCGACGACGACTGGTACCTGGACGACATCTACATCGGCAACTACCCGGGCCTTCCGGTGCCGTTCGTCGAGGAGTTCGCGGCGGGCAACTTCGGCAGCGCCAACTGGGGCCCGGTCTCGCCCGGGTTCGCCAGCGTCTCGACGATGTCGCAGAATCCCCCGTCCGTGCCCAACGCGGCCCGGATCGCGCCGTTCGGCGGGCTGACCTCGCAGAAGTTCCTGGCGAGCGGGTACTCGCCGGCCGCCCCGCTCTACTTCTCGTTCTGGACGCAGGCCCAGAGCATCGAGCCGGGCGACATCCTGTCGATCTCCTACATCAACTCGTCGGCCCAGAGCATCAACCTCGATTCGATCACCGGCTCGGGCTCGCCCTCTGAGTTCACGTTCCACGAGTACGTCTTTCCCGCGGGCGCGTACCACGACAACCTGAAGGTCCAGTTCAACTCGATCGCGTTCGAGGCCAACGACATCTGGTTCATCGACGACATCATCGTGGACAACGAAACGCACGCGCCGGCGCCCTCGTGCCAGCCCGACCTCACGGCGGGCGCGGTGCCGGGCCAGCCGGGCTACGGGGTGCCCAACGGCGTGCTGAACAACGACGACTTCTTCTACTACCTCTCCCAGTTCGCCGCGGGCAACGTGGCGGTGGCCGACCTGACGACCACCGCGGTTCCCGGGCAGCCGGGCTATGGCGTGCCGAACGGGATCATCAACAACGACGACTTCTTCTTCTACCTGTCGATCTTCTCGGCGGGGTGCTGAGAGCGAAGCGACCAAGTGACCAAGTGACCAAGTGAAGCAAACTTGAGATCGAGGGGGACGGGCTTTCCAGCCCGTCCCCCTTTGCGTTGAGCCGAGGCCCGCCGACCCACCCCCCGCCGGGAAGCGGGCGGAATGAACACCGACGGCGTGGATTGATCGACCTCCGGCTCCCGCCGGGGGCTTGAAGGCGGGCCCGCCTTGGACGCGACGCCGACTCGTATCACGGTCGTGGCATCAGGTCCGCCGGCCATTGCCTCGGCGACACGCCGGTCGCATCGGGCGCGGGGGTGCCCAGTCCCGTGGCCGCGTTTGGCTCGGCGAACGTCCCCGTGAGTGGGTCGAGCGTGGCGGGGTCTTGGACCGCTGGGCGGAGGTTCCAGAACGTGGGCTCGGGCTGGCGAGTCGGTGTGGTGACGACGGGCTCAGTCCGCGGCGGCACGCGCATCGCGAGCACCACCAGGACCGCGGCCAGGCCAACCAGCCCGCCGGCCGTCACGAGCGTCTTGACGATGACCGCCGTGCGCCGGGCGGCCACCGCGTACAGGAAGTCGGGTCCGACGGTGGGCGTCAAGAGCGGGGCGACGGTTGGCGAGAACGCCGCCGGGTCGCTGGAGCCTCCCCAGGCCGAGCCCAGCGAATCGAGCCGCTGCTCGAGCGTCCGCGAGTTTGTCAAAGCGGTGTCAGCCATGAGACACCTCCGTGGAACGGATGGAACCACCCAGAGACGCGGGTCTTATGGAACCCGATGTGCGTGCAGCACCACGATCAACCCCGGGCTCCCGCCCGGGGCTCGATTGGTGAGGTGTCGCCGAGAGGGCGGCTTCGAGCAGCCCAAGGGCCGTGCGGTAGCGCGAGGCCGCCGTGTTCCGATTCGTGTGCGTCGCCATCGCGATCTGGTCGAAGGTCAATCCCGCGACGTGCTTGAGCAGGACCACGTCGCGCATGTCGGGCATCAGCGAGCCCAGTGCCCGGGAGAGTGATTCATCGTGGGCCGAGCCGTCGAGTACCTGTGGTTTGCCCGCCTGCGTCTGGCCGCCCGCTCTGGACGCCTTCCCGAACAGCGTCTTGCGCCGGGCCTTCTCCCGCTTCTCCGATCGTCCGGAGTTGAACGCGATGTGGCGGGCGACCTGGAACAGCCACGCGGGCACGTCCTGGACGGCCCGGAGGGTCGCGGGGCTGGTCTCGAGAATGCGACAGAAGGTCTGCTGGAGGACGTCGTCGGCATCCACCGGCCCGCCGGCCGGCAGAAGCGACCGCAGGAACGCCCGGAGGCGACCGGCGTGGCGTGCCCAGAGTTCTCGCGCCGCCCCGTCGCTCCCGCGAGACACCGCCAGCAGAAGTTCTCGATCGGTGGTGGTCATGGGCAGTTGACGCTGGTGAGCCCGGATGGCTTGGTTCCGGCTCCGCGGAGCCATGCACTGAATCATCGCAACCGCAAGACTCTCATTGAACCACGAAGGGGGCGGGCGTTCCAGCCCGCCCCACGCCATTGATCGGCGCTGGGAACTAACCGATCAGGGGTTGCTCTTACCGTCCGGCGGGGCTGGCGGGGGGCGCCAAGGCCGGCGTGGTCGCGGGCGTGGTCGCATCTTCGGGCGTGATCGGGTCGTTCAGGACCTCGGCCCGGGAGGTTTGGAGGGCGGTCTGCCCGCGGCTGTCGGCGGCGTGCGACTTGGCCAGGGCCGCCGCCAGCACCTTCGCCAGCGTGCCGTAGTGCCCCTGCCCGACCATCTCGCCCAGGATCTCGAGGCGGTCGCCCGCGTCGCGATCGTTCCACAGGGCCACGCCCTCGTCGTAGTACCGGCGGATCGACCGCAGGTCCTCCATCAGCGCATCGTCCGACAGCCGCATGACCTTGATGACATGCTCGTCGCTCCCGGCCACGCCGCTCGGAGAGAGGTAGTCCGACGCATGGCTCCTGAACTCGCCGGTGCGGACCTGCTCGGCCAGCCAGGCGGTCAGCCAGCGACCCTCGTTGGTGACGGCCTGCTGCACGGCGAAGGGGTCCTCCCCGTACGAGTCGATGGCGGCCACGAGGCGGTCCCGCTGGGCCGCGGTCAGCTCCACATGGGCCAGGAAGTCGCTGGTCTGGGTCGTGGCGAGGTGGGCGACCGCGCAGGACACCAGGCTGCTGATGAGGATCCCGTCCGCGCGGAGGTGCCTGGCCATGGCGTGCATCGCCACGAGGCGATCCAGGCCACCCTCGATGTCGCCCTGCTGGACGCATCGGCGGATGTCGGCGGAGAACAGGCGGGCGAGGTTGCGGGTCGGGCCCAGGTGCGGGAGCAGGCACATGATGCCCTGGTCGTAATCGACCTCCCACACGCAGCCTTCGACCTTGCTGGCCCGGATGGCGGTCGCGATGACTTCCTGGGCGGCCTCGCACTTCTCCACCTCCTCGGAGGACAGGAAGTAGCCCGAGGCGTCGTCCTGGGCCAGCATGGCCGAGAAGTCGGTGCCCTTGAGGTCCTCGCGGGTCTGGAAGTTGAAGAAGGCCCGCCAGTAGATCGGGGCGGCGTTGGTGGCTTGGGGCCAGGCGACGGGTCCCTCGAGCGGAGCTTCCGGGAACCGGACGACCTGGGCAGAAACGGTCTGGGCGAGTCCAGCGGCCAAGGCGACGGCCAGGGCGAGGGTCTTCATGGATCGGGTCAGGCGGCGTGTCATGGAATGCTCCCTTGGATTCGAGGCTTGGATGCCCGTACGACACCGCCGACGACGAGTTATGTGGGACCCGGGCGAGACCGAGGGCGCACGCTCCCGCACGATCGACCGCACGCGCCTGGTTCCGGGTATCGAGGAACCCTTGGCGCTTCGGATGCGGGGGTCCGCGCCGTCGGTTTCGTTCGCACGCCGTTCGCATCGGCACGCGCCGATCGCCTCAGGCCTGTCCCACCCGCATCACCACCAAGGCAAGCAACTGGCACCGCTCGACGAGCGAGGGGAGCTCGATCCACTCCTGGAGGGTGTGGAGCCCGCCGCCCCGCACCCCCAACGTGTCGATGGTGGGCAAGCCCGCGTCCTGAAGGATGTTGCCGTCGCACACCCCCCCGGTTGACACGAAGGGAAGCGACTGGCCGAGCGATTCCGCGGCTCCGCGTGCCAGCATCGCGAGGCGCTGCGTCGCCGCGATCAACGGCTTGGCCGGTCGGTTGAACGACGTGTAGACGAGACACCCCGGCATGGCGTCCGCCGCAGTTCCCAGCCCGAGGAACCGCTGCTCCAAAGCCCCGGCCGCCCCCGGATCGGGGAACCTGACATTTCCCCACGCGCGTGCCCGGTCGGGCACGACGTTGGTCGCGTTCCCGCCCTCGAGCGGCCCCACGTTGGCCACGATTCCCCGGGCCGGCTCGGGGAACGTCGAGATGGTGACCAGCCGTTCGGCCAGCGCGGTCACCGCAGACACCCCGGCAGTAAAGTCCCGCCCGACGTGCGCGTTCCGCCCGCGGGTCTGGATCATGAACTGGCCGGAGCCTGACCGGACCGTCGCGAGCGCGCCGCCCGGTAGCGCGGGTTCGATCGCCAGGCCAATGTCGTGCCTGCCTGCCTCGGCCCGGAGGGCACGCGCGGAGTGGTACGACCCCGTTTCCTCATCCGCGTTCATCAGAAAGGACCAGGAGGCGGGCACTCCCGCCTCCTCAAGTGCCTCCAGGGCCGCGACCGCGATCACCAGCCCGCCCTTCATGTCGACGCAGCCCGGGCCGACGGCGGTGTTGGCGTCGGCGGCGAGCGTCAGGTTCCGGAACGCGCCCGCCGGGTCGTGGACGGTGTCGAGGTGGCCCGCAATCAAGATCCGTTTCCTGCCCGCCTGTGGCCTCCGGCTGACCATCGTCATCGGGATCATCCCGCCCGCCTGGCCGCCGTGCAGCCAGGCGGGCCTTTCGTCGCCGGGGAGCATGTCGGTGGTGGATCCGAGCGCTCGCAGACGCGTCCCGAACCGGTCCTGGGTCTGAGCGATGCCTTCCGGGAAGCCCCCGCCCGTGGGTATGCCGACATGAAGGCGCAGGTCGTCGAGCAGGGTGCCTGCCCGGCGCGCGATCAGGCCGCAGACTTTGGATTCCTGGGATGTGAGCGGGGTGGGCATGGGCCATTCAAGGCGCGAACCCCGGGTGCCACCAGTCGCGAGGGCGCCACCGGTCCGCGCCTGGCCCCGGCGACGCGCGAGTGATGCGTTGCGTGTCGCTTGGTCGCGCACCTCACCAGTCGCGCCGTGCCAAGCCACGGCAGACTGGTGGCATGGGGACGCAGTTTGGTGGCGCCCGGCTCCACGCCAGAACTCCGCCCCCGCGCGCCGATACCCTGTCCATGACAACACCTCGCCGGCCCGACCTCTCCATGACGCGCACCGCACGCCATCCCGCGAACTTCGACGTGGCCGACCGGCGCGTCTATCTCGTCGGCATCGGCGGGTGCGGCATGTCGGGGCTGGCCCGCCTGCTGCGGTCCCGCGGGGCGATGGTCGCGGGCTCGGATTCGACCGCCTCCGACACGACCGACGCCCTGACCCGCGAGGGGATTCCCGTCGCGTTTGACCAGTCCACCGCCAGCCTGCCCGAGCCGTGCGATTTGGTGATCGCGTCGGCGGCGATCAAGCCCGACAACCCCCAGTGGCTGGAGGCCGAACGACGCGGGATCCGCGTGATGCTGTATGCCGAGGCGTTGGGCGCGTGCATGTTGGGCCGCACGGGTGTGGCCATAGCCGGGACCCACGGCAAGAGCACCACGACCGCCATGCTCGGGGCCGCCCTGGTCGACGCGGGCCTGGACCCATCCGTGATCGTCGGCGCGACGTGCTCGCAACTGCTCGGTGGGTCGCTCGCGGCCCCCGTGACCCCCGGGACCGGGTTCCGCCTGGGCGCGCCCTGCATTCCCCAGGGCTCTCTCCGCGAGAGGCCGGGCATCCTGATCGCCGAGGCCTGCGAGTTCAATCGCTCGTTCCACAACCTTTGGCCCACCGTCGCGTGCATCACGTCGGTTGAGGCCGACCATCTCGACGTGTATGGCTCGCTGGACGCGGTGGTGCAGGCGTTCCACGAGTTTGCCCAGCAACTGCCGGCGGAGCGAGCGGGGGGGCGGCTGCTCATCGCCCACGATGGGGCCCACCGGCGCGAGGTCACCGCGGGCGTTGAGGCCGCGGTGGAAACCATCGGCTTCGCCCCCGAGGCCGACTGGGTCGTCCGCTGCGACCCGCGCACCCGTGAGGTCGAGTTGGCCCATCACGCCCAGACTCTGGCCCGCTGGATGAACAACCTGCCGGGCCAGCACAACGCGATGAACGCCGCCACGGCGGCGGCGCTGGGCATCATGCTCGGCGCCGACCCGGCGCGGCTTGCCGCGTCGCTCGGCGCGTTCCGAGGCGTTGATCGCCGACTCCAGTTCCTGGGCGAGGTCCGCATCGCCACCGCCCCGGCCCGCCATCTGGCGACGCGGCTGGTCCCCGCCCAAACCGGCCCAGCCACGGGAGCGGGGGCTGCCCCGATCTGCACGGGCGTCCGCGTGTTCGACGACTACGGGCACCATCCCACCGAGATCGACTGCACCCTCCGCGCCCTGCGGCTGTCCGAACGCCCCGAGCAACGCCGCGGACCCAATGGCCAGCCCGGGCGGCTTGTCTGCGTGTTCCAGCCGCATCAGCACTCGCGGACACGCCACCTGCTGGAGGAGTTCGCCGCGTCGTTTGAGCAGGCCGACATCGTGATCGTGCCGCACATCTACTTTGTGCGTGACAGTCAGGCCGAAAAGGCCAAGGTTTCAGCGGGTGATCTGGTGGACCGGCTGCGGGCGCGGGGCGTGAACGCGCTGCACCTGTACCCTTTTGAGGCGATCATCGAGCACCTGCAGAACCTGTGCCGTGCGGGAGACACGCTGGTGGTGATGGGAGCGGGGCCGGTTTTCGAGGTTGGTTATGGCTATATCGACGCCATGAAGCGGCGCGACCAGGGCGCTGCCGGGCCGTCGCCAAAGGCGGCGGTGGGGGGGATGGACCAGCACGGCGCGTCGCAGCGACTTGCGCCCAGGTCTCCGCAGGTCGGTAGCCCGGCCTCCCATTCCGGCAGCCCGCCCGTCATCAACATCGCCGCGCAGACCATCGAGGCCCACGGATGAGCGCCGCCCTCGCCAAGCCGCTGGACATCAAGCGTGTCGAGCACAAAGCCCTGATCCCCAACTGGTTCAATGTGGGGGGGCGGGCCGATCGGCTCGCGCGTCCCGAGTCCATCGACGAGCTGCGCGCGTGCCTCCGCACCGACCCGAATCTACGGGTTCTGGGCGATGGGGCCAACATCCTGGTGGATGATGCGGGTGTGGCGGAACTTGTCGTGACGCTGGAGCGCGACGTGTTCACCAGCGTCCAGATCGACGCGCGGACGGGGCGAGTCGTCGCCGGCGCGGGCGGCAAACTGCAGAAGGTCATCAACGACACCACTCGGGCCGGCCTGGCCGGGCTGGAGGTTCTGGGCGGCATTCCCGCCACGATCGGCGGGGCGGCGGTCATGAACGCCGGCGGCAAGTTCGGCGAGATCGGGCCCTGCGTGCGGGTGGTCCACGCCCTTGACCGCGCGGGCAACGTCCGCACGCTGCCCGCCGCCGAGTGCCGGTTCGCGTACCGATCTTCCGCGCTGGCGAGCCTGATCGTCACCGCCGTTGAGTTCGCGCTGACCCCCGCCGACCCGCCCCCGCTGCGGGCCCGATACGCCGAGATCCTCGCGTTCAAGAAGCGGTCGCAGCCGATGGCGGACAACTCCGCCGGTTGCTGCTTCAAGAACCCCACGTTGCGGGCTCCGCTGGAGGGCATCGGCGATACCGGGCAGCGCATCTCCGCCGGCCTGCTCATCGACCGCGCCGAGTGCAAGAACCTCGAGGTCGGCGGTGCCCGCGTGTCGGACCGCCACGCCAACTTCTTTGTGACCCGGGCCGGATGCCGGGCCCGCGACGTGATGGAACTGATCGAGGTGGTTCGTGCCCGCGTCAACGACACCTTTGGCGTCAGCCTCGATCCCGAGGTTGTGATCTGGAAGCGCGCGTGCCCTGTACAGGAGATGGCGCGATGAGCACGATCCCCGCACGCCCCCACGCAGAGATTCCCGGCCTACGTCATGCGGCCCCCGACCACGTCGACCTCGACCGGGGCCACGCCGTCCCGCGCTGCATCCTTGTACTGGGCGGAGGCCCCGACCGCGAGCGCGAGGTTTCTCTCTGGTCCGCCAAGGGTGTGGCCGATGCGCTGCGTGGAGCGGGACTCGAGGTCCTCGAACGCACGATCGACCGCATCACCGCCGCCCAGCTCGCCGACATGCCCGGCGACGTGGTCTTCCCGGTCCTGCACGGCTCGTTCGGCGAGGGCGGCCCGCTGCAGGACATCCTTGAAGCGGCCGGGCGTGCGTACGTTGGCTGCCGCCCGCACGCCGCTCGGGTGGCGATGGACAAGGTGGCGACCAAACTGGCCGCGGCCCGCGCGGGCGTGCCGACCGCGCCCGCTGGCGTCCTGAACCCGTTGGACGAGCGCTGCCCCATCCCGTTCGGCGCGGGTGTGGTGCTCAAGCCGATCCACGACGGGTCGTCCGTCGGAGTGCATCTCATTCGTCGTGCCGAGCAGTGGGATGGCGCGTTGGCCGCGGCCCGCGCCGACATTCGCGACCATCCCGGGCGTTCGTACATGGTCGAGTCGCTGGTCACGCCCGCGGCGCCCGAAGCGTTGCAGCCACCGGCGCGTCTGTTCGCCGCCGCACGCGTCCGCGAACTGACGGTCGCGATTCTCCAGACCGATGACGGCTACACCGCCCTTCCCGTCATCCACATCCAGCCGACGACCGACTTCTACGACTACGAGGCCAAGTACCTCCGCGACGACACCGTGTACACCCCGCTGCCCGCCTCCGACGCCGTGGTGCCGATCATTCAGGCCCACGCCTGCCGGGTCGCGGCCGCGGTCGGCATCCGCCACCTGTGCCGCGTGGACTTCCTGGATCCTGCGTTCGCCGCGGGCGGTGGGGAGCCCCAGATGCTTGAGATCAACACGATGCCGGGCTTCACCAGCCACTCGCTGTACCCGCTGGCCGCCCGCACCGCCGGAATCTGCACACCGGACCTGTGCAAGCGCCTTGTCGGCATGGCGTGGAACGAGCGGATCGTACGCTGAGGGCTTCGGGGTTCGTTCGCGGACCCGGCTCGCCCCGCGATTCCTTACACTCCCCGCGTGCCCCCACTCCTGACCATCGCGCTCAAAGACCTCCGCCTGCTCCTGCGCGACCGGGCTGCGCTCTTCTTCACCGTCGTGTTTCCCGTCGCGTTCGCCACGATATTCGGGCTGATCTACGCGGGAATGGGCGGCACGACCTCGGCCCTGAAAATCGCGGTGGTCGATCACGCCGACTCCCCCGCCTCCCGCGCCCTGATCGCCCGCCTGCACGAGAACGCCGCCATCGACACCGTTCCCGCCGAGACCGATGAGCAGGCCCGCGACCTGGTCCGGAGCGGGCGTCGCTCGGCGTGCCTTCTCATCCCCACCGACTTCGCGAATCTCTCGTCCACGCTGCTTTCGGGCATCCCCGCGACGCTGGAACTGGGCATCGACCCCTCGAGGACGCAGGAGCGGGCGATGATTGATGGCCTGGTCGCGCAGGCCGCGTTCGAGCAACTGACGGCGGGATTTCAGGACGCGGCGTCGCTCCGCGCGTTCACGGCGGACGCCCGCACGCAACTCGCCGACGCCGAGCAGCTCACCTTCATCCACCGCGCCGCCGCCTCGACGCTGCTGGCCGACCTGGATCGCCTGGCCGACCAGATGCGAGCGGGAGCGGCCAACGCGGCCGCCCCCGCTCCCGCTCCCACGTCCGGCGCCATCGGGAACGAACCCCCGGACGCCGCGGCCCAGCCCGCGTTGAGCGGTCCGCCGGTCGCCGCGTCGTCGCCCGCGTTCACCCCCATCTCGATCACCACCTCTGAGATCACGGGCAACCGCCACGACTGGCACGCGTCGGCCTTCTCGGTCACGTTCGCGCAGGGCGTGGTCTGGGCCCTCATCGGGTGTGCGGCGTCATTCTCCATGTCGCTGGTCATCGAACGGGCCGCGGGGACGTTGCTGCGTCTGCGGGCCGCCCCGTTGTCTCCGCTGCATGTGATCGCGGCCAAGGCGCTGGCGTGCATCGCCACCACGCTGTCGGCCACCGTGCTGCTCATCGCCCTGGGAACCATCGCGTTCGGCCTGCGGATCGGCGACCCGCTCATGCTGGCCGCCGCGCTGCTGGCTTCGTCCATCGCCTTTGTCGGCGTGATGATGGTCCTCTCGGCGATCGGGCGGACGCCGCGCGCCGCCGGGCCGCTGGGTTACGCGATCCTGCTCACCATGGCGATCCTGGGCGGGGGTATGATGCCGCGGTTCATGATGCCCGCGTGGATGCAATCGGTCGGCATGGTCAGCCCGGTCACCTGGACCGTCATTTCAGTCGAAAACGCGGTGTTCCGCGGCGCGACCTGGGGCGAGCAGTCCATCCCGCTGCTCATCCTCCTGCTCATCGGCGCGGGCGGGACGGCCCTGGGGGCGTGGCTGTTCTCGCGGACTGCGGGCTGATCGACGCCCGTGCCACCACCCGGGTCTCGGAGCGGGCGGTGCCGATCAACCCCTTGGGCCAGTTTGCATCGGGCGTGCAGAGCCACGCCAGATGGCGCGACGCGCCCACGATGCTCAGTCTTCTTCGGCCCCCAGCACCGTCCTCAACACATCCCGCACCACCTCCTCTTCGTACCCATTGCGAGCCAGCAGCGCGGCCATCCGACGCCGGATGCGTGCCCAGTCCTCTCCCTTCGCCATCGCCAACCTCGCCCGTACCAACCGTTCGGCCTCGGCGCACGGATCAACGCCCCGCGCCGCCTCCGCCGCCGCACGCCTCGCCTCGCCCGGATCATGCCCAAGCCCGATCAACTTGGCCTCGATCGCCGGCTCGGCCATCCGACGCCGCACCCCACCCCCCGCCCGCGCCGCGGCCACCCGTGCATCATCCACCAGGCCCCGCGCCCTCAACTCGTCCACCGCCCGCGTCGCCGCCTCACCCCCGTGCCCCTTTCCGCCAAGGCGCTCGACCAGTTCCGCCGCCGTCCGTTCCATCTGGCGCAGCATCCCGATCCCGGCGTGCACCGCGTCCTGATACGCGGCCTCCCGCGCGAACTCGGCGGACTTGGCCACGCTCCACTCCGCGCCGACGACAATCCCCATCCGGGCCTTCCCACCATCGCGCGCACCGACGTCACCACGCCTGCCCGCCCCCCGTTGCCTTGGCGCTCCATACCAATCTCCCCGTCGCGTGCGACCAGTCGGCGTCGGCTCTGGAATGTCCGGCTGGTGCCAGCGTGCCATCGTGCGATCCGGGTCGTTCGCACCACTCGCGCCGCAAAGCCGTCGGCTTGGTGGCACTCTCAGATCCCTGATCCCAAGAGCCCGGACCAACCCCGTCGCCGGGCGCACGCACAGTACCATCCCTGCATGGTCCTGGCGGCACTCCTCACCCTCTGCCCCTCTCTGGTCTTCGACGCTGCGTCACTCCTCACTTCGTCACTCCCGCCCGCCCCGTCCTGGCTCACCCACTTCCACCCCTTCTCCCTGCTCCACCTCATCACCGTGGCCGCGCTGGCGATCGCGATGGCCGGCTCCTGTCATCTGGGCCTGAAGTGGAAGGGAACGCCCGCCGAGCGCCGCCTCCGTCTCTGCTGGTGCATCTTCACCGTGATCTGGAACGTTGCGGCCATGGCCTTCTACCTCTGGCCCGGCAACTTCGATCCCATCGAGTCTCTCCCCATCCACATCTGCGATCTGGCGGTCTGGATCGCCCCCGTCGCCCTGCTCACCCAGCGGCGCTGGCTCCGCACGCTGCTCTACTTCTTCGGCATCGGCCTCTCCACCCAGGCCTTTGTCACCCCCGTCGTCGACGGCGGAGTCGCGGGCGTCCGGTACTGGCTGTTCTGGATCGGGCACACCCAGATCGTCGGCTCGGCCATCTACGACGTGGGCGTCCTGGGGTACCGACCCCGCTTCAAGGACCTGCTCTTCGCGGCCGCCTCGCTCATCGTCTACGCCCTGGCGGTCACCCCCATCAACCTCGTGTGGGGCCTGAACTACGGGTACATCGGCAACTACACGCCCGAGCGCCCGACGCTCATCGATCGTCTCGGCCCCTGGCCCTTCCGCCTGCTTCCCATGTTCGCCCTTGCCCTGACCGTGTTCACCTTGGCGTGGGCCGTTTGGGCGATCCCGGCCGCCCTTCGCGGCAGGAAGGTCCAACCCGACAACTGCCCAACAGAGCCGCCACCGTAAGGTCGTGGCCTTCCCCCCTGGTTCTGCACAGCCGACCACCCACACACGCCCCGATACACTCCCGCCCCCATGCTCTTCAACTCCTGGGCCTTCGTCGCCTTCTTCCTGCTCGTCTACGGGCTCTATGTGTCATGCTGGGGACTCTCCAACCTCGCCGTCAGCCGCGGCTGGACTCGCCTCCAGCGCGTCATCGGGGAGCGCGGCTACCAGGCCCAGAACGCCATCCTCCTGCCCGCCTCGCTCTTCTTCTACGCCTGGTTCGACTGGCGCTTCGTCATCCTGCTCGTCGCCACGATGCTGGTTGACTTCTGGGTCGCCCGCCTCATGACCCAGGACCGCATGGGCTCCACGCGCAAGCCCTTGCTGTTGCTCTCGGTCATCAGCAACCTGGCCATCCTGGGATTCTTCAAGTACTACGACTTCTTCGCCGCCAGCGTCGGCGCGGGCCTCCGCTCGCTGGGGTTTGAGGTCAGCGACTTCACGCTCGACCTGATTCTCCCGTGGGGCATCTCGTTCTACACGTTCCAGTCGCTCTCCTACACGATCGAGGTCTATCGCCGCCAACTGGCTCCCAAGATGTCGCCCGGCCGCTGGGGCCTGCTCAAGGACTTCACCGAGTTCGCCCTGTTCATCTCGTTCTTCCCGCACTTGGTGGCCGGGCCGATCATGCGGGCCACGAGCCTGCTCCCGCAGGTCCAGACCCCGCGCCGCGTGACTGCGGGCGACATCGATGCCGGGCTGTGGCTCATCATCTGGGGCTTCTTCAAGAAGATCGTGATCGCCGACCGCGCCGCGGGGATCGCCAACGAGGTGTTCAACCACTGGCAGGCCCACTCGGGCGTGGACATCGTGATCGGCGCGCTCGCGTTTGCCGTCCAGATCTACTGCGATTTCTCCGCGTACACCGATATCGCCCGCGGCACCGCCCGCCTCATGGGCTTCGACATCGTCATCAACTTCAAGCTCCCGTACTTCGCCCTCAACCCGTCCGACTTCTGGCGACGTTGGCACATCTCGCTCTCCTCCTGGCTCCGCGACTATCTCTACATCCCCCTGGGCGGCAACCGCAAGGGGCCAATGCGCACCAACATCAACCTCTTCATCACCATGCTGCTGGGGGGGCTCTGGCACGGCGCGGCCTGGAACTTCGTCATCTGGGGCGCGTTCCACGGCCTGCTGCTTATCCTCTACCGACCCTTCACCCCCAAAGACCTCGACGCCTCGCCGCCACGGACCATCGCTGGGTTCCTCAACACGACCCTTGCCATGTCGATCATGTTCGTGTTGACCCTCATCGGATGGGTCATCTTCCGCGCCGTCGGTGTCGAGGCGGCTCCCGGCGTTCCCGCCTCCACGAGCACCCAGCAGATCTGGGGCATGTTTACCAGCGTCGGCTTCGAGACCACGCAAACCGTTCAGGCCGCGTCCGGCCAGCGCCTCGGCACCCTGGCCATGCTCATCCCTCTGGCGTGGGTCATCGCCCCGCTGCTGCTCGTCCAGATCATCCAGCACCACACCCGAGACCTCATGGCCCCCGCCCGCATGCACCCGCTGGTCAAGGGCCCCGTCTACGCCCTCATGCTCGCCATCATCACCGTCTTCGGCGTGCGTGAGTCCGTCGAGTTCATCTACTTCCAGTTCTGATGCTTCGCTCGAGAGGGGTGCCCAGTCTCCCATCTGGTCTCGGGCCGGAGGCCCGCGACCCCTCGATCCCGCGGCCCGCCCATCCCCTACCTCCCCCTCGAAATCGCCTCCAGAATCTCCAGCACCCCCCGCACCTCGCGTTCCCGCGCCACCAGATGCGCCCGCGCCCGCAGCCCCTCCACCGCGTTGGCCGGGCATCCAAAGAACCCCACACGCTCCGCGATCGCCACATCGCTCATGGTGTCGCCGATCCCCGCCACCCGATCCCTCGACAGCCCCGTGGACGCCATCCACCGCTCGACCCCGCTCGCCTTCGACACATGCACCAGGTCGCAGTTGATCCAGCGCATCGTCATCGAAACCCGCAGGGGCCACAGCCGATCATCGAACGCCGCCTCCAATCCAGGCATCATGCTCCGCAGCATCTCCGTATCCGGGTGATACAGGCTCATCGACGCGACCTTGCCCGGCTGGATGCTCACGCCCATCGGCACCAGCGTGTGCTCGGCCCACGCCACCGCCTCCCGCACCATCTGCAGGTGCTCTGGGCGGATGGCCGGGTCCATCTCCCAGACGTTTCGTACGGGGTCGTACATCCACACACCATTTTCGCACACCAGCGGCAAGGCCGTGTTCGAGATGAGCCGGCTGATCGCCTCGGCAAAGCCCGCGGGCCGACCCGTACACACCGTCACCATCGGCACGTCGCCGGCCTCGGCCGCCCGCCGGTTGTGGGCCGCCACCAGGGCCAGACCCGAGGCGTCCAGCGGCGACGACTCCTCGGGGCCAAGGCACCCATCAACATCGCACAGAACGGCGTCAAATCGTCGCGGCATGGGCCGAGCGTAGTTCCGCCCAGCGGGCAAACGCATGATCCATCAGCAGCCCACCGTAAGCGAGCGCTCCGGGCACCGGTTGCCTCCGGTGCAGCCGGAGCCCTGCCCTACCGTCGGGCTGCCTCGGCGGAGCCCCCAGCCGCCCCTCCTGGGAACACTTCCGCCCTCCACCCGGTTCTCAATCCGTAAAGCCCGAATCCCAACAACCCTTCACCCGCGAACACTCCTTCGCTTCACCAACCCCGTCAAGGACCTCCTCACCATGATCCGCTTCTGGAACAACACCAAGACGGCCCTCCTGCTGGGCGCCCTCATGGGCCTCTTCCTGCTCGTCGGCTCCTTTTGGGGCCAGACCGGCATGCTCATCGCCCTCGTCCTGGGCGCGGGTGTCAACTTCTTCGCCTTCTTCTTCTCCGACAAGCTCGCCATTGCCGCCATGAAAGGCCGCGAGGTTGATGCCCAGACCGGCGGCGACCTGTACCGCATCGTGCAGGAACTCTCCGCCCGCGCCCAGCTTCCCATGCCGCGCGTCTATCTCTGCCCGCACGAGGCGCCCAACGCCTTCGCCACCGGGCGCAGCCCGCGCAAGGCCGCGGTGGCCGTCACCCAGGGCCTGATGCAGGTGATGAACCGCGACGAACTCAGCGGCGTCATTGCCCACGAACTGGCCCACATCAAGAACCGCGACACGCTCATCTCCACCGTCGCCGCCACCATCGCCGGCGTGCTGGGTTACCTCGCCAACATGGCCCAGTTTGGCCTCATGTTCGGCGGTGGGAACCGAGAAGGCGGCGCGGGCGGCGCGCTCTTCGCCCTCTTCGGCGCCATGATCGCCGCCTTGGGCGCTGTCCTCATCCAAGCCATGATCTCCCGCTCCCGCGAGTTCGTCGCCGATGCCGACGGCGCCCGAATCGCCGGCTCGCCCAACGGGCTCGCCAGCGCGCTGCACAAACTCGAGCACTTCTCCAAGCGCATCCCCCTCCACCAGCCCAACCCGGCTCAGAACAACCTCTTCATCATCGAGCCCTTCCTGGGCCGCGGTTTCGGAGGCTTGGGCCGCCTCTTCGCCACGCACCCGCCCACCGAGGCCCGCATCCGCGCCCTGATGGGCGGGTAAGCCCCCGCCTCAACAGAACCGTTCGCGCGAGCGATCGGCCACCCGGCAACCACGACAACCCCCCGAACTCGCCCCAGCGCAAGGGGGGCGGGACTGTCTCTTATACACATCTCCGAGCCCACGAGACTAAGGCGAATCTCGTATGCCGTCTTCTGCTTGAAAA
>ENA-ORBV01004994-ORBV01004994.1-microbial-mat-metagenome-genome-assembly--contig:-NODE-4994-length-24834-cov-9.131478_pt1 | contig 24834 bp, 23 predicted proteins | sample MGYA00237777_ERZ505514 | MGnify/ENA primary metagenome ERZ505514 (study PRJEB26160, sample SAMN06269048) | microbial mat metagenome | isolation source: Oligotrophic lake microbial mat | place... | reverse complement strand
GTGCACAGGCAGCCCGCTGATGGCCCGCTTCGACAACAACCCCACTCCCCACCCACCCGCGGCCAACAAAGGCAACCCGATGGACCCGCAATTGCTCAGCTACTACGAAGCCATCGAACGCGCCAGTGCGGACATGCTGTCTGCCGCACGCGCCGGCAATTGGGATGAGGTGGTCAAGCTCGAAGGCGCATGTGTGCTGCTGATCAGCCAGCTCAAACACGCGGCGCAAGAACCGGCCCGAGAGTCGACCAAAGAGTCGGCCCGGGTCAGCGCCCAGGCGCAGGAAGCGGCACGGGTGAAGTCGCGCATCATGCAGCGCATCCTGGTCAACGACGCCGAGATCCGCCACCTGGCCGAGCCCTGGCTGCAGGATCTTGACGACACGCTGACCGGCCGCCGCCAAACGCTGCACTGAAGGCCCGGCCATGGAGATGTTCCAAGACACCCGTCCGGCCGACCTGGACGCAGCAGGCGGCGAAGACGTCTGGGCCCCCTTTCGTGTCACTCACCCGCAGGAACGGCTGGCGCTGCTGCGCCAGCTGCGCGACGGTCAGATGCCGGTGATGCTGAACGGCCCCGACGGTGCCGTGCTCACCACCACGCTGTGGGCCGTGGATGGCGCGCAGTCGCGCCTGAGCTTCACCGCCGACCCCGGCTTGCCGGCCAGCAACCGCCTGGTCGAAGCCGACGAAGCGGTGGCTGTGGCCTACATGGACAGCGTGAAGCTGCAGTTTGACCTGCACGGCTTCATGCTCGTGCGCGGCGCGCAGGCCTGCACGCTGCAGACGGCGCTGCCGCAGCAGGTGTATCGCTTTCAGCGCCGCCATGCTTACCGCGTCCGCCCCAACGACCGCCACGCGCCCGCGGCGCGTCTGCGTCACCCGTCCATCCCCGACATGCAGATTGCCCTGCGTGTGCTGGACGTCAGCATCGGCGGCTGCGCCTTGTGGCTGCCACGCGACCTGCCCCCGCTGCAAGCCGGCACGCGCATCAGCGAAGTGGCGTTGGCGCTTGACGCCGACACACGCTTCGTGACGGCGTTGCAGCTGCAGCACGTCACCTCGCTGGGTCAGGGTGACAGCGGCGTGCGGCTGGGCTGCGAGTGGCAGAACCTGGGCGGCGCGGCTGAACGGGTGCTGCAGCGCTGGATAGACCACGCGCAGAAGCGCCGGCGATTGCTGTCGCTGGACTGAAGCCCTTGCGCGCAAGCCCCATGGCCCATCCCGACACACGACTGAATCCCTGCAGCCGCCAGGCGCTGGCGGGCTTCACGCTGGTGGAGAGCCTCATCGTGCTGGCCGTGGTGGCCATCCTGGCCACCATGGCCTGGCCGTCCTTGCGCAGCCACGACTTCCGCGCCGGGCGGCTGGACGCCGTCGAGGCCCTGACCCGTGTGCAGCTGGAGCAGGAAAAGTACCGCAGCGCACATGGCCTGTACGCCGGCGACTTGCGGGCACTGCAGGGCACGTCGGCAAAGAGCCCGCAGGGCCGTTACGCCATCCGCCTGGCGCTGATCGGCAGCGAAGCCTACCTGGCCACGGCAAACGCCTTGGGGCCGCAGGCTCAGGACCCGGGTTGTGCCACCCTCACCTTGCAGGTCAAGCTGGGCTTTGCCCAGACCGGCCCGCACTCGGGCTGCTGGCACCGATGAAAACACGCCAGCGCCGCGGCTTGACCTTGCTGGAACTGGCCATTGCCATGGCCATGCTGGCCGTGCTGGCCGCCGTGGCCTTGCCCAGCCTGGGCGCGCAGCTGGACCAGCGGCGCCTGCACGCTGCGGCCGAAGCGCTGGCCGCCGACTTGGGCGAAGCCCGCTTCGAAGCGGCGCGCCAGGGCCGTCCCATCCACCTGCTGGTGCAAAACGGCAGCGCCTGGTGCTGGGCCCTGGCCACCGACCCCGGCTGCCCCTGCGGCCAGCGCCAGGTCTGCGAGCTGCGCAGCGCCACGCCCGCAGACCACGCCGGCGTGCAAGGGCTGCAAGGCCAGAACCTGGAGCTCAACCCCACCGGTTCGGCGCAGACCGTGGGCTCGGCCACTTTGGAATCGCGCCGCGGCTCGCGCCTGCGTGTGCAGATGCAGGCCCTGGGCCGCCCGCGCATCTGCACCGAGCTGGGCCCCACCACCCGGTACCCGGCATGTTGAGCCGCCTGCGACGCATCGGCCGTGCACCCTGGCTCGGCCCCTCGGCCTGGCTGGTGGCCAGCGTGCTGGCCTTGATGTTGGTGGACACGGCCATCCAGCGCCTGTCCGACCGCCACCTGGCTGTCGACGCCGAACGTGTGGCCGTGGGCTGGGGACACCAGCTGGGCCGCGTGGTGCCCGACTTCGATCTGCTGTTCCAGGGTGAACTGCCCGGGCCGCAAGCGCAGGAACGCATGGACGCGCTGCGTGGCACCGGCGGTCTCATCCGCTTCAGCCTGTTCAACACCGAAGGCCAGCTGCTGCTGGTGTCGGACTCCCTGGGCACGGCAGCACGCGCCGCCGACACCGACGCCGCCAGCGGCGAACAGGCGCGCCAGGTGGCGCGTGAAGAACGACCGGTGACGCAACTGCTGCGCGCCAGCAACGTCTCGCAGCCTGGCGTCTACAGCCGCGCCTGGGTGCCGGCGCGCCTGGGCCGCCAGGTGGTGGGTGTCGTGGAGGTGGTGGTCGACCAGACCGAACTGGCCCACACCACCGCCGCGTCGTTCCAGCGTGCGGCGTTGGTGGCCAGTGCAGCCATGCTGCTGTGCATCGTGGCGGCCGCAGCGTTGATGCGCCAGCGCGCCGGGCGCGAAAGACAAGTGCTGGACCGCGTCAGCTACCTGGCCGAACACGACGTGCTCACTGGCGCGCTGAGCCATGCCCCTTTCAGCCAGCGCCTGCAGCAAGCGTGTCTGGAAGTCCAGTTCGCGGCCGGTGCTAGCGCCGGTACGGGCGCCGGTACGGGCACGGCTGGCCAGGCACGCGGGCTGGCGGTCATCTGCATCGACCTGGACGGTTTTGGCGAAATCAACGAAAGACACGGCCACGGCGCAGGCGACGAGCTGTTGCGCCGCACCGGCCAGCGCCTGCAAGCGGTGCTGCGCGGCGGCGACCTGCTGGCCCGGCTGGCGGGTGACCGCTTCGGCATCCTGCAGCTGGGGGCCGTGGACAGCCCGTCGGTGACGGCGCTGGTCGAACGCATCGTGCACGGCCTGGCCCAGCCGCACGACCTGCCCGGCCTGCCCGACGCCCTGCATGTGAGCGCCTGCGTGGGCGCGGCCCTGCACGGCTTGGACGGCGACGACGCTGACACGCTGCTGCACAACGCCGAACTGGCGCTGCTGCGCGCCAAGTCCAGTGGCCGCGGTGCCTGGAGCTTTTACGACGCGTCGCTGGACCGCACGCTGAAGGAACGCCGCGCCCTGGCCGCCGACCTGCGCCTGGCGCTGCAACACGACCGATTGCGCCTGCACTTCCAGCCCGTGTACGCGGGCGACTGCCGGACGCTGATGGGTTACGAAGCCCTGGCCCGCTGGCCGCATCCCACACGTGGCAACGTGCCGCCTTCCAGCTTCATCCCGGTGGCCGAAGATACCGGCCAGATCGAGGCCCTGGGCCGCTGGGTGCTGCACACCGCCTGCGCTGAAGCGGCCACCTGGCCGGCACCGCTGGCCGTGGCCGTGAACCTGTCCGCCGCGCAGTTCGACCGCGGCCAGTCGATCGTCGACGAGGTGCGCCAGGCGCTGCACGACAGTGGCCTGCAGGCCGAACGGCTGGAGCTTGAGATCACCGAGGGCTTGCTCATGCAGCACACCGAGAAGGTGTTGGCCACGCTGCACGCCCTGCGCGCCATGGGCGTGCGCATTGCGATGGACGACTTTGGCACCGGCTATTCCAGCCTGGCCTACCTGTGGCGCTTTCCCTTCGACAAACTCAAGATCGACCGCGCCTTCACCCAGGGCCTGGGTGGCGACCCACGCGTGGACGTGATCGTGCGGTCCATCGTGGGGTTGGCGCACTCCCTGTCGATAAGGGTGAATGCAGAAGGCGTGGAGACCGAAGAGCAGCGCGACGCGCTGCGTCGCCTGGGCTGTGATGAACTGCAGGGCTACCTGCTGGGTCGGCCGTCGCCTGCCGAGCGTTTGATCCACCTGGAGTCCGAGGTGGTGGGCGTGGTGGTGCCGGACGTGGTGCTGATCTGAATTCGTGCATGCAAGTCCAGAAAAACCTGCATCAAACCTGCATGTTCATGATGTCGCTGTAAGCCTGCACCAGCCGGTTGCGCACCTGCAGCGTCGCCTGAAAGCCGATTTGCGCCTTCTGCATGGCCACCATGGTCTCTTCCACGCTGACCGCCGGGTTGTCCAAGGACACCTCGCGCTGCAGGCGGCCAGCCTCGAACTGGGTCTGGCTCACGTCCTTCAGCGCATCGGCCATGGCAGCCCGAAAACCACCACCCACGGCTGCAGCGCCGTCGGTGCGTGGCATGCCGTCGGGCCGCAGCCCGGCGCGGGCCACGGCGGCCTGGAAATCGAAGCTCTGGATGCGCATGTCGTTCATGGGGGGACCTCGGGCGCCAGCTCGGGCAGGGCCTTCGGAGGGGCCAGCCGCTGCCAACAACACGGTTTGCACTTTAGGTGGCGGGCCGCCCGCCCAGGGCCCGATCAGGCGCCTGTTTGCCGGCTTTCTCGCGCTGAAGTTTTTGTGCCGCCCGGCCAACATGGCGATTGAGTACAGGACGTTTCGCCCCTACCCGCCAAACCCACATGGACAACGCCGTCACCACGACCGCAACAACTTCAGCCCTGATCCCGTTGGTGCCCGCCGCCCCCGGCCTGGGCCAGCGCTGGCAGCAACTGCCGGCACGCAGCCAATTGGGCGCCGTGCTGGGCCTGGCCGCGCTGTTGGCGGTGCTGGTGCTGATGTTCAGCAGCGCTCGCGACGCCGACTACCGTGTGCTGTTCCCCAATCTCAGCGACAAGGACGGCGGTGCCGTGATCGAGCGCCTGACGCAGATGAACGTGGCCTACCGCTTCAGTGAAGGGGGCGGCACGATCATGGTGCCCGCCAACCGGGTCCATGAACTGCGCATGAAGCTGGCATCGGCCGGACTGCCGTCGGGCAGCGGCTCGGGCAGCGCCGGCTACGAACTGCTGGACAAGAACAACTTCGGCCAGACCCAGGGCCAGGAACGCATGAAGATGCAGCGCGCCATCGAAGGCGAGCTGACGACCACCATCCAGGCGCTGGAATCGGTGAAATCGGCGCGTGTGCACCTGGCGCTGCCGCAGATGAACGGCTTCTTCCGCGAACAGCAAAAGCCTTCGGCTTCGGTGGTGTTGACGCTGCACGGTGGCCGCACGCTCGAACGCGGCCAGGTGGCCGGCATCGTGAAGCTGGTATCGGGCAGCGTGCCCGAACTCACACCCAAGGCCGTGAGCGTGGTGGACAGCACCGGCGCCTTGTTGTCCGGCCCCGGCGACGACGAAGCCACGCACGGTCTGGACAGCCAGCAGTTGCAGTACCGCCGTGAAGTTGAAGCCGGGCACTTGAAGCGCGTCCTGGCACTGCTGGAACCGGTGGTGGGCCGCGACAACGTGCGCGCCAGCATCACCGCCGACATCGACTTCAGCCAGGTCATGCGGACCGCCGAAGCCTACGGCCCCAACCAGGGCGCCGAGGCCAAACCGGCGGTGCGCGAGCTGCGCACCGAAGAATCCAGCCAGCCCGGTGGCGCCAACGCCGCCGGTGTACCCGGCGCCACCAGCAACCAGCCGCCGGTGCCGGCGCAAGCACCCATCAACGGCGCGGCGCAGGCGCTGCAAGGTGCACAAGGCGCCGGTGCTGCGGCCGCCAACGCCACGCGACGCGACGCGGCCACCCGTTTCGAGGTCGACAAGACCGTCACCGTGACCAAGGCTGCGGTGGGCAACGTGCGCCGTCTGAACGCCGCCGTCGTGGTCAACCACCGCACCAGCACCGACGCCAGGGGCAAGACCAGCACCGTGCCGCTGACCGAGAAAGAAATCGAACAGCTCACCGCCCTGGTGCAGCAAGGCATCGGTTTCAACGCAGAACGTGGCGACGTGGTGAAGATCGTCAACGCGCCCTTCCGCGTGGAAGCCGCACCTGCCGCCGAAGAGACCCCGATCTGGAAGCAGGGCTGGCTGCTGGACCTGCTGCGCAGCGCGCTGGCGCCGCTGGCGCTGGCCGTGGTGGCCCTGGTCATCGTCTTCAAGCTCATCAAGCCCGCTCTCGCCTCGATGCTGGCACCCCCACCGCCTCCAGAGCCCGGCACGCAGCTCAGCGAAGTGGTGGGCGACCCCAACAACCCCAATGAACGGGTCGCGCTGCCGGCGCCATCGGTTTCCATGCACAACGCCAGGGTGGAGTCGGCTCGCGCCATGGCCAAACAGAACCCGGCAGCGGTGGCCAGCATCGTGCGTGGCTGGGTGAACGGCGAGGTATGACTCCCCCCCGGAGCGCCTTCGGCGCGCCAAGGCGCAGAGGCCTTGGCCTTTGCCAGGCACCAACAGTCCTCAGGACTTTTTGTGTCCGGGTAACGCCCCCCCAGGGGGGCAGCGCTAGCGCACCGGCAGAGCCGGTTCCGCGGCGTTTGCTGGGTCGCGAGGCCTGGGAGTCGGTGTGTATGCGCGCAGCGCGCTGGAGCGACTGATGGCCTCGGCTTCGATGGACGACGAAGGGCTGGAGAACGCGGCCATCTTGTTGATGAGCTTGGGCGAGGAAGAGGCGGCCGAGGTGTTCAAGCACCTGGCGCCCAAGGAAGTGCAGCGCCTGGGCGAGACCATCGCACGCATGCGGGCGGTCACGCGCGAACGGGTCGAAGGTGTCATGGACGCCTTCGAGAAGGTGGCCGCCAACGAAAGCATGCTGGTGGCCGACAGCAACGAATACGTCAAGAGCGTGTTGCGCAAGGCGCTGGGCGAGGACAAGGCCAATCTGCTGATCGACCGCATCTTGCAGGGCAGCGACGTCACTGGCATCGAAAGCCTGAAGTGGATGGACCCGCAGAGCGTGGCCGAGCTGTTGCGCAATGAACACCCGCAGATCGTCGCGGCCATCCTGGTGCACCTGGAATTCGACCAGGCGGCCGAGGTGCTGAAGCTGTTCACCGAACGCCAGCGCAACGAAGTGATGGTGCGCATCGCCACCCTGGACGGCATCCAGCCCACCGCGCTGCGTGACCTGAACGAGGTCATGAGCAAGGTGCTCGCCGGTGGCGACCGCAGCAAGAAGAGCAGCCTGGGTGGCGTGAAGACCGCGGCCGAGATCCTGAACATGCTGGGCTCGGCGGTGGAAACCAGCGTGCTGGACTTCGTGCGCGAGGCCGACAACGACCTGGCGCAGAAGATCATGGACAACATGTTCACCTTCGATGACGTCGAGAAGATCGACGACAAGGGCATCCAGTCCCTGATGAAGGAAGTGCAGAGCGAATCGCTGGTCATTGCGCTGAAGGGTGCGACACCGGCGCTGCGCGAGAAAATCTTCAAGAACATGTCCACCCGGGCCGCAGAAACGCTGCGCGAAGACCTGGATTCGCGCGGCCCGGTACGCTTGTCCGAGGTGGAAAGCGAGCAGAAGGAAATGCTGAAGATCGTGCGCCGCCTGGTCGACGAAGGCCAGATCGTGTTGGCCGGAGGCGGTGATGAGCAGTTTGTATAGGTCCCCCCCCCGGAGCGCCTGCGGTGCTCCCCCCCAGGGGAGCACCGCCCGCGGCCCGGCTGAGCCGGTTCCGCGGCGTTCACTTGATGCGCTGTGCGTGGTGTTCTGCCCGCGATGAGCAAGCCCACTTCCTTCAAGAACGTGCCGGCGCCGCCAGGCAGCAAGGCCGGCAATGCCTACACCCGCTTCATCCCGCGTGAAGAGCTGGGCGACTTTGCCAGCTGGCAGCCTGATGCGTTCGGCGGCAAGGCCAGCCAGGGTGGCCGCGCTGCGTTTGCCGCGCGTGCTGCTGCAGCAGTTGCCGAACCGACCGAACCCGACGCCGCCGAGTGGCAGTTGCGTGTCTCGGCCGCCCGCCAGGCGGGCTACCAGGATGGATACCGCGACGGCACGGCCGCGCTGGAAAACTTCAAACAAAACTTTGCGCAGCAGGCCACGGCACAGGTCGGCACCTTGCTCGATGCCTTCGACGCCCAGCTGCTGGCGCTGGACGGCGAGATGGCGCAGACCCTGGCCCGCACCGCCGTGCAGCTGGCGCAGCAGGTGCTGCGCACCGAGCTGAACCAGCGTCCTGAACTGGTGGCCAAGGTGGCTTCCGAAGCCGTGAATGCGGTGATGCACAGTGCCCGCCACATCGCTGTCCACGTGCATCCGCAAGACCTGCCCCTGGTGGCCGAAGGCGCGGAAGAAGCCCTGACCGCGCGCGGTGCGCGCCTGCAGGCGGACTCGGCCATCGCGCGTGGTGGTGTCTTCGTGCAAAGTGATGTCGGCGCCATCGACGCGCGCATTGCCGAGCGCTGGGCCCAGGCCGCAGCCGCCTTGGGATCGCAGTTGCCGCTGGACGCCTCGGCTGGCGACGGCCAGAGCCCGACATGACGGCTGCATCGGCTGCCCAGGCCACACCGCAGGTGCCGCTGGCGACGCGACTGGACACCCGCGCGCAACGCTGGACGCGTTACCTGTCGGACCTGCAGGACTACGCGCAGCTGCCGCAGCCGCTGGAATCGGTGGGCACGCTGCTGCGCGTCACCGGCCTGGTGCTTGAAGCCGCGGGCGTGCGGGTGCCGGTCGGGTCGGTGTGCGAGATCCATGCCGACGGTCAGCGGCCGGACCAGGTGGTGCTGGCCGAAGTGGTGGGCTTCAACGGCGACCGCGCCTACCTCATGCCCACCGGCGAGATGCACGGCATGAGCAGCGGCGCGCGTGTGGTGCCACGCGCAGCGCCGCGCACACCGCCGCGCTTCGGTGCAGAAAACCACCCCTGGCGCCGCAGCGAAGACCGTGGCCTGCACCTGCCCATGGGCGACGGCCTGCTGGGCCGTGTGGTGGACAGCCACGGCCAGCCGATGGACCGCCTGGGCCCCATCGCCAACGTGCACCCCGAACCCATGGTGCGCCGCCCCATCAACGCGATGGACCGCGACCCCGTGCGCCAGCCGCTGGACACCGGCGTGCGTGCCATCAACGCCCTGCTCACCGTGGGCCGCGGCCAGCGCATCGGCCTGTTCGCCGGCACCGGCGTGGGCAAGAGCGTGCTGCTGGGCATGATGGCGCGGTACACGGCGGCCGATGTCATCGTGGTCGGTCTCATCGGCGAACGCGGCCGCGAGGTCAAGGAATTCATCGAGGACATCCTCGAAGCCGAAGGCCGCGCGCGCAGCGTGGTGGTGGCCGCGCCAGCCGACGCACCGCCGCTGGTGCGGCTGCAAGGTGCGCACTACGCCACCGCCATTGCCGAGCACTACCGCGACCGTGGCCAGCACGTGCTGCTGTTGATGGACAGCCTGACGCGCTATGCCATGGCGCAGCGCGAGATTGCGCTGGCCATCGGCGAACCGCCGGCCACCAAGGGCTACCCGCCCAGCGTGTTTGCCAAACTCCCGCAGCTGGTGGAACGCAGTGGCAACGGGCTGGCCGGCCAGGGCAGCATCACCGCGTTCTATACCGTGCTGAGCGAGGGCGACGACCCGCAAGACCCGGTGGCCGACGCGGCACGCGGCATCCTGGACGGCCACATCGTGCTGTCGCGCGACCTGGCCGAAGGAGGCCACTACCCGGCCATCGACGTCGAGCGCAGCGTGTCACGGGTGATGACGGCCGTGGCCGCAAAGGAACACGTGCTGGCCGCGCGCCGCATGCGCCAGTTGATGAGCAAACTCAGCAAGGCACGCGACCTGATTCAGCTGGGCGCGTATGCACCCGGACACGACGCCGAACTCGACACCGCCGTGCGTCTGCAGGCGCAGATGAACGCGCTGCTGCAGCAGGACATGCACGAACGGGCGCTGCTGGACATGAGCCGGGCCCAGCTGTGCCGCCTGATGGCTGTCTGATGACCACCTGATGGTCGCCTGATGATCGATCGAACCTTGACTGAACGCCCAACCCCGGCACTTGCGCCACAACCCGAGCCGCGATGACCCAAGCCTTGCAGTCCTTGTTCGAACACGCCGAACGCCAGCGCGACGACAGCCTTGCGCAGGTGCAGCAGGCCGAAGAGACCAGTCGCCGCGCACACCAGAAGTGGCAACAGCTGCACAACTACCGCAGCGACACAGAAGCCCGTGCGCCGGGTCACGGCGGCCGCGCCGCAGCCATCGAGCTGCTGCACTGCCACCGCGCTTTCGCACAAAGGCTGGACCAGGCGCTGGCACTACAAACGGCCGTGCTGCAAGCGGCCGAAGCCCAGCTGCAGCAACAACGCCAGCTGCTGCTGCAGCGCGAAACGCGGGTCGCAGCCGTGCGCAAGCTGATGGAACGCCGCCAAGCCGAGCAGCAGCGCGGCCAGGCGCGGCAGGAACAGAGCCGCAGCGACGAAGCGGCCACCCAGCGGCACTGGCGCGACAGCGCACAGAGCCGCGCCGCGGCGCTGTGATCGCCCAACGCTGCTGCCGCGCATCCCAACCCCAACCCCAACGATCTACAGGACGGCCCCATGTTGAGCTCGCTGCCCTTCTCACCCGCCCTGCCCGCTGCGCCCTCACCCGCGCCATCGGGCGCGCCAGCCACGCCGTCTTCAGGCCAAGCCGACGGCGCTGCGCCTGGCGCGTTTTCGCAGGCGCTGGACGAAGCCAAGGCGCCACCACCCGAGCGCACCGCCGCGTCACGGGGGCGTATCAACGGGCCCACCGGCGGCCCCGACAAGGCGCCCCGGACCTTGCCCGGCAAGCCACAGTTTTCTTCCTTGCCCGAGGCCGAGGACGGATCCACCGTGAAGGCGGGCTCGGACCTGGCCACCACCAGCGACAAAGACCGCGCTGGCGAACAAGTGAACGACCTGCTGGCCCAGCTGCAGTCCCAAGCCCAGCTTCAACTGCTGGTGCCCCAGGGCGCAGCCGCTTTGGCGCAGGCCCGTGCAGCCGTTGGTGCAGCCGTTGGTGCAGGCGGGGGTGCAGCCGGGGGTGCAGCGGTTGGCGCAGCCGGTGGCGCTGCGTCGCACGCAACTGCAGAGTTGGCCGACGACGGCAGTGGTGCATCAAGCGCGAGCCTGCTGGGCGCGCTGAGCGTCGCCGCGCAACGCCTGACGGACGGCGCCGATGCCAAGGGCGGCGGCAGCGACAAGGGCAGCGACAAGGGCAGCGATGCCCGGCCGCAGACCCGGCAGCTGCAGGAGCTTCTGGCCGGCGCCGCTGAAAAACAGGCCTTGCAGGTCGACACCCTTTCGGCAGCCACGGCGTCCCTGCAAGGCCCAACAGCCACCGAAGGGCACATCGGGGCTGGCGAAGGTGGTTTTGTCCTGAGCGCCCTGTCCGCAGGCGCGGCCCAGGCCGCCGCACCTGGCAGCAGCCCCTGGGCACCCGCCGAAGCGCGCTTGCCGGCACGGCCTGGCAGCCCCGACTTTGCGCCACAGCTGGGCACGCAGCTGAGCACCTTTGTGCGCGACGGCGTCGAACACGCGCGCCTGCACCTCAACCCGGCCGAGATGGGGCCGGTGTCGGTGCGCATCCAGATCGATGGCCAGATGGCCATGGTGCACCTCAGCGCAGACAACGCGCAGACGCGCCAGGCGCTGGAACAGGCGATGCCGCAGCTGGCCAGTCAGCTGCGCGAAACAGGCCTCACGCTGACGGGCGGCGGTGTGTCAGAGCAGCCTCGCCAGGACGCGCAGGCAGCCGCGGATGGTCGTGGCGAAGGTGGCAACGAAAGTGGAAACCGCGGCGGCAACGATCGCAGCGAAGCGGGCCGCGACAGCCGCAACGAAATGGCCTTCGCCCCCACACGCTTGCCCCAGCGCCGCGGCGTGGTCGACCTGGTGGCCTGACGCGTCTGGCCAGCGGCACCCGCTGGCCCGCTTTCGGATCAGCCGGTCTTAGGCCCCCTTTTCGCGGCATCGCCCGGGCAGGGCGCTCTCAATAATGAGCTTCACACGCCGACAAGCGTCGCCCTTGGATCTGCCCCGGGCGCGGCTGTTTGTTGGCCCCGCATCAAGGAGCCCGCATGTCCGCCGCCGTTGCCGAAGCCGCCCCGCCCCCCAAGGGCAAGAAGAAGCTGATGATCATCATTGCCGTGGTGGCACTGGTGCTGGCCGGTGGTGGCGGCGCGGCCGTCCTGATGCTGAAAAAGAAGGCCACGGCCGAAGCCGATGCCGCCGAGGGCGGTGAAAGCGACGCACCCGTCAAGGCCGTGGCCAAACACGACCCCAAGGCGGTGCCGGTGTTCGTGCCACTGGACCCTTTCACGGTCAACCTGGCCGACCGCGATGCCGAGCGTTACGCACAAGTGGGCATCACGCTGGAGATCGACGACCTCAAGACCGGCGACCAGATCAAGAACTACATGCCGGCCATCCGCAACAACATCCTGCTGGCCCTGGCCGACCGTACCGCAGCCGAGTTGATGGGCCGCGACGGCAAGGTCAAACTGGCCAACAAGGTGATCAAGGAAACCTCGCGCGCGCTGGGCTACGAGGTTGAAGCAGACGAAGCACCTGCGGCGGAAGGCGAAGGCGAAGACGAAGCGGCGGCAAAGAGAAAGACGAAGAAGAAGGCAGCCGCGCCGGTTTTGCCGGTGAAAGCGGTTCACTTCTCGAACTTCATCATTCAATGACCGTGAGCCCCCAAGCTCGCTTGCGCTCGCACCCCCCCGGGGGGGGTGCGCTCCGTGCGCCAGGGAGACCCTGGCGCCGCAGCCGACTTGATCGGTTCGCCACTTTTGTTCTCGCATGAACCAGCAGATCCTTTCGCAAGACGAAGTCGACGCGCTGCTGCAGGGCATCACGGGTGAAAGCCAGAAGCTCGAGCAGGACGACACGCCGACGACGGGCATCCGCGACTACGACCTGGCCAGTCAGGAGCGCATCGTCCGCGGCCGCATGCCGACGATGGAGGTCATCAACGAGCGCTTTGCGCGCAACATCCGCATCGGGCTGTTCAACTTCATCCGCAAGAGCCCGGAGGTGAGCATCGGCGGCATCAAGGTGCAGAAGTTCAGCGCCTTCCTGCGCGAGATCGTGGTGCCCACCAACTTCAACATCGTCAACGTCAAGCCGCTGCGTGGCACGGGCCTGATCGTGTGCGACCCGAGTCTGGTGTTTGCGGTCATCGATTCGCTCTTCGGCGGTGTGGGCAAGTACCACACCCGCATCGAAGGGCGGGACTTCAGCCCCACCGAACTGCGTGTGATCCTGCGTCTGGTCGAGGTCATCACGGCGGAATACAAACGCGCCTGGACCGGCATCTACCCGGTGGAGCTGGAGTACCAGCGCTCGGAGATGCAGCCCCAGTTCGCGAGCATCGCCACGCCCAGCGAAATCGTGGTGGCCACCAACTTCACGCTTGAAATCGGCGAGACCACCGGCTCGGTGCACTTCTGCGTGCCCTACAGCACGCTGGAGCCCATACGCGACGTGCTGTTCAGCACCATCCAGGGCGACAGCGCAGAACCCGACCGGCGCTGGGTGAACCTGCTCAAGCAGCAGATCCAGTCGGCCGAGGTCAACCTGGTGGCCGAACTGGCCCACGCCGGCGCCACCGTGGAACAGCTGCTGTCCTTCAAGCCAGGCGACTTCATCGAGCTGGATCTGGAAAAGATGATCCAGGCCAAGGTCGATGGTGTGCCCGTCTTCGACTGCCACTACGGCACGTCCAACAACCGCTACTCGATCAAGATCGACAAGCTGCTGACCAGCAGCAACGTCAGCTGGCTGAGCGAGACATGAACCATCCCCGATCGATCCGCATGGCACGCTTTGGCGACATGGAGAACTGCAATGAGTGAAGCCGAAGGCGCGATGTCTGAAGAGGACAAGATGGCCGCCGAGTGGGCTGCGGCCCTGGCGGAGACCAAACCGGCGGCCGGCAACGACGTGGCCAGCGAGGTGGCCTTTGCCGCCGAAAGCGTGGCGCCGGCGGAGTTCACCAAGTTCGCGCCCACGCCCCCGGGTGCCGCGGGCAACGACCTGAACATGATCCTGGACATCCCCGTCCAGCTGACCGTGGAACTGGGCCGCACACGCATTCCCATCAAGCACATCCTGCAACTGGCGCAGGGCTCGGTGGTGGAACTGGAAACGCTGGCCGGTGAACCGATGGACGTGCTGGTCAACGGTTTCCTCATCGCGCAGGGTGAGGTGGTGGTGGTCAACGACAAGTTCGGCATCCGCCTGACGGACATCGTGACGCCCAGCGAACGCATGCGGCGACTCTCGAAGTCATGAACCACCCCCGTAGCGCCGGCGGCGCCCCCAGCGGCTCGGCAAAACCGGTTCCGCGGCGGCCACTTGATGCCATCAGGCTGGGCTGACATGCAGCCTGGATTGACTTCGCTGCTGTGGTTCCTGGCCATCATCGCCTGCATTCCGCTGGTGCTGTGGCTGTTGAAGCGCTCGCCGCTGGTGGGTGGTGGCGCGGCGCGGCCGGGCTGCCCCAAGCCGGTGGCGGTGCTGCCGCTGTCGGCACAACAGAAACTGGTGACAGTGGAAGTGGGCCAGGGCGAAGACCGCCTGTGGCTGGTGCTGGGGGTGTCGCCGCAAGGCATCCGCACGCTGCACACGATGGTGCCGCAAGCCGATGCCACCGATGGCCCCGCGCAGCCGCCGGCTGCCGCCTTTGCACAACTGCTGACACGCTTGCGCGGCACGGGGGGGCGCGAGTGATGCGCGCTAAACCGCTGCTCACGCTGGGCCTTCTGGCCGCGCTGACGCTGGTCGCAGGCAGCGCGCTGGCGCAGCAGCTGCCGCCCGGCGGCCTGCCGCTGGTCATCGGCCAGGGGCCGGGTGGCAACAGCTATTCGGTGCCCATCCAGACCCTGCTGTTCTTCACCGCGCTGGGGTTCCTGCCGGCCGTGCTGCTGCTGATGACGGCCTTCACGCGCATCGTCATCGTGCTCAGCCTCTTGCGCCAGGCGCTGGGCACGCAGGCCGCACCGCCCAACCAGGTGATCGTGGGGCTCAGCCTGTTCCTGACCTTCTTCGTCATGTCGGGCACCTTCGACAAGGTCTACGAAAAGGCCTACGCGCCCTACGCCGCCGGCACGATGGCGGTGGACCAGGCGCTGAAGGAAGGTGTGCTGCCGCTGCGCGAATTCATGCTCAAGCAGACGCGCCAGAGCGACGTGATGCTGTTTGCCAAACTGGCCAAGCTGCCCGCCGAAGTGAAGGGTGAAGACGTGCCGCTGACCGTGCTGGTGCCGGCCTTCGTGACCAGCGAGCTGAAGAGCGCCTTCCAGATCGGCTTCATGATCTTCATCCCCTTCCTCATCATCGACATGATCGTGGCCAGCGTGCTGATGAGCCTGGGCATGATGATGTTGAGTCCGGTGCTGGTGGCCCTGCCCTTCAAGTTGATGCTGTTTGTGCTGGCCGACGGCTGGAACCTGCTGCTGGGCTCGCTGGCCGCTTCCTTCGTGACCTGAGAAGTTGTCAAGCGAACCCGAGATGGATGCACAACAAGTCCTCACCGCCGGCCAGCAAGGCCTGTGGACTCTGCTCATGGTGTCGGCCCCGGTGCTGCTGACGGTGCTGGTGGTGGGCCTGGTGGTCAGCATCTTCCAGGCCGCGACGCAGATCAATGAAGCCACGCTGTCCTTCGTGCCCAAGATCGTGGCCGCCGTCGCGGTGCTGGCCATCACCGGCCCGTGGATGTTGAGCACGCTGGTGGACTACCTGACGACCGTGCTGCAGGGCATCCCGGCCGCGATCGGCTGAGTGCTGGCCTCGACGCCGACTGCGCCGGCCCATGCTGACCTTCACCGAAGCCCAGTTCGTGCAGTGGATCAGCCCGCTGATCTGGCCCTTCCTTCGAGCGTTGGCGCTGTTCACCGCGCTGCCCGTGCTGGGCACACGCACCGTGCCGACGCGGGTGCGCATCGCGCTGGCGGCTTTCATCGCCTTGGCGGCCCAGCCCTCGCTGCCTGCGGGCCCCGAGGTGGCACTGGATTCGCCCGTGGCTTTCATGCTGGTGCTGCAGCAGCTGGTCATCGGCCTGAGCCTGGGTTTTGCCGTGCGGCTGGTGTTTGCCGCGGTCGAGTTTGCCGGTGAACTGATCGGCTTGCAGATGGGCCTGAACTTCGCCGGATTTTTCGACCCGCTGTCGGCCGCCACCGCCACCGCCGCCAGCCGCTTTTTTGGCACCATGGTGGCGTGGCTGTTCATCGTGGCCAACGGCCACCTGCTGGTGATTGCCGCGCTGGTGCACAGCTTCACCGCTTTCCCTGTCGGGCCCGAGCCTTTTGCCTTTTTGCACCAGGTGCAGCCGCAGCGCTGGGGCGCCGAGATCTTTTCCACCGGCTTGTGGATTGCGCTACCGCTGGTGACCATGCTGCTGTTCATCAACCTGGTGCTGGGCGCCATCTCGCGCGTGGCGCCGCAGATCAACATCTTTGCCGTCGGCTTTCCTGTCACGCTGGGCGTGGGCCTGGTGGGCCTGCTGGTCACGCTGCCCGCGCTGAGCACACCCTTCACGATGACACTGGAGCGGCTGCTGGAGCAGTTCCGCTGAGGCATGCGTGAGGCATGCGTGAGACATGCGTGAGACATGCGTGAGGCATGCGTGAGGCACGTGCTCAGGCAGGCATGTCTCAGGCAGGCGGGCTGATCGGCTAAGCTCACGGGCATGGCCCGCTCACTCGTCTATACAAGTCTCCTGCCCATGCGGCCGTGCTGCCGGACCCTTGGGGCAAGCACCGGGACCTGACCCGAGAGCGCCGCCACATGACCGCACTCCTTGCCGGCGCCACCGGCCTCATCGGCCGCGAACTGGCCACGCAGTGGACGGGGCCCGGCCCGCTGCACCTGCTGGTGCGCCGCGCCACGCCCACCAGCCACCCGCTGCATCGCGCGCACGTGGTGGACTTCCTGGCGCTGCCACCCTTGCCCACTTCACAGCTGGCCTTCTGCTGCCTGGGCACCACCATCAAGGCTGCGGGCTCGCAGGCAGCGTTTCGGGCCGTGGACCATGGCGCGGTGCTGGCCTTTGCCCGCGCGGCGCAGCAGGCCGGCGTGCGGCACTTTGCAGTGGTCTCGTCGCTGGGTGCCGATGCACACTCGAAGACCTTCTACAGCCGCGTCAAGGGCGAGATGGAGGCCGAGTTGCAGACCTTGGGTTTTGCCAGCCTGGTCATCGCGCGGCCTTCGTTGCTGACCGGCGACCGCAGCACGCTGGGCCAGGCCCCGCGCCTGGGCGAGCGGTTGGCGCAGACCTTGAGCGCGCCGTTCCTGCCGCTCATCCCCAGAGCCTGGCGGCCCATCCCTGCGGCCACGGTGGCGCGAGCAATGCTGCGCGCCCTGTCGCGACCCGGGCCAGGCGTGCAGATGCTGCTGTCGGCACAGTTGCAGGACCTGGGCGCGTGAAGAAGCCGTGCTGCGGTGCAGCCGACGGCGCTGCCAATTCGTGCGTGGAGCCCTAGCCGCTTGATCGACATGAGCACCACGCTGGGCCTGGCGGCGGCCTTGGGTGGCGGCCTGCTGATCGGGCTGGAACGCGAGCGCCGCAAGCGCGGGCGCGGGCGCGGCGGCGCCCAGTCGCACCAGGCAGCTGGCATCCGCAGTTTTGCGCTCGCGGCCCTGGGCGGTGGCATCGCGCAGACCCTGCAGCAACCGGCACTGGTGGCCCTGGGCGCCTTGCTGGTGGCGGCGCTGGCGGCGGTGGCGTATTGGAAGAGCCGCGAACAGCTGCCGGGCCAGCCCGCGCCCGACCCCGGCCTGACCACCGAGCTGGCGCTGTTCATCACCTACCTGGTGGGCGTGCTGTCGGCGCAGCAACCCGCCTTGGGTGCCGGCGCGGCCGCCGTCGTGGCCGGTCTGCTGGCCGCGCGCGAACGGCTGCATCGCCTGGCCACGCAGGTGCTCAGCGACGCTGAACTGCACGATGCTTTGGTGCTGGCCGCGCTGGCCTTGGTGCTGCTGCCGCTGGCGCCGGCCGAGCCCGTGGCCTGGCTGGGCGGCATGGCGCCGCGCACGCTGCTGCTGACGGTGGTGCTGATCCTGGCGCTGCAGGCCGTGGGCCACGTGGCGCTGCGGCTGCTGGGCCCTCGCGCCGGGCTGGCGCTGTCGGGCTTGTTCTCGGGCTTTGTGTCCAGCACGGCCACCATCGCATCGATGGGTTCACGCGCGCGCGCCCACCCGCAAGAAATGGCCGCCTGCCAGGCCGGCGCGCTGGCGTCGACCACCGCCACCTGGCTGCAAGTGGTGTTGCTGCTGACCGCCCTGGCGCCGGCCGCGCTGCCAGCCGTGCTGCCCTGCGCGGTGGCCGGCGCTTTGCTGGCCGGCGCGTCGGCGCTGCTGCAGTGGCGCGCGACACAGCGCGAGGCACAGCGCGAGGCCACGGCAGATGCACCCGACGCCAGCAAGGCCCGGCACGGCCCCTTGCGCCTGCGAGAAGCACTGATCGTGGCCGCCCTGCTGGCCGTGGTGTCGCTGGGCGTCACCTGGGCGCAGCGCCTGCTGGGCGAAGCCGGGCTGCTGGGCGGTACCGCACTGGCCGCGCTGGCCGATGCCCACGCGCCAATCGCGGCCCTGGCGGCGTTGCACGGCAGTGGCCGCGTCGACAGCGCCACGTTGTTGACGGGCGCGCTGGTGGCGGTGTCGGCCAACGCGGTCACCCGTGCACTGACAGCCTGGGTTGCGGGCGGTGCGGCCTTTGCCGGCCGGGTGGCGCTGTCGCTGCTGCTGTCCTGCTCCGGCGCGTGGGCCGTAGCTTGGATGATGGGATGACGGGGAAGGGATGAAGGGACGAAGGGCCGGTCAGCTGATCCGGGCCATCGGCCAGCGCCAGTGCCAGTGCCAGTGCCAGTGCCAGTGCCAGTGCCAGCGAAGCCTGGCTCCGTCAGACGAACACACCCTGTCGCAGCCATTTGGTGGCCACCCATTTTTCGCCTGCCGTCACCGGTGCGCCGCCGTGCAGTGTCTTGGTGCTGGTGTGGGCGCGGGTGTAGCTGAAAAAGACTGCATTGCCACGCACCGGCGCAACCTCGAGCCCGACATCGGGAAAAGTGGTGGCGCCACCGCTGTCTGGCGTGTTGAGGTACATCACCAAGGTGCCCACACGCTGGCCGCCACGCTCCAGGATGCGCGGCGTGCCGCTGTGCACGGGGTCGAAGTAGTCGTGGTGCGGGCGGTACTCGGCGCCGGGCCGGTAGCGCAGGATCTGCAGGCCTTCGCCGTTTTCAACCGGCCAGCCCAGCAAGGCGCCGATGCGCGCTTCGATGGTCTGAATCAGCGGGTGTTCGCCGCGCTCGAAGAACATGCCGTCGCTGGTGCGCGCGGCGTTGACCTCGCTGCCACCGGTGGTGTTGTCCACGGTCTCCGAACGTGCCAGGCGCGGCTGCGCCAGTGCCATCAGGCCGGTGCATTCTGCATCCGTCAGCAGGCCGCCAAAAACCACCACGCGCGGGTGTTTCAAGGTCGTCAGCACCTTCACCGGGTGGCCGGCGGCCATCACCAGCGTGGCGCCTTGCAGCGCCGGTTCAGGCACCACGTTGGGCGGCGGCAGATCGGCTTCGTCGGGCGGCAGCGCGGCCAGGTGTTCGCGCAGCGTCTGCTCCATGGCCTTGATGGCCACGTCCTCGGCCCAGCCACTGGTTTTCATGGCCTCGATCACGTCCTGCGGGCGGCAGCCGGCTTCGGCCTGCTCGACGATCCAGCGGCGCAGTTCGGGCGTGACGGCTTGGGCGGCAACGGTGCTCATGGGGGCTATTTTGGCAGCCCGGCGCGGCGAAACACCAGCCGGTCGGGGGCCGAGGCCTTGGCATCGAAGGCATAACCATCGGCCGAAAAGTTGCGCAGCGCCCGCACGCTGCGTACCCGGTGCAGGATGGCGTGGCGCGCCATCAGGCCGCGCGCCTTCTTGGCGAAGAAGCTGATGATCTTGTGCGAGCCGTCGGCCTGCTGCTCTTCGAACACACAGTCCACCACCCGCGCCCGCAGCGCAGGGCGCAGGGCCGCGCGGGCGTATTCGATGGACGCCAGGTTCACGACCACCGGCTCGTCTTCGTCGGCCAGGCGCTCGTTGAGGTGCTGCGCCACGGTGTCGCCCCACCAGGCATACAGGTCCTTGCCGCGTGCGGTTGCCAGCGCCGTGCCCATTTCCAGCCGGTAGGGCTGCAGCCGGTCGAGCGGGCGCAAGGCGCCGTACAGGCCCGACAGGATGACGATGTGCTGCTGCGCCCAGGTGAGGTCGGCGGTCTTCAGCGTGCGGGCATTCAGGCCGTCGTAAACGTCGCCGTTGAAGGCCAGCACGGCGGGTTTGCTGTTGGCCGATGTGGCCTGCGGCTGCCAGTTGGCATAACGCGCCACGTTCAGCGCCGCCAGAGGGTCCGACAGGTCCATCAGGCTGGCCACCTGCGCGGGTGACTTCTTGCGCAAGACGTCGATCAGCGCTGCGGCTTCGCCGCCGTACAGCGGTTCGCTCGCCTTCTTGCGCAGGGCGGCGGGCACCGGGGTTTCGTAGTCCAGGGTCTTGGCGGGGGACAGCAGGAACAGCATGGTCGGGAGGGCTGGGGTCTTGGGGTTGGGGTCTTGGGTCTTGAAGATGGGACCAAGGTGTCAGTCGTCGAGATCGCCGTGCGGCCGCGGCGCCAGCGAAACCGCAGCACCCATGGCGGCCTGCCAGGTGCGCAGCGGGATGTGGGTCTTCAGGCGGTGCAAGGCGCAGTCGATCAGCGCCGGGTGCAGTTCATGCCCCACGCCCTGCGCGATGTCCATCGTGGCGTCGCCCTGCAGTTCGGCCAGCCAGGCCAGCGCCTGGCGCGAGCCATCGGCCGGGATCACGGTGTCATCGGCGCCATGAAACAGGTGCACCGTGGTGTGCTGCGGCGCGGTCAGGGGCTGCGCCGTGAAGCAGCCGCCGAAGGCCAGCACACGGCCGCAGATGCCGTCGTCTTGCAGCGCAAGGGCCAGCGACAGGATGGCGCCCTGCGAAAAACCACCCAGGGCCGTGGCAGCGGGGCCCACGCCCAGGCGCTGCTGCTGGGCCTGAACCCACAGGCGCAGCGGCGGCAGCGCGGCGGCCACACGCTGGGGCCAGGCTTGTGGCGTGAGGTCTTGGGTGCTGTACCACTGGCGCGCGGCGCCGCCGATGTGCAACCGATCAAACTTCTCATACGGCTCGGGTGCATCAGGCGCCAGCACGGCGGCCTGCGGGAATGCCAGCCGCAGCGCCTGCGCCAGCGGCGCCATGGCGCGGCCGTCAGCACCCCAGCCGTGCAGCAGCAGGATCAGCTGTTCAGCGCGGCCTTCGGTGGGCAGCCATTCGATCGGGACTTGCATGGACCTGATTGTGCAGGTCCAGTGCCGGCCTGCTGCCGGCCCGCAGCAGGCCCGCAGCAGGCCCACTGCAGCCCCTCGGCCCGTCGGTGGGCGCGCTCACCTGAAATTTCGGCTGTGCGCCGACAGCCCCTGCAGCAGCGCCGAGTGGTCCACCAGCTTGCGCGCCACCAGGTGCCGCACCTGGCCCTGGCATTGCCAGACGCCAAACACCGTGAGCAGCGTGCTGGCCAGCAGCGGCTGGCGCTGCGCTTGCACCACGTCGGGCCAGACGATGACGTTGACCGAGCCGGTGTCGTCTTCCAGCGTCACGAAGACCACGCCCTTGGCGGTTTCGGGCCGCTGGCGGTGGGTGACGATGCCGCTGGCCCGCGCCAGGCGGCCATCGGGGTAGTGGTGCAGCACGTCGGCGGGCTGCACCTTGAAGGCGTTCAGTTGTGCCCGCAGCAGCGCCAGTGGGTGCTGCGTGAGGCTCAGGCCCGTGCTGCGGTAGTCGGCCAGCACCGTGGTGGCGGCATCGGGCGCGGCCAGTTGTGCTGCGGCTTCGTGTGTGCGGGTGCGGCGCAGCAGCGGCGTGGCGCGGGTGTCCACACCGGCCACGGACCAGGCGGCCTGGTGGCGGTGGCCGCTGAGCGGCAGCAGCGCATCGGCCTGCGCCAGCATCTGCAGGTGGTGTTCGTCCAGCTGCGCGCGGCGGGCCAGGTCTTCGGGGTTGTCAAAAGGCCTGGCGGTGCGTGCGGCCACGATGCGGCCGGCGGCTTCTTGGGTGAAGCCGCTGATGCGGTCGAAGCCCAGGCGCACGTCATGCAGCGGACTGTGCAGCGGACTGTGCAGCGGACTGTCTTGTGCATTCACAGGTGCGTCGAGTTCGGTCGTCCACACGCTCTTCACCACGTCCACCGGCAGCACGGTGACGCCATGCTCCTTGGCGTCGCGAACCAGCTGCGCCGGCGCGTAAAAACCCATCGGCTGGCTGTTCAGCAAGGCGGCCAGAAAAGCATCCGGGTGGTGGCACTTGAGCCAGGCGCTGACGTAGACCAGCAGCGCAAAACTGGCGGCGTGGCTTTCAGGGAAGCCGTATTCACCGAAGCCCTGGATCTGCTTGAAGATGCGTTCGGCATAGTCCAGTTCATAGCCCTTTTCGACCATGCGGCCCACCAGCCGTTCATGGAAGGGCCCGAGGCCGCCCTTGCGCTTCCAGGCCGCCATGGCGCGGCGCAGCTGGTCGGCTTCGCCGGGTGTGAAGTCGGCGGCCAGGATGGCCAGCTGCATCACCTGCTCTTGAAAGATGGGCACACCCAGCGTGCGCTGCAGCGCCTGGCGCACCTCGTCGCTGGGGTAATCCACCGGCTCTTCGCCGCTGCGCCGGCGCAGGTAGGGGTGCACCATGCCACCCTGGATGGGGCCGGGGCGCACGATGGCGACCTCGATCACCAGGTCGTAAAAGCAGCGCGGCTGCAGGCGCGGCAGCATGCTCATCTGGGCCCGGCTTTCGACCTGGAAGGTGCCCACGCTGTCGCCACGGCACAGCATCTCGTAGCTGGGTTTGTCTTCGGGCGGCACCTCGTGCAGCTGCATCGGCGCGCCGAGCTTGTCGCCCACGAAAACCAGCGCGCGGCGGATGGCGCTGAGCATGCCCAGGGCCAGGATGTCCACCTTCAGCAGGCCCAGGGTGTCGAGGTCGTCCTTGTCCCACTGGATGACGCTGCGGTCGGCCATGGCTGCGTTTTCAACCGGCACCAGTTGCGCCAGGTCGTCACGCGCGATGACAAAACCGCCCGGGTGCTGCGACAGGTGGCGCGGAAAACCGATCAGCGTGTGCGTCAGCGCCATCCACAGCTGGCACAGCCGCGCGTCGGGGTCGAAGCCGTTTTCACGCAGGCGTTCGGGCTGCACGTGGCGGCCGTCGAACCAGTGCTGGCTTTTGGACAGCGCCTCGATGCGGTCGAGGTCGATGCCCAGCGCGCGCCCCACGTCGCGCAGCGCGCTGCGCGGCCGGTAGCTGATGATCACGCCCGTCAGCGCCGCGCGGTGGCGGCCGTATTTTTTGTAGATGTACTGGATGACCTCTTCACGGCGCTGGTGTTCGAAGTCGATGTCGATGTCGGGCGGCTCGTTGCGTTCGGCGCTGATGAAACGCTCGAACAGCAGCGTGGTGCGCGCCGGGTCCACCGCCGTCACGCCCAGGCAGTAGCAGACGGCGGAATTGGCAGCGCTGCCACGGCCCTGGCACAGGATGTTCTGGCTGCGTGCCCAGGTGACGATGTCGGCCACGGTGAGGAAATAGGGTTCGTACTTCAGCTGCGAGATGAGCGCCAGTTCGTGTTCGACCATGGCACGCACGGCAGGTGTTTCGCCCTGCGGGAAACGGCTGCGCACGCCGGCTTCCGTCAGCTGCCGCAGCCAGCTGGTGGGCGTGTGGCCGTTGGGTGTGATCTCGCGCGGGTATTCGTACTTCAGCTCGGCCAGTGAAAAGGCGCAGCTGCCGGCGATGTCCACCGTGGCGGCCAGCCATTCGGGCCGGTACAGCGAAGCCAGGCGCAGGCGCGAGCGCAGGTGCGCTTCGGCATTGGGCTGCAGCGCCAGACCGGCTTCGGCCACGGTGCACTTCAGGCGCGTTGCGGTCAGCACGTCCAGCAGCGCCTGGCGCGAACGGGTGTGCATGCGCACACCACCAGCGGCCACCAGGCGCAGGCCGGTGACGGCAGACACGCGGGTGAGCAGGCTCACCAGCAGCGCGTCGTGCGGCTGGTGGCGCAGTTCAACGGCGATGGCGGCGCGGTCGGTGCCGAACCAGGTCTTCAACCACATGGCGTGGTCGAACAGCGATTCGAAGGACTGCGAAGGGTCGGGCACCAGCAGTGCAAAACAGCCCGGCAGGCCGGCCAGCATGGGCGCGGTGGGAATGCGGCCTTCGAGGTCGCTGCGCAGGGCCAGGTATTGGCCCTTGGGCGCGCGGCGGCGGGCCTGGGTGATCCACTGCACCAGGTTGCTGTAGCCGCGGCGGGACTGCACCAGCAACACGAGACGGGGTTCGGTGGGCGGCGTGGGGTTTGCCGCCGTTGCGGCAGCGGCGGCCGCAACGGTGGCCTGCGCCTGCACGCCGGAACCCGCGCGGGCCAGCGCAGCCGCCGCGTCGCGGCTGGCGGCCTTGACCGAGGCCCGTGCAGCAGCCTTGGCCGCGTCGACAGGCACCGGGACCGCGGCTGGCGCAGCCGGCCCCACGCCCCGCAGCAAGCCCTTGCCTGCGGGCGTGGCGGACAGCGCCAGCTGCATTTCGGCACCCACGATGAGGCGCATCTTCAGGCGCTCGGCTTCGCTGTGTGCCCGCACGATGCCCGACAGCGAACACTCGTCGGCCAATGCCAGCGCGCAGTAGCCCAGCGCCTGCGCGCGGGCCACCAGTTCTTCGGGGTGCGACGCGCCGCCTAGGCTGTCTCTTATACACATCTCCGAGCCCACGAGACTAAGGCGAATCTCGTATG
>ENA-ORBV01004992-ORBV01004992.1-microbial-mat-metagenome-genome-assembly--contig:-NODE-4992-length-24841-cov-4.817477_pt1 | contig 24841 bp, 19 predicted proteins | sample MGYA00237777_ERZ505514 | MGnify/ENA primary metagenome ERZ505514 (study PRJEB26160, sample SAMN06269048) | microbial mat metagenome | isolation source: Oligotrophic lake microbial mat | place... | reverse complement strand
AAGCAGCGAAGCTGCGCGCCAGCACTGAGGGCGCAGGCGCGTAGCGCCGAGCATCAGTGCGAGAGTGTCTTCGTCAGGCCGATCACCTGGGCCAGGGCCCCGGGTGATCCACCGCCGGCAGTGGCACCCCCTGGACGCTGCCGTGCCGGGTACTGTAATCCCCAGCCATGGATTACCTGGTCATCGCCCGCAAGTACCGTCCGCAGACCTTCGCCGAGGTGGCGGGCCAGGAGGTCGTGGCGCGCACCCTGGCCAATGCCATCGCCGCCAACCGGGTCGCCCACGCCTACCTTTTCACCGGCCCGCGTGGCGTCGGCAAAACCTCGATGGCGCGCATCCTGGCCAAGGCGCTGTGCTGCGAGAATGGCGCCACGGCGATGCCGTGCGGCACCTGCCAGCATTGCCGCATGATCACCGACAGCGCCCATCCCGACGTCGCCGAGATCGACGCGGCGCGCTTCAACAGCGTCGACAACATCCGCGAGCTGTCCGACGGCGCTTCGTTCTCGCCCACCCTCGCCCGCATGCGCATCTACATCCTCGACGAGGTGCACATGCTGTCGACCTCGGCGTGGAACGCGCTGCTCAAGCTGCTCGAGGAGCCGCCCGCCCACGTCCGCTTCATCTTCGCGACCACCGAGGTCGACAAGGTGCTGCCGACCGTGCTCTCGCGCTGCCAGCGCTTCGACTTCCGCTCGATCGAACTGGTCGACATCGTCAAGCGCCTGCGCGAGGTCGCCCTCGCCGAGAAGGCCACCCTGTCCGACGCCATCCTGCAGCGCATCGCCCGCGCCGCGGGCGGCGGCATGCGCGACGCGCAGACGCTGCTCGACCAGCTCATCGCGGTCAGCGACGGCAAGATCGATGAGGAGGACCTCAACCTGCTGCTCGGCGCGGCGCGCGGCGAGGATCTGCTCGGCATCGCCGAGGCCCTGCTCGGCGGTCGCACGGGTGATGCCATCGCCGGCGTCGACCGCATCATCGCCGGCGGCGTCTCGCCGGCGACCTTCCTTGAACAGCTGGTCGACCACGTCCGTCTGCTCCTGCTGACCCAGACCTGCGGGCCGGCGTCGCCTGCGGTGGCCCGCCTCGGCACCGGATCGCCCGCGGCCGAGGCCCAGGCCAAGGCGGCGAGCCCCGAGAAGCTCCTGCGCATGGCCCAGATCCTGGTCGGCAGCCAGCAGGCGCTGCGCCAGGGTGTCGATCCGCGCCTGCAGCTCGAGCTGGCGTGCGTGCGCATCGCTCACCTCGGGCCGGTCGCCGATTTCGACAACCTGCTCCGCCGCCTCGAGCGGTTGGAAGCGGGCTCCGCGGCGGCAGCCCCGGCGGGAGCGGCCCACACGCGCCCTCGCTAGGGCCGGCTCCGGCTCCGCCGGCTCCGGCCCCACCGCCACCTCCGTCCTCGACACCACCACACGCCGACCCGACGCCGGTGCGGTCCGTGCCGGTCGCCAGCGTCGTCGCCGCGACTCCATCGCCGCCGATGGTCGGGACTGGGCCTGGCGCGGCTGCGCCAGGGGAAGAACTGGGGCTTTCTTCCATCCTCGCGCGCTGGAGCGACCTGCCGAGCCAGGCCCTGCGCGCCGGCATGCCGCTGGTCGCCGCCGCGCTCACCGACAGCCGGCCGCTCGAACTGACCGCGAACGGCCTGGTGGTCGAGGTGGGGATCGAGCACGTGCGTCGCGGCTCGCTGGGGGAACGCGGAGAATTCGCCGCGCCGCTCGCCAAGCTGATCACCGCCCTCGCCGGTCGGCCCCTGCGCCTGCTTGTGCGCGAGCGCGCCGGCGGCGCGACCGTCGCCGCGCGTCTCGGCGAGACCCCGGCCGACGCCGAGGATCGCGCGCGGCGTTACCGCGAGGCCCAGGACGACCCGATCGTGAAGGATCTGCTCAAACGCTTCGAGGCTGACATCGTCGCCCGCGAGCCGGGCGACCGCCAGGCCTGGCAAGACCGCCTCTCGTAAAAAAAAACCGGAGCGAGCGGCCCAATCGCGGCGTTGGTCGTCATGTCGATCACCTGGGCCCCGACGAATTCAGCGCGCAACGCTCTGCGACGCTTTGGCACCCCGGCGCAGATTTTCGGCTGCCCACCCAATCTCCCTGGGCATGATCCGCGGTGCCCGATGACCGATCCCGCTCCCATCGCCAAGCCGGTCCGCCATGGCGACACCGAGATCCTGGCGCCGATCATGTTCGGGCGCGAGCCGCTCGAGATCGGGCCCTACCGCATCCTTGAGACGATCGCCCGTGGCGGCATGGGCATCGTCTACCGCGCGCGGGTGGTCGTCTCGTGCGAGGTCCCGATGGGCACCGAGGTCGCGCTCAAGCTGCTGACCCGCCTTGGTGACCGGCACGAACGGCTGCGCTTCACCCGCGAGGCCAACTATCTGCAAGCGCTGCGCCACCCCGGCATCGTCCGCGTCCTCGATGCTGGAGAGCATCAGGACCAGCCGTACCTGGTCATGCAGCTGGTCGCCGGCCGGCCGCTCAACGAGGTCATCGCCGACGGCCCGATGACCGAAGGAACGGTGGTCGACATCGCCATCCAGGCGCTCGAGGCGCTGCACACCGCGCATCTTGCCGGCATCCTCCACCGCGACGTCAAGCCGGGCAACATCATGCTCACCCCCGATGGCAGCGCGCGGCTGCTCGACTTCGGGCTGGCGCACCGCCTCGACGGGCAAAGCACGCTCACCGCGACCGGCGCGGTGGTCGGCACCCCGGCCTACATGAGCCCCGAGCAGGCGGCCGGCGAGCGCACCGAATTCAGCCGGCGCTCCGACATCTACAGCCTCGGCGCGTGCTGCTACGAGATGCTGACCGGCATGCAGCCGTTCAGCGCCGACAACTCGGTGGCGCTGCTGCGCCTGATCATCGATCAGCCGGTGCTCCCACCGGCCCTCCTTCGTCGTGACCTGTCGCCCGACCTCGAGACCGTCGTGCTCAAGGCGATGGCAAAGCATCCCGCCGATCGCTACCAGACGGCCGAGCACATGGCCGAGGACCTGCGTCGCCTGCGCCGCGGTCAACGCGTGCGCGCCACCCGCCCGGGCCGCCTGCGCCCGCTGCTGCGTTCAGCCTGGACCCATCGCAGCATGCTCGCCACCGTCGGGCTCATCGCCTTCATCTTCCTGGGCATTCTCGGCCTGGCCGCCCGCCGCGCCTTGCGTCCCGCGGTGTTCGGCGCAGCCGACGTCGGGCAGCCGCTGACCGACGCGGCCTGGGTCGATGAATGGAGCCGGCTACCTGGGCATCCGCTGCGCACGCACGTGTACGCGCCGCTTGGCAAAGGCATCGAGCTTACCGCCCTGCCGCCCGTGCGCGGCCCGGTCCGCCTGCATGTCGAGGTGGTGCCGATCGACGCTGGCTATCGCGTCGAGCTGATGGTTGGCGACCGCGACGTTGGACGTGGCTACCGCCTGCGCCTGACCTCGGGCGACGAAGGCGACGTGCTGGCGCTGCTGCGCGAGGACAAGGTGGTGGTCAGCCGGGCGTTTCCCACCGTGCCCTTCGGCCAGCCGCTCTGGCTGCGCCTCGAACGCATGGATGACGTGGTGGTCGGCGAACTCGACGGCTCGCCACCGTTGAGTTTCGTCGATCTCGCGCCGATCGATGGCGCGGATGCCGATGCCGTCCACCTCGCCTTCGACCCCGCCACCACCCGTATCGACCACGTGCGCCTGGAACGTCAACGCAGCGGCCTGTACGTCAGCGCGCTGGCCCCAGCCGACCTGCTGCGCCAGGACGGCCGCAACGCGCGCGCGATCCAGGCCTACGAAACCTATTTGCGCGATCATCCCGACTCGCCGCTGGTGCGCGAGGCACGCTTCCGCATCGCGCTCTGCCACGAGGCGCTCAAGGACGACGAGCAGGCCCTCGCCGCCTACGTCGCCGTCGCGCGCGAGTTCCGCGACAGTCCGCACCACGTCCTGGCCGCCACCTTCCGCGCCTGGGGCTGCAGCCTGCGCCTCGGCCGCTACCAAGAGGCCGAGCAGTATTTCGAGGCCATCCGTCGCCAGCACGACCTGCCCGCGCTGCTCGCCTCGGTGCCCGAGGATACCTTGCACACGCTGATCGCCGACTATTTCGCGCGCGGCGCGGCGCTGGCGGTCAGTGAGCCGCTGCGCGCGGTGCACCTCTACGGGACCGGCGCCGATCTCGCCGCTTACCTCGGTCTACCCGATCGGGTCGCCGCCGGAACTGCCGGCGCGGCCGGCATCCTGCTCGGCACCGGTCGCCTCGTCGAGGCGGTGGTGCGCTGGAACGAGCTGTCCACGCATGCGCCATCCGAGGCGATACGAGCGGATGCCCGCCTGCACGTCGGTCATGCCGAACGCCTGCGTGGCCGTCATCTCACCGCGCGCACGGTCTACGAGGCGGTGATCGCCGACCTCGCCACCCCCGAAGATCAGGTCCAATGGGCGCGACTCTGGCTTGGCGATCTCCACCTCGAACTCGGCGACAAGGTCGCCGCGCGAGAGTGCTGGCAAGGTTCGAGCGGAAGCGACAGCCTGCCCGGCCGGCTGATGCGCCACCTCGTGCACGGCACCCGGCCGCTGGTGCCCGAGGGCGCGCCGACCGAGGTCAACGATATCGAGTACGCCAACGCCCGCCTCGCCCTGATGCGCGGACTCGACCAGCAATACCACGATCGCCTCGCGAGCTGCGTGCGGCTGGGCCCGGCCTATGACTGGCCGGCCCCCCTGGCCACGCGGCTCGCGGAATGACGAGCCTGAAACCGCGACCTGATCACGGATGACGCCGATGGGTGGCGTACAAAAATAATCGCGGCCGAAGCGCCCCGCTCCGGCCGTCCAGTGACTTCCTGGCTTGACCATGCTTTCCAGCATGGGGCACACGCCTGCGGCGTGCGCGCCGCCACCTCAGCAGCGGCGCGAGGCGATCCTCGGGTGAGGATCGGCCTATTCCTCTTGGGGCTCTTCCTCGACCTCTTCGTTGGGGTCGTCCTCCATGTCCTCGGTCTCATCGTTGACCACCTCGATGAACTCGTCGAGCGCATCGCGGATGGTCTCGTTGATCCGATACCCTTCGGCCTTCAACAGCTTGATGATGTCATCTTCCAGCGCCATGTGGCTGCTCCTCGACCGTGATCGAATAGAGGCCCCTGTGATTGTCAATCGCGAGGCCCGGTGCCGTGTACGCTGTGGTCGCGCACTGACGACGGCGCGGAGGCATCCGCTTGCGCCTGCCGTCCCGCCGTCGATAGCTGCGTCGATGGATGGATCCGCGCGCATCGCCCGCATCGGCATCGTCACCGTGTCCGACCGCGCCAGCCGCGGCGAATACGTCGATCTCGGCGGGCCCGCGATCCGCGACACCCTGCGCGCGTACCTGCGTTCGGCGTGGGACGAGCGCTACCACCTCATCCCGGACGAGCGGCCCGGGATCGAAGCCACGCTTATCCGCTGCTGCGACGAGGAAGGCTGTGACCTCGTCGTCACCACCGGCGGCACCGGCCCCGCAGGGCGCGATGTCACGCCGGAGGCGACCGAGGCGGTGTGCCAGAAACTGATGCCCGGTTTCGGTGAGCTGATGCGCGCGACGTCGCTGCGCTTCGTCGCCACCGCCATCCTCTCGCGCCAGACCGCCGGCATTCGCGGACGCTCGCTGATCGTCAACCTGCCCGGCAAGCCGAAAAGCATCCGCGAATGCCTCGATGCGGTGTTCCCGGCGATTCCCTACTGCCTCGACCTGATCGGCGCGGCGTACCTCGAAACCGATGAAGCGGTGATCGCCGCCTTCCGGCCAAAGAACTGACCCCTCCCAACGCGCCGCAGCGACGTGCTCTGCCGCCTTACCGCACCGCCGCCACCGCGATCGTCACCGACGCGGGCTGGTAGCTGTTGCGCAGGTGGCCCACGCTCAGCGCCTTGGCCAGGCGTGCAGCGTCGACCTTCACACCGGAGGCCGGGGCGAACACCACCTGCCGCGGCTGACCGGGCATGACGGTGATGCTGTTGTCGCTGAACTCGCCGGCGAGGCCGTCGACGGCCAGGGTGACGAACAACGCCGGCTTGGTCGCGGTGATGGTGGCGACGACCTCGGCGCCGCGTTGGGCGACCGTCACCGCCAGGTGCGGATCGCGGAGATCGTAGCGCTTGGGTTCGCTGAGGAGGAACTCGTTGCGGTGCGTCACCGGCGTGCCGGCGACAGTGCCATCGAGTTCCAGCCACAGGAAGCGGCGGTCGCGCTCGGCCCCGGCCAGGCGTTCGAGCGGGTGGCTGGCGACCAGCAGCGAACGGCCCGCGGGGATGTCGACCGTGTGGCGGAAGGCATCGAGCGCACGCCCGTCGAGATCGACCACCGCGATGCGCACCTCGGCGCGGCACGCCTCGCCGCCGTCGTTGACCGCCCACACGCCGATCGAGCCGTCCTCGCCGGGGAAGGCGCAGACGATGATGCCCTGGTAGAAGCGGCGCGCGTGGTGGTGCAGTTGCTTCCAGCCGCCGCCGTATTCCAGGCTCGACCACGACGCGACCGGCCAGTTGTCGTTGAGCTGCCAGTAGAGCGTGCCCATGCACACCGGCATCGAGCCGCGCCAGAATTCGACCGCGGTCTTGATCGCCAGCGCCTGCTGCAGCTGGGACAACCACAGCGTGGCGGCGAAGCCGTCGGGCATGCGGAAGTAGCGCGAAAACATCTCGTTGATCAGGCGATTGCCGCCCGGATTGCGCTGATGGTGCTCCATCACCGGCGAGGTGATGTTGCGCTGATCGGGCGGGCAGTAGGTCTCGACCGTCGCCAGCGAGGGGAAGGATTGGTAGCCGAACTCCGAGCAGAAGCGGGGCTTCACCTGGTAATAGGCGTCGAACGACTTGCCCGAGTGCCAGACATCCCAGTAGTGCATGTCGCCCTTGGAATCGTCATGCCAGGCGTCCGAGAAGTCGCCGGGGCCCGAGCAGGGCGACGAAGGCCAGAACACGCGCGTCGGGTCGGCTTCGTTGGCGGCCTGGCCCAGCGTCTGGTTGAGGCGGTCCCAGCTGATGACGTAGCGGTCGCGGCTCTTCCTCGATTCGGGATACCAGCCGAGGGCGCCGACGCATTCGTTGTCACCGCACCACACCGCCAGCGCGGCATGGTCGCGCAGGCGCTTGACTTGGTGCAGCACCTCTTCGCGCACGTCAGCGAGGTAGGCGCGATCGGCGGGATAGAGCGAGCAGGAGAACATGAAGTCGTGCCAGATGAGCAGGCCTTTCTCATCGCACAGGTCGTAGAAGTCGTCGCGCTCGAACTGGCCGCCGCCCCACACCCGGATCATGTTCATGTTGGCGGCGACCGCGCTGGTCAGCAGTCCCTCGAAGCAGGCCCGGGTCTGACGAGCGGTCATGGCGTCGGCCGGGATCCAGTTGGCGCCCTTGCAGAAGATGTCGCGACCGTTGACCCGGAAGGTCATGCTCACGCCGCGCGCGTCGGGCTCGTTGATCAGCTCAATCGAGCGCAGGCCGATCCGCTTGCGGACGCTCTGCTCGCCGACGGTGACGGTCAGCGCATGGAGCGGCTGGCGGCCGTGGCCGTTGGGCCACCACAGCTCGGGATCGGCGACGGTGACCTCGGTGCTGACGGCATTGGCGCCCGGCGCCAGCTGGACGCGGCGCTCGAGGCGCTGGCCGGCGAACTCGACCACGAAGGGTGCATCGCCGCCTGCCGGCGAGGTGACCTCGGCGGTGACGGTGAGCGTGCAGGCGCGGTTGCGGTGCACCTGCACCGTGTGCACGTAGTCGATACGCGCGATGTCGACCGCCTCGATGCGGATGTCGTCGACGATGCCGGCGACCATCAGGCAGATGCCCCAGTCCCAGCCAGCGTGGCACTGCGTCTTGCGGATCAGGTTGATGTGGGGCAGGCGGTTGTTCGACGAGCTGAACGGGATCGGGTAGCTGAGCAGCTTGGCGCGCCGCGCGGCCTCGGCCTGCGCCGAGCGGAAACGGATGGCGATACGGTTCTCGCCGGCGACGAGCAGCGGTTTGACCTCGAAGCGCCAACGGCGGAACTGGTTCGACGCCGATCCGGCCAGCTTGCCGTTGATGGTGATGTCGGCGAAGGTGTCGAGGCTGTCGCAGGTCAGTACCAGCGAACGCTTGGTGAGCATCGCTGCGTCGACGGTGAAGGCGCGCTCGAAGATCCAGTCGGCTTCGCCGACCCACTGCACCTCGTCCTCGTTGCGCGCCACGTAGGGATCGGGGATGCGCTTGGCCGCGAGCAGGGCGGCGTGCACGTCGCCGGGCACCGTGGCGGGGATGGCGTCGCTGGCGCCGTCCTTGCGCAGGGTCCAGGTGCCGGTCAGGGAGAGCATGGTCATGCGCGGGTCCTCGGTGGGCCGGTGTCATAACGCACTCCCTTGATGCCGTCTTGGTTGGGATTGATCCTGGATTGAACTGAGTTGATACAGCGGACGTGCGCATCATCACCGCCGGCGAGATTTTCGGCCCCGGCGCGGCCTACGCGGTGCACCAGATGGGTCAGGCCCGGCCATGGTCGTTCCCCGAGCAGGCGGCGTGCGCCAGAGACTGGTCGACGGCGACCTGACCCTGGTGCGCGCTTTCAGCGACCCCCTGCCCCCCGTGGCCCGCGTGCCCGACCACCGCCGTGCGGCGTTCGAGGCGGGGTTTGCTGCGCTGTTCCCGCGCCAGGGCACGCCAGAGTCACACCTTGCGCTGCGCTGCTTCCTGGTCGAGCAGGTCGCCGCCGCCTTCATCGGCGACGCCCAGCCGTCGGCGGCACCTCAACGATCTGCGCCTGCGCCGCGCCGCGCTGCTGCTGACCCACACCAACCGCGACATCCTCATCATCGCCGGCGATCTCGGCTTCGCCAAACTGACCTGGTTCTATCGCCTGTTCCGCCGGCGCTACGCCACCACGCCGCTGGCTTATCGCCGCACGCACTCGCCAGCGACGTGGCGCACGCCGGGGTAGGCTCGAAGAATCGCGTTCCTCGCGAGCGCGTTTGACGGGCCCGTGAGCGACACCGGAGCCGTCGCTAGCTACCACGTTGGCAGAACGCGCCGCTGGAGCGGCATGGAAGGATACGCAGGCTGCCAGCGTGCACGGCCACCTCATCGATTGCGGCCCCTGCCCGTATCTGCCCGAGCGGCGCTTCCACGCCTTCCATCCCCAGCCCAATCCGCCGGCGGTGCCCTATCGACTGCTCATGGACCATCGCTTCCGCCGCAGCGGCGGAGTGCTGTACATGCCGATGTGTCCAGGCTGCGGCGCCTGCCAACCGGTGCGCGTCGATACAGAAGCGTTCCGACCGCGCAAGAACCAGCGCCGCTGTGCCGAGCGCAACCGCGACATCAACATCACCTGGCAGCCGCGTGGACTCGACGCCGAGCGCGCCGGCCTGTACGCCAGCTACCAGCGACTGGTCCACGGCAAAGGCGACGACCTCGACCCGCCCGACTTCCTGATCGAGGATGGCGGCGTCGCCGGCGGCGAACTGCACGCGCGCGACCAGGCGGGCCACCTGGTCGCGGTCAGCGTCTGCGATCGATTCGCCGACGCGCTCTCGAGCGTCTACTGCTATTACGATCCCGAGCAGCCCGACCGCGGGCTGGGGACGTTCATGGCGCTGGCTGAGATCGAATTCTGCCGCGCCAATCAGTTGCGCTGGTGGTACCTCGGGTTCCTGGTACGCGGGTCGCCAAAGATGTCGTACAAGTCGCGCTTCTGTCCCCAGGAGGTGATGGAGGACGGCGTCTGGGTGCGCTATGATGAGCCGGTGGCGTCCTGAATGCGAGCCGCATGGACCATCGCCACTCAACCCGCGGATCATGCGGCCGTGCTCGCGACCTGGGGTGTCACGGAGTGTCGACCAGCGGGTGATCATCTGCAGCTGACGTATGAACGCCTCGGCGACTCCCGCTTCCGCCTGACCATCGACCCGGCTTCACCGGCACCGAATTTCGATGATGCGTCACGCATGCCCTTGCGCAGCAAGGCGGCAGGGACTCCTGCGTCGCGTGCACCGATGGTGTGGGAGCACAGCCGGGTGATCGAATTGCCGGTCACCGAGATGGGCAACCGGCCGTAGATACCATCCGCGACCGCGGAAGCGGCTCACGCGCTTCGGCGCGGATACCACATCCCGCTGTACATGACCGGCGTCTCGTCCGGTCCGACCCGGCCGCGGCACCAGTGGGCGGCGGCCTGGGCGGAATCCTGGACGGCGATCGGCTCGGCGCTGTCGCCGTCAAAGACCTGCCAGCGGCCGGCGCGGTGGATGAGGTAGAAGATGTGCTCCGTCGACATGGTCGTCCCTCTGCCAAGGCAGCGTACCAGGCTCGTCAGGACGAGCCGATGCCGCGCAGCCACGCTTGCACAGGTGTGCACGCAGACCCCCTGCACGGTGAAGATACCCCGAAGTCGCGGCCAAGGCCGGAACAATCCGCGCAGCGGCTCGCGCTTACGGTCTCGGGAAGCCGTCCACGCCCGGAACTGGCGCCCAGCGCCTATCGGCGTTCGCTGCCGCATCCGTGACGGATGCACCTCAGTCGAGCAGCCGGTGCGCCTCGACCACGGCCTTCCACGCCAGCAGGCCGCGCTTGGGAATGCGCACCTGTTCGCCCTGGCGATGGACGGGGATGGTGCCGGCCTCAAGCCGCTTGGCGATGAAGGACGGACTGCGGCCGACCAGCTCGGCCGCCTGGGCGGTGTCGAGGAGTTCGCCGGGGTCCTCGGCGGCGACGCGCCAGATCGGCTCGCGACCGAGGTCGTGGCGCGCGTTCTTGCGGTTGGCCTTGACCAGCGCATCGGCGGCAGCAACCAGCGCCGCCGGCTCGACCTGGGCGGCGGCCAGCACCTTGAAGCGCGCGAGCAACAGATCGTAGCTGGCTGGGTAGGCAGCGAGCAAAGCGGGCAGCAGCCGCTGCCACCACGCCGCCGCCGCCGGAGCGCGGCCGCGGGCGATGGCGACATCGCCGAGCTGCATGAGCAGTTGGACGAGGTCCTCCTCCTCGATGGTGCCGATGCCGCGTTCGAGCCGCGCGAAGGCCGGTTCGACTTCGCCGGCCAGCGCTTGGCAGCGCAGCACCGCGGGCAGCGCCGTCGACTCGACCATGGCGCCACTCGCTTCGATCGCGGCGTGCGCGGCGGCGATCCATGCCGCAAGGTCACGCAGGCGCTCAGGCGCGGGATGGGCGAGGCCGCCATCGAGACCGGCGACGAGGTCGTCGGCGAGGCCGCTCCAATAGGGAATGGTGTCGGCCTCGGCCCCGGCGTGCAACGCGGGAAAACCCGCCTTGGCCTGCGCGCGCCGGCGCAGTTCAGCCAGCGCCGCGCGCAGCGCCGTGGGATCGGGGAATTTCTCGCCGCACAGACCGACCACCTGATCCAGGTAGGCGTCCTCGAGGTGGCCGAAGAACAACTGGGGAATGGTGTCGACGCCCTGGTCGTTGCCCAGCACCACGACGCACATTCCCTGCGCCGCGCTGAACATGGCGCGCGCCGACTGCAACGCTTCGGCGGGAGACGCCCCCTGCTTCTGGAACAGGTCGCTGATGTGCGCCAGCGGCCCAGTGCCATCGGCGAGGAAACGTTCGCGCGCTTCGCTGAGCGCCGGCGAGAACGGCGCCAGGAAGATGGAGTGGAACCGCGTCTGCCCGGCGAACAGGGCGAATGGATCGAACTGCCCCTGCGCGGTCAGCTTCTGGATCTCGCCCGCCAGTTCAGCCGGCGCCGCACCGAGCAGCTTCTTCATGTCATCGAGCATGGGCATGATGAGACGCCCAACTCGCGCGATGCCAATCGCTAACCCCCGGGGATCAGTCGCGGGCGATCGGAGTGCCGGCAATGACCCTCAGATGATCTCGAGCGGAGAGACCAGTGCCTGGGATCGCCGAGTTGTACTCGGCATGCCTTCATGCGTCGTCGATCCCGGATGCGGGCCGAGTGCAACTCGGCGATCCCAGGGGGAGCGTCTTGGCGCGCCGGGGCGCGCTAAAGCCAATCACCGAGCGCACTCAATGAATGCCGATCTCCGAGCCGACGATCACTTGGCGAACAGGAAGTGCATGACGTCGCCGTCCTGAACCACGTAATCCTTGCCCTCGGCGCGCAGCTTGCCGACGTCGCGGCAGCCCTTCTCGCCCTTGTGCTTGATGAAGTCGTCGTAGCTGGCGACCTCGGCGCGGATGAAGCCCTTCTCGAAGTCGGTGTGGATCACGCCGGCGGCGCGCGGGGCCTTCCAGCCACGTTCGACCTGCCAGGCGCGGACCTCTTTTTCGCCCGCGGTGAAATAAGTCTGCAGGTTGAGCAGGTCGTAACCGGCGCGCACCAGGCGGTCGATGCCGCTCTCGGTAAGCCCCAAACCTTCCATCATGTCGGCGCGCTCGGCGGGCGAGAGCTGCACCAGCTCTTCCTCGATCTTGCCGCAGATGAGGATGGCGCGCGAGCCGACCGTCGCAGCGTGCGCGACGACCGCCTTGCTGTGCGCGTTGCCGCCCTCGGCGAGTTCGCCATCGCTGACGTTGCAGACGAATAGCATCGGCTTGGCGGTGATCAGCTGCAGATCGCGGATGTGCACCGCCTCCTCAGGCGAGAGACCGAGCGAGCGCGCCGGCTTGGCCGCCTTGAAGCAGGCGAGGACCTTCTCCAAGGTCGGGATCATCGCCGCCATCTCCTTGTCGGTCTTGCGCTTGATCGCCTTGTCGTACTTGGCCTTCACCGCCTCCTCGTCCTTGAGGACCAGTTCGAGATCGATGGTCTCGATGTCGCGCACCGGGTCGATCGAGCCGTCGACGTGGATAATGTTGGGATCCTCGAAGCAGCGCACGACGTGAAGGATGGCGTCGACGTTTTTGATCGCGGCGAGGAAGGCGTTGCCCTTGCCTTCGCCTTTCGATGCGCCCTTGACCAGGCCGGCGATGTCGACCAGTTCGAGCTGGGTCGGGATCACGCGCTGCGTCTTGACGATGTCCTGCAGCGCGTACATGCGCTTATCGGGCACCATGACCATGCCGGTGTTGGGCTCGATGGTGCAGAACGGGTAGTTCGCCGCCTGCGCCGCCTGGGTCTGGGTCAGGGCGTTGAAGATGGTGCTCTTGCCGACGTTGGGCAGGCCGACGATGCCGCAGTTGAAACCCATGGTGTCCTCGCTGGGGCGGGGAGTGTGCGGGGCAGACCGGCCCGAGGCTAGTGGCGAGTGGGTCGCCTACTTGGTCGGCGGGCGGACCTCGCCGTACTGGGCCAGGAAGCGGTCGACCGGGCCGCGCGTCAGCGGGTCGAGGGAACCGCGCAAGGCGACCGCCAGCGGGCGCAGCGGCGTCGGACCGAGATCGGTGGCATCGAAGACGGCGGCGACCAGCCGGTGCTGCAGGAGCGGGTCAGCCGCGAACGGCAGGGTGCCGGCGATCTGGGCCTGCAAACGATCAATGAACAGGCTGAGCAGCCGGGCGCGGTAGGGCCCCCGCGCGGCGCGCAGAGCGGCGGCCAGCACACGCTCGTCGCTGCCGGTGACGATGCTCACGGTCGCTGGGGCACCCGCGGCGAGCAGTCCGCGCGCCAGGTCGCGCAAGGCGATCTCGCGCGCCAGCCACGGCGGGTGGTCGGCGATCGGGCCTGCTGGTGCACCAGGCAACGACAGCAGGCGCCGCGCGGCGATGCGCGCGGCGCCGTCATCGGCGGCGGCGGCGAGGAGCGCGATGCGATCCTCGTCGCTGAGCGTGACGGCGGCGAGTTCGCTCCCCGCGGCCCAGGCAACGCTGGCCAGGGTGCTTGCGTCGCCAGCCCGCCAGGCCTTCCAGGCGGTATCGGCGGGAGCGGCGCCCCAGCCTTCGCCGGATGACGCCGACCAGCCCAGCGCCAGGGTCGGTTCCTCAGCGGCGATCACGATCAGGCGCAGGTGGTGGATATCCGCGTGCAGCCCGACCAGACCAGGCGCATGGATGGCTGCGGCGATGGTTTCGCCGAGGGCCAATGCCTCGCCGGCCGGCGTGGCTCCGATCACCCGCGGGCCGGGCCCGGATACGCGCACGACGCGATCACGCACCACGAGCGGCTCGGAGACGAACCCGGCACGGCCGCCGCAGGCGAGGATGACCGGCACCTGCAGGCCACCCGCGAGCGCGATCAAATCGGCGATCGCCTCGGGTTCAGCACGCGCCGCCGGCGCCAGGACGCCAGGGTCCCACTGCGGCCTGGGGTCGAGCATCACCCGCCATGGGCAGAGCATGCCGGCGACCGCCGGCGACCAGGCGTCGTCGGACTCGGCGCAGGCCAGGCCGAGCGCGCCCCAGGTGCGCCCGCGCGGCCAGGTCGCCACGGGGGCGAAGCCGTCGAGATCCTCCTGCCCGCTGCCGACCAGCAGCAGCGGCGTGGTCGCTTCCCAGCCACCAGTGCCGAGCCGGCGTATCAGCCCAGGACCTGCGGCGACGACGACCTCGGGAGCGCCGCCCATCGCCTCGCCGAGGGCGTGCAGACGCTCGGCATCGGGATAGTTGGCACCCCCGACGATCGCCACCCGCACCGCGGCATTGGCCGCGGGCAGGCGCGGCAACCGCCCTTCGAGACGTCGACCGCCGACCGTCAGCACGAAGCCTCCTGGCCGATAGGCGGCGCGCTCAAGGGCCACGTCGACCACCGTCGTGCGCTGACCGGGCATGCGCTCGAGCCGACGCTGGGCCGGCGTCGTCAGGGTCGGTACCCCGTCGATGGCCAGGGTCGCGAATCCGGGCGGGGCAGCGTCCCACTCGCAGCCGATGCGCGCACCCCCGTCGGGCGTCAAGACGATCCATGGCCCGGCGATCGGCTCGGCCGCCGTCGCGCAAGTCCACAGCCACGCCGCGCAACACCACAGACCGGGGCCGAGGACCGCTCGCATGCGGGAGCGGGGCGAAGGCCATGCCAAGCTCGCGACGCCATGCGTTGCGACCCGTCGGCCCGCGCGGCGGCTGGACCGCTCTCGGCGGTTCACGTCGTAAGCGCTTGCAGGGGCTGGGGTGGTGCCACGATGTCCAGCCCCCAAGGATTCGCCCATGCCCTATGCTCTCGGCTTCGATTTCGGCAGCGAGAGCGGCCGCTGCGTCCTGGTCGACGTCCAGACCGGTGCCGAGATCGCCAGCGCCATGCACGCCTATCCGCATGGCGTCATGGACCAGCAGCTGCCCGACGGCCGCAAGCTGGGCCTGGACTGGGCGCTGCAGCACCCCGCCGACTACCTCGCCGTGCTCGAGGTGACGACCAAGGCGGTCCTGGCGCAGAGCGGCGTGAAGCCCGATGACGTCATCGGCATCGGCACCGACTTCACCGCGTGCACCGTGCTGCCCGTGCTCGACGACGGCACCCCCCTCTGCTTCCTCGACCAATGGAAGGGCAACCCGCACGCCTGGATCAAGCTGTGGAAACACCACGCCGCGCAGCCGTGGGCCGACCGCCTCAATGCCCTGGCAGAGCGCCGCAATGAGCCCTGGCTGGCGACCTATGGCGGCAAGATCTCGTCCGAATGGCTGTTCCCCAAGGTCGCCCAGGTCGCCGACGAGGCGCCGGACGTCTACGACGCCGCCGACAAGTTCATCGAGGCCGCCGACTGGATCGTCTGGCAGCTGACCGGGGCCGAGACGCGCAACGCGTGCACCGCCGGCTACAAGGCGATCTGGGACGCCGAGACCGGCTACCCCAGCCGCGACTTCTGCCAGCAGCTGCATCCCAAGCTGGTCACCCTGCCCGACAAGCTCGGCAAGCCGGTGCCGCTCGGTAACCGCGCCGGCGAGCTGACGGCGGCGATGGCGGCGCGCATGGGCCTCAAGCCCGGCGTCGCCGTGGCGGTCGGCAACGTCGACGCGCACGTCAGCGTGCCCGCCTGTGGCACCACCGAAAACGGCGTGCTGGTCGCGATCATGGGCACCAGCTGCTGCCACGTCCTGTGCGGGCCCGAGAAGAAGGTCGTGCCCGGCATGTGCGGCGTGGTCAAGGACGGCATCATCCCCGGCGCCTACGGCTTCGAGGCCGGCCAGTCCGGCTTCGGCGACCACTTCGCCTGGTTGACCCGCTTCCTCGGCAAGGGCGATCCAGGTCACGCCGCGCTCGAGACCGAGGCCACCAGGATCGGTCCTGGCGGCAGCGGCCTGATCGCCCTCGACTGGTGGAGCGGCAACCGCTCGGTGCTGGTCGACGCCTCGCTCACCGGATTGCTGGTCGGCCTGAACCTGCAGACCACGCCAGCCGAGGTCTACCGCGCGCTGATCGAGGGCCTGGCCTTCGGCACGCGCATGATCATCGACACCTTCACCCAGGCCGGGGTGAAGATCGACCGCATCGTCGCCTGCGGCGGCCTCGCCGAGAAGAACCGCCTCTTCATGCAGACCATCGCCGACGTCACCGGTCGCACCATCCAGGTCGCGCGCTCGGCCCAGGCGCCGGCGGTGGGCTCGGCGATCTTCGGCGCGGTCGCCGCCGGCAAGCGCCGCGGCGGTCACGACGATCTCGCCGAGGCCGCGCGCCTGATGGGCGGGCTCAAGGAGCTGACCTTCACCCCCAATCCAGCCGTGCGCGGCACCTACAACCAGCTCTTCAACGAGTACCGCACGCTGCATGACCACTTCGGCCGCGCCCATCAGGTCATGCGCCGTTTGAAGGACATCCGCACCAAGGCGGGCGAGCGCAGCGCCACATCGGGCGGTTGAGACCGCTGCGTACGATCGCCTACCGCGAACAGTGGGTGAAACACGCGTTGTAGACCGCTCGCCACGGACTAGGGTGCCGCCCCCATGCCCGAACCGACCAAGCCTGCCGCTGCCATCCCCCCCAAGCCAGCCGGCGTCCCGTTCTCCAGCTTCGGGCTGAACGACGCGATCCTGCGCGGCGTGATCGAGGCCGGTTTCACCGAAGCCAGCCCGATCCAGGGCCAGGCCATCCCGGTGGTGATGGCCGGGCGCGATCTGGTCGCATTGGCCCAGACCGGCACCGGTAAGACGGCCGCCTTCGGCCTGCCGGCGATGAGCCGCATCGACACCACCAAGAAGGGCGTCGCGCTGCTGGTGATCACCCCGACGCGCGAACTGGCGACCCAGGTCAGCGAGCAGCTCTACAAGCTCGGCCGGCACGCCGGCATCCGCGCCGTCGCCATCACCGGCGGAGAATCAAGCTGGCGGCAGCTCGACGGCGTCGCCAAGGGAGCGCAGGTGGTGGTGGCCACCCCCGGCCGCCTGCGCGACCTGCTCGAATCCGGCCGCCTGGTGAAGTTCGCGCCGTCGATCGTCGTGCTCGACGAGGCCGACGAGATGCTCGACATGGGCTTCATGGAGGACATCGAAGCCATCTTCGCCAAGCTGCCGCCCACCCCGCGCCAGACCCTGCTGTTCTCGGCGACCATGCCGCCGCCGATCGCGCGCCTCGCCGAGCGCGTGCTCAAGGATCCGGTGCGCATCGACCTGACCACCGGCGTGCGCTACGCCAAGGATGTCGAGCAGCGCTTCGCAGTGATCGAGGACCACGAGCGCGCCGACGCGGTGGCCCGCCTGATCGACGGCGAGGAGCCTGAGAAGGCGATCATCTTCTGCCGCACCAAGATCGAGACCGACAACCTCGCCAACGTCCTCGCCGGGCGCGGCATCTCGGCGCGCGCGCTGCATGGTGACATCGAGCAGTCCGAACGTCAGCGCGTGCTGCGCGCCTTCCGCGCCGGCACCACCGATGTCCTGGTCGCCACCGACGTCGCCGCGCGCGGCCTGGACATCGCCGACGTCAGCCACGTCATCAACTACCACCTGCCCTTCGATCAGGACGCCTACGTCCACCGCATCGGCCGCACCGGCCGCGCAGGCAAGACGGGCATCGCGATCACCCTGGTCACCGCCTACGAGTTCCACGGGCTGCGCCGCATCCAGCAGGCGATCAAGGCCACCTTCATCCCCTCCGAGATCCCCAGCCTGCGCGACGTGCGCAAGCGGGTCGGTTCGCGCGTGCTCGCTGAGGCGATGAAGCAGCCGATCTCTGAGGAAGCGGTCGAATTATTCGCCGCGCTGTGCTCGGAGGTCGACGTCACCGAGGCCGCCTGCCACCTGCTGTCCATGCTCCTGGCCGGCAAAGAGGTCAAAGGACCCGAGCGCATCGGCATGCGCGCCGAGCAGGCCAAGAAGCTGGCTGATGGCCAGGGCCAGGGCGGCGGCGGCGGAAATCGCCCGCGGTATGGCGGTGGCGGCGGAGGTTATCGTGGTCGCGGCGGCCCGCCCCCGCGCCCCCGCCCGCGCTATTGAGGAAGGCTGCGCCATCGCAGCGCGATGTGCGGACGACCGTGATATAATACAAACGTCGGCACCACCCGGGTACCGAGTGCGTTCACGGTAGCCCATTCAGGCAACCACGGACGGCGAAGCCCCTCAGTGGGTTAATTTCCCGGGCCGTGCGTCCGACCTCCGCCGCGTTTTCAACGCCGCGGAGCGAGGCCACCTCCTCGATGAGGTGGCCTCTTTTTTAGCTTCGCTCAGCCCGGGAACGTCGAGTCCGGTCTGGTACAGGAAGCCCGCAGCGGGTTGCGCGGCGCGCGCTGCCGGCTCGGGCGAAGGCGACGAAGGCGGCGATGGGCATGCCCCCAGGTTAGGGTCGCGGGCCCCGGCGCGCGCCCGTGATCGGCTCGGCGAGGTTCTCGGCCATGCGCTGGCCGAGGCGGGTCAACGCCGGGCAGCCATCGTTGGCGTCGAGCTGCAGGCTGAGCAGGCTGAACCCGGTTCGGTCGGCGATCGCGTGCGCCCAGGCGGCGGCGAATTCTCCCTCGGTGCGCACCAGCGCGCCCCAGCCGGCGCCGAGCACCTCGGGGATGCGGTGGTAGTTCCAGCCCAGGATGTCGTTGTAGGGCCCGTCCTGAATGCAGCGCTCGGTGGTGTAGCCATGGTTGTCGAGCACCAGCACGATCGGCGCCAAACCCTGGCGCACTGCAGTCGACAGCTCCATCCCGGTCATCTGGAAGGCGCCGTCGCCGACCAGCACCACCGGCCGCGTGCGCGGATTGGCCAGGCCGACGCCGATGCTGGCCGGCACCGCGAAGCCCATCGAGGTGTAGTACGCCGGGGCGATGAACTCGGTGCCCCTGTGGATGGTGAGATCGATGGCGCCGAACAGGCAGAGGCCGACGTCGCACACTACCGCCAGGTCGTCGCTCAGACGGGCGTCGAGGAGTCGGAACAGGCGGGTGACGGTCAGCTTCGCATCGGGCACCGCCACCGCGGGTTTGACGCGCTTGACGGCGGGTCGCGGCTTAGCACGGCGCGGCAGCTTCGCCGCCAGCAGCCCGCGCAGGAAGTCGCCCAGGCTCAGACCATCGTAGCGGTGGCGGCTGATCTGGACCTTCTCGGAGGTCGCCTCGATGGTCAGTGCCGGGTCGAGGCGGGCGGTGAAGATGCCGAGGTTCACATCGGTGAGGAAGGTGCCGAGCATGAGCAGGCAGTCCGAGCCCTCGACCGTGGCCCGCACGCTGTCGCGGCCCATGGCGCCTTCGTAGATGCCGAGGTAGTTGGGATGCAGCTCGCCGACCACCGACTTGCCAAGGATGGTCACGGCGATGGGGATGCCGGTCAGCTCGGAGAGGGTGATCAGTTCGTACTGCAGCCCGTAGCGGTGGATCTCGACGTCGGCGAGGATGACCGGGCGCTTGGCCGCGCGCAGCCGCGCCACCGCTTCGGCTACCGCCTCGGCCAGGGTCGCCGGGTCGCTCTGCTCGTCGAGGTCGGTGCGGCGGTAGGGATGTTCGGGAACGCGATCGACCATGTCGCGCGGCAGTTCGATGTAGACCGGGCGCTTCTGTTTCCAGCACGCGGCGAGGGCGAGGTCGATGTCACGGTAGGCGGTTTCGAGGTCATCGATCACCACGGCGGCGACGGTGATCTTCTCGAATATCTCGCGCTGGGTGGCGAAGGTGCGCACCTTGTGGTGCAGCAGGGGATCGTTGGTCCGCTCGCGCAGGCCCGGAGAGCCGGTGATCACCACCACTGGCGACTTCTCGGCATAGGCGCCGGCCACCGCATTGGCGACGCTCAGGCCGCCGACGCAGTAGGTGACGCAGCACGCGCCCATGCCATGCACGCGCGCGTAGGCATCGGCGGCGAAGCCGGCGCCATCCTCCTTGGCGGTACCGACCACGCTGAGCGGGCTGCGGCTGAGCTGATCGTAGAAGCCGAGGATGTAGTCGCCTGGGATGCCGAAGACGTGGCGGACGCCGTAGTCCTGCAGGCGTTGGATGAGGTATTGCCCGATGCTCGGGCGGACGGTGGTGGCGCGACGGGCCATAGGGACACCTCCTCGTACGCTGCCAGTATACCCCGGATCCACCGCCCGCGCCGCCGCCTCGCCTGGCCCTCAACCGCGACCGGCGGCGCGCACCAGGCGGTCGTTGATCGCCAGACCCAGGCCATCGGCGGGGACCAGCTCGGCAACGATCGTGGCAACACCGCTGGCATCCAGCCAGCGCAGCATGGCGAAGAGATTGGCGGCGGCCTCGGCGAGATCGCCGGTGGGCGACAGCACAAGGCTCGGTCCGCCACGTGGCGGCGGGTCGCGGAAGGCGAGGCGACCGACGTCGGCTGCAGTCGGCCACGCGCCCTCGCGCAGGGACAGCGGCGCACGAGGCGCGTAATGGCTGGCGAGCATCCCCGGAGCCTGCGCGGGCAGGTGGTCGGCGCGCTGTTCGCGCCCGGCCACCGCCACCGCTTCGCCGAGGAAGTCGGTCAGCGCCTCACGGGTGATGCCGCCCGGGCGCAGGATGATCGGCGCGGGATCGGGCAACAGCACCGTGCTCTCGACGCCGACCCGACACGGCCCGCCATCGAGCACCCCCGCGACCGCCGCACCGAGCTGCTCGACGACATGGGCGGCGGTGGTCGGGCTGATGCGCCCGAAGCGGTTGGCGCTGGGCGCCGCCAACGGTCGGCCAGTGGCGCGGATCAGGGCACGTGCGAGCGGATGGTCAGGGCAGCGTACGCCCACGGTGTCCAGGCCACTGGTGACCACGTCCGGGATGCATGCGCGACGTGGCAGCACCAGGGTCAACGGCCCAGGCCAGAAACGCTCGGCCAATCGCCGGGCACGCGGACTCGGTTCGGCCACTTCCCACACCTGGTCCGGGTCGGCGACATGCACGATGAGGGGATCGAATGAAGGCCGCCCCTTGGCGGCGAAAATGCGCAGCACGGCCTGGGCGTCGAGGGCATTTGCCGCCAAGCCATAGACCGTCTCGGTGGGCATCCCGATCAGAAGCCCGGCCCGGAGCGCTGCGGCGGCCGTCTCGACATCCATGTTCGCAGCGTCCACGCGCCAAGAGCACGGCAAGCCAAGGCCATTTCCTTGCCGATAATCGTGACGGGAATGGACTTGGCTTATGGTCAAATGAGCGCATACTCGTCTCATATGAGCAAGCCGCCCCCTGCTGCCGTCCTTCCCGGCAAACAGCCGGCACGCCACCACCGGGCGAAAAACGTTCGCAGCAGCAAAGCCCTTGCCCGCCGTGTCCACGATGGACGGGTGGCCTTCAAGGCCGGGGCGGGCGGCTTGAGCGAACTCCTCGAGGACATCGATCCGGGCGTGCTGATGTCCAAAACACGCGCCGGGGTCCCGGCAGTGGTCATCCGCGATCTCGCTGAACGGCTGCATCGCCCGCTCGCCGAGATCGGCGTCGCCATCGGACTCTCGCGCGCCACCCTGGCCCGCAAAATCAGTTCGGGCGCAACGCTGCCTTTGGCCGAGAGCGACCGCACCATGCGCTACGTGCGCCTGTGGGCACTGGCGGTCGACCTGTGGGAGTCGGACGCAGGCGCCGCCGAGTGGCTGACCTCGCCCGAGCGTTCACTCGGCGGAGAGACGCCCTTGCACTATGCCGATACCGAAGTCGGCGCGCAGCGGGTCGAACACCTCATCGGACAGTTGGAGCACGGCATCGCACCGTGAAAATCTTCCGTATCGTCAAGCCCAAGCGGGCTACGGACCCATTCGATGGCACGGGCGCCCGATTGCACGGTGGACGATGGAATCCGGTGGGGACGCCGATGCTATACTGTGCCGGTTCGCTCTCGCTGGCGGCGTTGGAAGTCCGCGTCCACACGCCCGGATCAGCCCTCGGCATCCGCTGGTCGGTCATCACGCTTGAGATCGATGATGCGGCGATCGAGGACCTTACGCCGACCGGATTGCCTACGTACTGGGCAGATAATCCCGCGCCCGAAGCCCTCAAGCAGATTGGCCTGAGTTGGGCCGAGGACCGTCGCTCGCTCGGCCTGCGGGTGCCGAGCGCCGTGATTCGCAGTGAACACAACCTGCTGGTGAACGTCATGCATTCCGATCTGTCGCGCCGGACTCGGCACATCGGGACGGAAGACTTCACCTTTGATCGACGACTGGCGCTCTGACCCGCCCATCAATTCCTCATATTGAGAGCGAGGCGTGAATGCGCTTGAGCGCCTTGATCAGGTACCCGCTCGTCACCTGCGGCATGCCTTCGGCCCAGCGATCGGAATTGTTGATCCACACCACGCCGGGCTTGCCCTCGGGCAGGGCGGCGGCCTCCTTCTTGATCGCCTGGAACAGGTCCGCGCGCCAATCGACGGTACGACCGTCAGGCAGGGCGAGCGCGGTCTGGTCGAGCAGGTCGAAGGTCTTGGCCATGGCCATGTAGTAGTAGAACAGACCCTGGCGCTCCTTGCCCGGCAGCATGCCGGGATTGGCGTCGAAGCGGTAGTTCTTCTTGGCCCACGTCAGCGCGGCGTCGAGGCGTGGATCGCCTGGCTTGAGGTCGAGCGCGACATAGCTGGAGATGAGCTGATAGGTCATGCCGCCGTAGCTTTCCAGCTTCGGCACCGGCTCGCCCGGTTTGGCCGCGGGGGCCCAACTCCCGGACGCCTTGCTCTCTTCGGGGCTGTAGACGGCGCCGCCGTCATTGTTCACCCAGGGCAGCTTGTTGTGCGAGGACAGGTTCTGGCAGCGCTGGATGAACTCGAGCGCCTTCTGCAGGTGCGGGTCGCTGGCCGGCACACCGCTGCGGCGCAGGCCTTCGACCGCCATCGCGGTATTGGAGAGGTCCTCGTGTCCCTTGCCCTTCGAACCGTAGCCGATGCCGCCAGCCGCGATCGATTCGACTTCGTTGTTCTGCAGACCGAACAGGTACTGCTGGGCGCGGGTGATCTGCTCCTGGCTAGCCAAGCCGGTGCTAGCGAAGGCCATCAGCGACAGTGCGGTGCCGTAATTGCCGAGACCTTCATCGGCCGCGTAGATGCCGCCGTCCTTCTGCTGGTTGGTGAGCAGGAACTGCACCGCCTTGGCCAGACGCGGGTCATTCTTGGTCGACGGCTCGCTGGCGAGGGCGTCGACGGCGAGGGCGGTGATACCGACCGCGAACTTGGTGCCTGGGGCGAAGGCGCCGTTCTCCTGTTGCTGCGTCCACAGCCACGACTCGGCCTTGGCGATCAATTCGGCGACGTCCTTCTTGAGCGCCAACGGATCACTGTCGGCCGGCTTGACGACGGGGGCAGGTGCCGCGTCAGCGGCGACCGCAGACGAGGTCCAGGCAAAGCAGGCGAGGGCGGCGAGTGTCAGGCTGAGCGGGCGCATGGGATCTCCTGGGAGGCGATGAGCGTAATCCATGCCACCATCAAGTCACTTCCCGAGGGTGGGATGCTGCCGTCGTGCGCAGCCCGTCGACCTCCTGTCGAAACCATCGGCACGCCAACCCTACCTCGACCCTGGTCCCAGGCCGGCGATGAAAGCGTCGAGCTGCCGTCCGACCAAGCCTTCGTCGAACGCGCGCGCGTCGACCATGTCGGCGGCCACGACCGTGCACGGCACCCCAGCCACGGCATAGCCGGGCACCCGCCGCTTCACGTAGCTGTTCCAGATGCCACAGCTGCGGTTCCAATGCGCGACGATGCCGTCGCAGGAATAGTCGCGCACCAGGCCGAGCGTCCAGTCGAGCACCCAGCGCCCGGAACGGTTCATGGTGTTCCACGCATAACGCTCCACGAGGGTGTCGAAGGGCCGCGCGGGGTCGAAGTCGAACCACCACGAGTGCGTGTAGGTACTGGCGACGAAGGCGACGCCGCGTTCGTCTGCAAATTTCGCCAGCCAGTTCTTGCGCGGCCAGATCGGGATCGCGTCCCACAGCAGGCGCACGCGTTCACCCGGCACCGCGGCGACGCCATCGCGAACCCGTTGTTCCAATTCAGCGAGCAGGCGCCGGTAGAAGTCGGTGCATTCCGGCGTGCCACGCGCGACCACGATCGGCGCCATGGCGGTAAAGGCGTCAAGGTTGGTCCACGGCGCGGGGCGATGGCGCGCGGTTTCGAGACAGCGCTGCCAGAGGCGATTGGCCTCGGCCGACTCGGCGACCACCGCCGCCAGCCTGGCTTCATCGAAGCGCAGCCCGAGGCGGCTGGCGATGTCGTTGGCATGCGCGCGCATCTGGGCGGCGAAGCCCGCGAGTTCGTCGGCGGTGTGCGCGTCGGCACGGGTCAGGGGTGGGGCGCGCAGGACGTAGTGCGGGATCTCACGTCCGCGCGTGGCGTGCATGAAGCGCTGCACCTCGTCCCCCCAGCGCGCCACGATCGCGCACTGGCTGTCGCAGGCGTAGAACAGATCGGGCTCGGGCAGGCCATCGATCGGCGAAGCGACGCCACCCGCGAGCACGCCGAGATCGGCGAGCGCGTAGCTGCACAGACGCGGACTGGCCAGGCCGGCCCCCTCGGCGGCGGTGATCGCGCCACGCGCATACGGGCGATCGGGGTCGCGTTCAGCCGACAAGGCGCCGAGCATGGCAGCGTGATTCTCGGGATAGACCGGCACCACCCCGAGCGCGACCAGCATTTCAGCCGGGGCGAAGGCCGAACACCACGCCCTGTCTCTTATACACATCT
>ENA-ORBV01004991-ORBV01004991.1-microbial-mat-metagenome-genome-assembly--contig:-NODE-4991-length-24841-cov-7.689267_pt1 | contig 24841 bp, 16 predicted proteins | sample MGYA00237777_ERZ505514 | MGnify/ENA primary metagenome ERZ505514 (study PRJEB26160, sample SAMN06269048) | microbial mat metagenome | isolation source: Oligotrophic lake microbial mat | place... | reverse complement strand
AAAAATGTTGCAGCGTTCCGGTTGGGTTTCCAGCGCCCCCTTCCCGTCGGCCTTCGACGTTCCCCGAATTATTGAGACGATACAACTTCCGGATCGTGGGTGATCCGGGAGCAATCCGGAAGAGAGGAGCCATTTGTACGAGATGCCGACAATCCGACAATCCGTCCATGTGACACCCCTGCCTACTCGGCAGGTGCGCGCGTTCTACTCCCTGACCGAAGCGGAATAACCCTGGCGCTCCCATGCCTGGAGATGCGACAGCAAACGAGAACAGACTAGAACCTGAATCAGAAAAACCGAGTTTGCGCTCGTTTCCCTCGCGGATGCGTCTAACTTCGCAAACTGAGCAAGCTCTGGATCTTCTTGCCGAGCGCCGTCCACCCTTCCAGCGTCGCCGGTTTCACCAGGAACTCAGTCACCCCAAGCGCCGCCACCAACTCCTGATCGCGCGGTGATCGGGTGGAACTCCACACAACTACGGGCACGCTCTTCAGCTGCTCATTTTTTCGCAACCGCGCTAACACGGAAAGTCCGTCTGTCTTGTGCAGATTAAGGTCAAGAAGAATGAGATCTGGCGGTGTATCTGTCGGCTTTTCGGCGAACCTGTGAGCTTCTTCCCCGTCCTCAATGGACTGAATTGTCAATAGGACTCCGGTCTGTATGAGAGTCATTTCCAACATCATGACATCCGCCTCGTTGTCCTCAATGACTACGATCATCCCCGCTCCCCCTTTTTGGCGATTTGCGGAAAGTTTTCAGTTTCCAGATGTGGCATTACAGGCCAAGTGAAGAGGAACGTCGATCCCTTTCCGACTTCCGACTCCACCCAAATCTTTCCGCCATATCTTGTGACGGTTTTTTCAACAATGGCCAATCCGATTCCGGTCCCAGGAACGTCGCTGCCTGTCAGACGCTTAAACATCCCGAAAATGTGTTTAGTATATTTCTCCTCGATGCCCTGGCCGTTATCCTGCACGGAGAAAAGCCATTCGCTGGTACGCCTCGTCGCGGAGATGGAGACTCGCGGAGGGGCCGGGCCTCGATATTTGATGGCGTTCTCAATCAAGTTCTGGAAGACGCTGATTACCTCGCTTTCTCGAGCAATGATGGCCGGAAGTTCTCCCCTGATGATCTCTGTTCCCGACTTAGTGACGGTCTGGCTCAAATTCTCGAGGGCTTTTCCAACTGCCACTTTGCAATCGACTTCACCGGGAGTTTCACCCGCCTCGCCAATCCTACTATATTCGAGCAAGTCCCCCAGAAGCTGATCCATTCTCTCCACCCCTTCGGCAATTACGGATTTCACTTTCCGCAACTGTCCATCGTCCAGCAATGGAATGGGGCTACCGAGGTGTTTCATCAGCAACTCTGTGAATGCCCCTATGTTACGAAGCGGTTCCCTAAGATCGTGGGCGGCGGCGAAAGCAAAGCGATTCAGTTCTTCATTTACCACGCGGAGGTTCTGCTCGTTTCGCTTTTGTTGATCGATCTCAAAAGACGCGCCAAACCACTTGATGACCCGGCCGGCCTCGTCAGTCACCGGCAGCGCCCTTGTGACGAACCAAGGATATGTGTTGTCACGTCCACACTGACGATACTCGTATTCGAAGGGCGCACCTGCCGCCAGTGCGGTTTTCAAAGACTCCATAAATCCAGGGCGATCATCGGAATGGATGTACGGAAACCCGCTGAAGCCGTGAGCTTGCTCAACCGAATTACCTGTGAACTCGGTAAACTTCGGACTTACAAAATCCACCTCGCCGGCGGGGGTAAGCGAGTAGAGGATGCCAGGCACTGTCTCAACCAGCGCACGGAATCTCAGTTCGCTGTTGCGAAGTGCTTCTTCGGCCCGTTTCCCGGCGGTGTTCTCGATGATGACTGCGCCGACGCCCAGCATCTGTCCATCGATCGTAGTAACCGGAAACCACGTTTCGGCCCAATGCCGGACTTCTCCTGGCGCCTTCTTCGTCACGCCTGTAAACTCGTGTTCAATGGAAGGCTTCCCGATCTCTTGAATGCTCCGATAGACGGCGCGCGCTTGAGCGGCCAAGTCTGGCACGATTTCCTCCACCGTGCGGCCCAAGTGGGCTTCCACGGGTAGGCCATTCATTTCCGCGAGGCTCTCGTTAATCATCTGGAATCGCAGATCTTCGTCGAAAAATGCGATTCCGACGGGAGCGCATTCGGTGAACGCTCGAAGTCGCGCCAGCGCCTCCTGCCGTTCATTCTCGATCTGTTTGCGCTCAGTTACATCTCGGAGGACGCCTTGTAATCTGCCGTCTGCCAGTTGGCGGCCTACCAACTCCCCGATGAAAAAAGATCCGTCTTTGCGTTTGAAGCGCCAATCGTTCCGCACAATTCCGCCCGACGCAAGCTCTTTGAACTGAAGCGCCAGCCGTTGGTGTTCCTCGGGGGCAATCACATCGCCAACGCCGAGATTTCGCAGCTCTTCCAGCGTATAGCCAAGCATTCTACAAGCTGCCGCGCTTGCATCCAGGTACTTTCCTGTGTCGTCAGCGACAAAAATACCCTCTACAAGTTGTTCGACGAGAGAACGGTAGCGCTGTTCGCTCTCGCGCAAATCTTGTTCGGCGGTCTTGCGGGCCGTAATGTCCTGCACGACGGCGATTGTCCGGTCAGGATGCCCCTCTGCGTCTCGAAGGAGTGAGACTTTGAGATGAACCCAAATGATATGCCCATCCTTGCGGACATACCTCTTTTCATTTTCGTACGATGAAATCTCCCCCTTCAGAGTACTTTGCAAGGCTAAGTCATCGGCACCGTGGTCTGCCGGGTGGTCGACATCGGCCGGGGCCATATGCAACAGGTCGGCGGCGGAATACCCGGTTATCTGGCAGTACTGGGAGTTGACGCGGACAAACTTCCCGCTAGCGGCCGAGACTTGGGCCATGCCGACAGCGGATGCGTCAAAGATGGAGCGGAAAAGAAGCTCACTTTGGAATAATCTTCCTTCCGCTTGCTTGCGGTCAGTGATGTCGCGCGAAACGGAAATCAATTTTATCGGCTCACCCACTCGACCCGGTACAGGTGCAACCATCACGTCCCACCATTTCAAGGTCCGCTTAGCCGTGGGCGCGGACGCCTGAAAATGCGCAACTTCGCCGCGCCTGGCCTTCTCCACCGCTTCGCGCACTGTCGCCTGTTCGGCCTCTGGCCAGAGACTCCACCACGGCTTGCCCTTGACTACAGTGAAGTCATCAATTTCCAGGAGGCACAAGCCATTGTTGTTCATGAACTGCAGGCAGCCCGATTCGTCGAGTATTTTGACGCAATCCGGGCTGCTTTCGAGCACGGTACGGCTGAATTCCTCGCTCGCCCGAAGCGCAGCTTCGGATTCTTTGGACGGCGTAATATCGCTGATTATGCCCAGGACGCGTTCCGCAACACCGTTTTCCGCGCGGAAGATCCGGGCCCGGTCTTCCAGCCAGACGTAGTGACCCGCCCGGTGACGCACTCGATACGTGAGCGAGAAATCCTCTCCGGTCTCAATGGCATCGTTAATGGTTGCCCAAGCCGATACCGCGTCTTCCTCATGGATCAGACTCTTCCACGCTTCGGCTGTCGCCGGAATTTCATCCAGGACGTATCCGAGAAGCGAAGAGACCGCCTGACTATGAATTACCTTTCCTGTCGCCGGGATGAATTCATAGAAGGACGCCCTGCCGGCAATCTGCGCCAACTGCATTCGGGCGTCGGCAAGCTCTCGCTGCTCTTCCAGGGCCTTACGCTGCGTTACATCGCGAACAATCCCCTGGAGCCGGCCATCGGGAAGTTGGCGGCCGGCGATATCGCAGGTGATGATTGAGCCATCTTTGCATCGAAAGCGCCACTCGCTATTCGCCACGGCGCCGTCCGCGAACCGGGCTACCTCCGGTCCGATCCGGGGAATCTCTTCTTCCGCCACCAAGTCCGCGATGGTAAAGCTGAGAAGTTCTTCACGGGTGAAACCTGTCATGCGGCATGCAGCGAGGTTCACGTCCACATAGCAACCCTGGGGATCGGCGACGAAAATACCATCGACCGCCTGTTCGAACAGGAGCCTGAAATTGTGCTCACTGGACTTGAGTTCTCGCTCGATTCGCTTCCGCCCGGTGATATCGCGCGTCAGAGTCGCGAACGTGAGCGGTTCCTGTGTCCGCGGATCCCGAATCAGGAATGTATAGTGGTGCACATCAATGCGCGCACCCGTCCGCAGATGCTGGAGTTGCATCTCGCCTTCCCAATAGCCCTTCTCGCGAGCCGTGGCGAGGACGTTGGTTACGAAGAATTCCTGCCAATCCTTTGGAACGAAGCCGGCGAAATGCATTGGGGACAAGTCGTCTTGTTCGCTGGCGCCGATCATTCCGCGGGCTCCAACGTTCATGTACGTCACGCGACCGTGAAGATCGGCAAGTGCGATGAAGTCTCTGCTGGCCTCAACCATCCTGGAGAACTGGAGGTTCTGAAATTCGACCTGTTTCCTTGTCGTGATGTCTTCTACAACAGTAATGGCATACACCGATCCGGGATCTCCATGGCTCATCGCTACAGTAAGGTTGATCCAAACGATCGATCCGTCTTTGCGAATGTATCGCTTCTCCAGGGAGTAAGACGTGATCTCGCCGCGTTTGAGCGCGGCGTACTGATCAAGGTCTAAATGTAAATCGCTGGGGTGAGTAATATCCTGAAAAGTACACGCTATCAGTTCTTGCGCCGAGTAGCCTGTGATTTCGCACAAACGCCGGTTGACTCGAAGCCAGTGGCCGTCCGGGCTGACATGCGCGATGCCCACGGCGGCTTGGTTGAAGGTGTCTTCAAATTGCTCCAGGCGATCCTGGTTGATCTGCTGGAGGCGGAGGTTTTCGAGTCCAAGCCATATTCGGTCTTGTACGCTGCGCAATAAATCAACCTCACGCTCCGTCCATGCACGCGGGCGGGGTGAGTGTACAGTAATGGTTGCGGTCCATCGCCCTTCCCGGTGGAAAGGGACCGCAAGAAAAGCCCTGACTTCAAAGGATGAGTAGGTATGGGCATTTGGTTGAGTCCTGGAATCGCGGTTCACATCGGTGATGACAGCAGGCCGATTGGCCTCCAGGTCGGCGACGATTGGTCCCCATACATCAAGCGAGTGCTCGCCCTTCATGGAACTGCGGAGGCCATATTCAGAAACCACCTCGCATCGTCTGCCTAGGAGATCGATTTCCGTGAAGTTGCATTCGGAAGCTTCCAAGTAAACGGCGAGCTCCCTAACCACAAGGTCCATCATCGCCAGACGTTCGTTTGCCGCCGCGATCCTGGCGCTCAAATCCAGCAGGAACACTTCATCGAGGTCAGCTTGTTTACGATCTGTAATATCTATGGCAGCGAGAATACCGCTTACAGGCCGGCGCTCCGCACCTGTCCCGGTAAACACGATCTGCTTGCGAACGCTGAGCCAGCGCACCTGGCCATCGGGCCAAACGATGCGATGGTCCATTTTGAACCCACCGGCGCCGGCCGGATCCAAGCAACTGGCAATTCGTTTCGCCAGTTCGTCCCGATCGTCGGGGTGAAAGGTCGCATGCACAACTTCGCGTGAAACCGTGATGGCCGCATCGCCCAAACCGAAGCAGCGGGCCGCCTCCGCCGTCAGTGAGTTTGTGTTGGATTCATAGTCGATATCCGCCAGCGCCACTTCGGAAACCTGAACCCCCAGCGCCAGCCTCTGGCCCAATTCCCGTATTCGCTCTGCGTTCTGCCTGTTTTCCGTAACATCCCACACCACGCCCGTTAAACCCATCGGCTTTTCTCCGGCGTAGGTGACTTCACCCTGCCCCCGCAGCCAGCGGTAGTTGCCGTTCGCGTGACGCATGCGGAATTCGACGTTATATTCAGGACCGTTTTCGAGTGCGTCCGCTATGCGTTTTTGCACTTCAGTGCGATCCGCCGGATGGATGCGGTTAACGAACGCCTCGAAGGTGCGCTCGAATGATCCGGGCTGCATGCCGAGAAAGCCTTCGATGGTGGTGTCCCACTCGACGGCATCCGTTCCCATTTGCCATCTCCAGACGCCCATCTTTCCGGCACTCAGGGCCAGATCACGCTGCGCGCTGCTTTGTTCCAGGTTCAACTCGGCCTGCTTAAGCGCCGTGATGTCCGTGAAAACTTCAATCACGGATTGCGGCCGACCGCTTCCATCGCGATACAAGGACCAATGGCTGGCCAACAGAAACGCCGTGCCATCGCGGCCATAGCGTTTGATCTCTCCGCTCCACTCGCCGCGTCTAAGGAGTTCCGTGTGGATCTCCGTAAGTGGTGCCGGGAACTCCGTCTTAAGTAACTCGTGTGCCAATCGACCCACGGCTTCCGATTTAGACCAACCGAACATCTGTTCGGTCCGTTGCGTCCAGATGAGAATCGTCCCGTCCAATTTGCGAATCATCGCTTGAGCCAAATCAAGCAATTCGAACAGTTCGTCAAAGTGGTTATCGGATAGAACCTCGAATGCGGGCGAAGCTATTGTGGTTGGCCGCGGGGCCGGAGAATTACTTTGCGACGCCGCGACACGTTCGACCGGTATCGCAAAGAAGAACGTGGCGCCTTCGCCGGGCTGCCCTTCCGCCCAGATCCGTCCGCCGCTTCGTTCGACGATGCGTTTGCAGATGGTCAAACCAACGCCGGTGCCCTCGAATTGTTCCGCGTGCAAGCGCTGAAAAACGTCGAAGATTTTCTCCTTGTAGGCGGGTTCAAAACCAATCCCATTGTCGCGTACGGAAATAACGTGATCACCACCGCTTCCTCGGGCCGAAATATGAATCTCGGGCGCAACCTCGGGCCTTCGGTACTTAAGGGAGTTGCCGATCAGGTTTTGGAAGAGGTGGGTAAACTGCCCGAGGTTGCCGGGAACCGAGGGAAGCGGGTCACATACGATCCTGGCGCCATTTTCTTCAACTACACTCTGTAGATTTTCCACGGCAGCCGCCAAGGCCCGATCCAATGAAATCGGCTCTTCCGCTTCCCCGGGGTGCCCTGAAACATGGACGATTTGCATCAAATCGTCGAGCATGGTACCCAAGCGTCTTGCTCCATCCACGATGAAGCCCAGGAATCTGTCGGCTCGTTCGTCCAATGCTCCTTTGTAGGTGAGGACCAACAACTGCGCAAAACTCGAAACGTTTCGCAAGGGCGTTTTGAGATCATGGGCCACCGCGTAAGCAAAATGAACCAGATCCTGATTCGCTTGCTCCAGTTCGAATAGGCGACGCTGGCGCTCAGCCTCTAAACGCTTCTGCTCCGAAATGTCCCGGATTACGGCAATCATCCCGCCGCCGGCGGCCGGGGGCAAAACGGCAACAGTGGATCTAACGGACAACTGACGGCCGTCGTTCAGAATGTGAATGTTTTCGCCGTTCCATATGCCGCGGTCTTTCAACTCGGCGTATGCCCGGTCCTCATCCCCGGGATCAAGCCAGCGGTACTGATAAATGGATGGCAGCGGTTTTCCGCTTACTCCATCACTTTGAATGCCGTACATTCGTTCTGCCGCTGCATTGCAGTATTGCACTCGATAATCGCCATCCACCGCGATCATGGAATCGCCGATAGTGTCGAGCATGCAAAGCCGCGAGGTTAGGTCCTGGAGGAATTTAACGGAATTCGAAATATCAACGCCGCTACCCACCACCCGAATCGCCACGCCATCGCGGTCGCGGCAAATGAAGCCATGGTAGCGGAGGTGAATCCATCTATTACCATCCGTATGGCGAACTCGATACTCAATTGTGACTGTGTCGTCGTTACCTGCGAGAGCCAAACTCATCAACTGTTCGGTTCGGGCCGCGTCCTCGGGATGGATGCGCGATAGCCACGCATTGTTCGTAATTACACCATTCCGGGCGTCAACCCCGATTAGGGATTTCAGCTCTCCAACAATCCGTGTTTTACCGGTGCGCAGATCCCAGTCATACACGACCGCGTCCATCGCATGCACTGCTAAATGCAGCCGCTCTCGATCGGTCCGAAGTTCTTCCTTAGCTGCTCTTTCAGCGGTAATATCCGTAGCCACACCCAGCATGCCGTAAGGCTGGTGCGCTTCATCGCGCAAGAGCGACAAGGAAAGGCGAATGAAGCATTCGTCGCCGCACTTGCGGCGATTGCGCAGTTCAATTTCGAGATGGCCCTGGTCAAGAAGTGGCTGCAAAACCTTTCTTCCCACCTGCGGGCGGTCCTCTTCGAAATATAGGATGGCCACGCTCTGGCCGATAGCATCGGACGCTTCGTAACCAAAAATCTTTTCGGCTCCGCAGTTCCAGCCGACGATATTTCCCTCCAGATCAGTGGCGATAATGGAGTCATGGACCTGATTGAGGACCGACGCTTGCCGCTTGATCTGGGCTTCGGCTCGCTTCCGTTCCGTTATGTCACACCAATAGATCGCCAGTCCACCATCATGGGTCGGGTAGGCCTTACTGAAAAACCACCGGTTCCACGGAGGGTAGAAGTTCTCAACCTCCACTGCCCGACGAAGCTTCATCGCTGAGCGGAAGCTCTCTTCAATCTCCGGCGATCCGCCGGGAAACAGTTCCCACATCGAGCGGCCAAGTATATGTTCGCGGGATGTACCCAAGAGCCGCTCGGCTTCTGAATTTACCCACACGTAGCGGAAGCTGAGGTCGACGGCGACGAATCCGTCCGAAATGCTTTCGAGGACGGAACTTGGGGTGGGAAGCGAAATGGCTGAACCGCACAGTTGACGCCGCAAAATCGCGTTTTCATCCTCTAGTTCCGCGTTCCTGGATTCGGCTTCGGCTAGTCGCTGCGCAAGGGTTTGGACGCCCCGTTTCAGTTCCATGCGCATTGACCTGCCTGCTCGATTGCTTCCCGAATCAGGAACACGTCGGGCGGATTGTCCTCAACTACCAGAAGATTCAGCCGGCGATGCAAGGCTCCTGTTCGGCCGGTAGCGCCGTACCCTGTCGTCGCGGTGGCGGCGTTTGAATACGCCAAATTTCTCCTTCTCAACGATGTCCACCATGTCCACTCGGGGAGGGAGCGTGACACGATCTCCCTCAGCAGTATTGTAAGCTAGATTCGTGTCTAAGTCTGTTCGGCACGGCAAATTTGTTCTCAATGGGCGAATCCCAGGGCGGTTGAATTTTGAGTCATCCGCAAGTAGTCGAAGACGAGACGCGTCCGGAACGTGAGTTTGCGCATCATTGCGGCGATGGATTGTCCGGGTTTCTGCAATGACTTAAGGACGCCCACCGCAAAGCGGCGCAGCCGCGTGATGTTTTCGGGGCCGAAGCCGGTTCGGATTCGGCGGCGATCCTCATCGTAGTTCCAGTCGATGATGTAATGAACGCTTTCGATGCTCCAATGCCCGCGGTTGACGGCCAGTACGCGTTTCGGCGAAGCTTCTTGCGGCGTGCGGCTCGTGATCTCCAGTGCGATCTCACGGCGGTGCGTGCCGGTCTTTTTGTCGATCGATTCGCGCTCGATCCGGAAGACCTGCCCAACATGCAGGAAGTCGAGGTAGCCATTGATCGCCGTGCTGCACCAAATGCTCCGTGTTTCGATGCGGCCATGATCCGGCGGCGTGACCTCGACAAAATCGGGAGCGCCGCGCGTCTCGAACAGCAAGGCGATATCGCTTTCCAACGTCGGTTGGTTGCCCTTGACCGTGAAATAATAGTGCGCTTTCCGCGCCACTACGTAGGCGGCTATTTTGTGTTGGGTCAGCAGGGCGTCGCCGGTGATGTCCTTGCCGGCGATGTCGCAGGATTCAAGCAACGGAATCACCATGCCGATTTCGTTCGTGCGCTTGTACTCATCGCTGCCGGCGACAGGCAATGCACCTACTTTTTTTGGGCGTAGCAGTGTTTCGATTCATGGCCGATCACGCTCATGATGTGGGTCTGGCGCCCTTCGTCGTCGATGGCGTTCTTCATCGTTTTGCCATCCATCGCCAACGCTTCTTCTTTGGCGCCCCAAGCCTGATTCCACTCGCTGAGCGCCCGATCCAGCGCCCCCGGCGCAATCCGTACCAGGCAGTCGCGAATCACAAATTCGCTCGGCACGACATAGCGTCCGTTCTCCCGCCGGCAGTCAAAACGTTCGCGGGCTTGCTGCCCCAAAGCATCGGCCCAATCGGAGATGGCTTTGTAGCCGCGCATGCCGCACAGGATAGCTCCGGACGCGATGCCCAGCACCACCGGTAGCCGATGGCGCCGCCCCTGGCTGCGGCGCGGATCGGGAATGGTCTTGAAACATTGCGGCAGTTGGCGCATCTGTTCGGCAGTAAGCATGATCTTCGGGGCTCCTGGGAGTTGTAGACGATCCCGGTCGGGGTGGGTCAGTTGCGCGCGCGCATCGCGGCGCAAGGGGCGCACAAAGACCCGCTTGGGGCCATCGGCTTCGGCGCTGTAACCTTTCTGGATGCGTCGATATCCTTGGGTCAGTCCTAGTTCCATCCAGTTGGCCGCGCGATACACGCCGCCATGGAAGCGCTGGGGGTCAACAAAAGTCTCCAGCAAAAATAACGGATGACCGAACCGTGCCCGCCAGTCGGCCCCCACCCGCCGCTCGGTCAGCGACAACACCCGGGAACCGATATTGGGCCGGCGCCAGCCGGGCAGGATCAAGAACCGGCTGTTGTTGGCGATCAGGTTCAGCCGGCCATACTGCGAGCGAAAGTCCCAGCCGATCCAACGATCGCGAACGCCACATTTCAGCGCCGCCGCCGATAGGCTCAGTTGGGCCACCCACTGCTCGCGCCAAATGGCGACATACCACACCGTCTCGCCAATCTTTGCCAAAGCGCCGAGATAGTGGTGCCGCGCCATTTGCGCTTGATAGCGCCCTTCCTCGCGTCGTTCGACGGGGCGGACCCGGATTTCCATCAGCGCTTCGTTTGTGAATTCCGCCAATTCCATCCAAGGATTTATACCAGCAATCCTTGGCTTTGTCCAGCTTGTCAACTAAACCTTTGAAACTGCATGGACTTTGGGGAAGAGCAAATTCACCCTGCCGCCTGACCCCCGACTTCTTGACGCACTCCTCGTCGGGCTTGAAATGAAAAAAGCCAAGGCTGGAAGAACGGATCGTCTACGTCAGATTCATGACTACCACCAAAACTTCGACTAAGCGCTCGGGGTGAAGGTCGTGGAGTTGTTGAAGGGGTATTGAAGGAGGGCGGGTCACAGTTCGTTCCTTCGAGGTACGTGTCACTTTGTCCTTCGATAGTCGGCAATTCGATGTCGCGTGCCATCCGTTTACTCTGGGACGCCCGCCTACAATCTTGGATCCCCCTTCAAGAAGTGACCCGTTGCCCGTTTAAGCGCATCCGAAGTCTTTGATCCCGGAACGCCATCTACCTGCAGGAAGATCCCCGGAAAGGTATTCAATTGGCGCTGGAGCTTTCGCGCCGCGTCGGACTCAATGGTCTCTGAAAAGGTGACGAAAGGTTCCACACCCGCGACCGGTGCCGGTGCGGAGCCGGCCACGGGATTGCCTTCCGCATCGAAGGCAACGATCTGCCTTTCCGCCATTCTTCGCAGAAGGGTCACCGCGCCGCATTGTTGGGAAACGGCATTCGCATCAAACCTTCCGTCCGCTACAAACTTTCCTTTCGTATAGTGATTCGAAAAGCTCCAAAGATAGGGAGACGGGATGACCGGAGTTTGTGATCGATACCCAAATCCGTTGTACTTCTCCAATTGAAAGAGCGTACCCGCGAGGCTCCAATCCGTTACCCGATCGAGGCGCTGGAACGCGAGCGAATCGGCGGCACTTACTTCCCAGGTGAAGGGAGGCGCTCCGGCGGCCGGACGGCCTGCCGGTACTTGCACGGTCCGTGCCGTCAGCGGGTCTCCATTGTGGAGATGCCTTTTGAAACTCAGACTCGACTCCAAACTGTGAACGAATCCGATGAAGTACCAGGGAATGCCGAGAGGCCTTCCCGCGCCGACATATCGATCCTTATTCGAAAGAATATTATCGGTAATTGTGCCGACGGCGCCCCGGCGGCCGGGCCGTATCTCGCAAGTTTCGAAGAGCCTCTTGTATTCCGCACGCAAGGCATTTGTCAATGAAACCGCCATGGGGTTCCTCCTAAATTGCAATTCCAGACTCGTAGTGGGCTAGTTTATAACAGAACTCTCCGACGAAAGGCCTGACTTCGAGGGCCGGAAGTCTATGTTATTTGGGGTGCCTTTTTCGCTCGATGAGTTCACCATGTATCTCGCGCTCGCGGTGGTGGAGACGCAGCACCGATTCGACCACGAATGCACGGAGCTAGATCGCGCACTGGGCCAGCTACGGTTGGGGTAGCATAGTGCAGGTGAATGAGGCGAAGTAAGACCGTCCTCGGTCATCGCCTCAAACAGCCCGCCATGTTCTGGACGGTGATAGGTTCCAACACCATCCTCGCGCTCCGCTGCTCCCACCTTAACGGCGCCTTCGAGGATTACTGGCACGGCACGGCGGGCGGCTTGATCTCCACTGCTATGTCGCGCACCCCAATATTTTCCGGATGTGCGCCGTCGTCGTCGAGAATCCCTTGGAAGACCGGCAACGGATGTCGCGCCAGCCGCATTTCAGCCGAAATCTTCGCCAGCCACTTGACGGATCCGGCACGACAGCGTAAAGCTTGACAGTTGTAGAGAAAATCTTGGGACGTCTGTTTCGGAAAGCAAAAAAAACCGGCCCGAATCTGCTTTGATCAGCCCGTAATCGTACAAGGGTGCGATGCGCCGTACACCGACTAGGAGAGAGCTAATGCCTACTGTAAATTTCACTGTTCCCGCCGGCGCTACACTCGGCGGAATTGCGAAAAAATTCGGTGTTCCGTTAGGAGTCTTGATCGACACCAACGGCATCACCGACCCAAACAAAATCAAAGTCGGGCAGGTGCTGAAAATTCCGGCTTCGACCACCGATGCCATGGACCACCCCGAGGTATCGAATCAACGCGGCGAAGCTACGCCGATTCCGGGCGACCTGAAAGTGAATCAGACCAAGTTCAGACTGCCGTTAACGCTGTTCAAGAATGAAGAGCAGGAGAAGGACCTGATTGTGCTTCATTACACGGCCGGAGGCTCGGCCAGGAGTGCGTTCGATACGTGGGTCCAGGCGGCAAACCAAGTTGCAACGGCCTATGTTGTGGATCTCGATGGCACTATTTACGAATTGTTCGACCCGAGATGTTGGGCGTTCCACCTCGGGCTCACCGGTGCCGCCGCGGCGGGGCACAAACATCACAGGCGTTCAATCGGAATCGAAATTGTGAACGCGGGTGTACTCAAACCGGCCAAAACGGATCCCGAGCAACTGAACTGGTGGCCCAACGATTTTGGGACGAAGTTTTGCAAAAAGTCGGAAACTGCGAGGTACGTAGCAAAGAGCTTTCGCCGCTTTGACTTTCACGCTGCTTACCCTGAAGTCCAGCTCGAACAATCCTGCAAGCTCGTGCGCCACCTATGCGAGCGGTTCAACATCCCGAAGACCATTCCCCCGGCGGACAAACTGGATGCATTCGACCTTGGCTTCGCGACCGGTTTTTCTGGCGTGATCTCACATCAGAGCTTCCGCTCGGACAAGTTTGACGTTGGGCCGGCGTTTGACTGGAGCCGCTTATTTAATGGCTAATAAGCCAAAGGTTGAGGCGGCTCATCCGCCGCCTCAGTCGTCGTACAAGGTCAGCTGCCGGCTGTTGCCGCCTTGCCCGGAAGTTCCCTTACGCGCACTCCGTCTACGAACCGCATCCGAACTTCGATGGAAAGCGTGAGTTTCAGGCTCGCTTCGTATTCCGAAATGTCGAGCAGCAGGGCAAGATTCTTGATGACGCTCTCCGTGCTACCTTCGATGCCGATCTGAACCTGAATCTGCTTCGCGCCGGCCTTGTTGGACAGCCGGAGGGCGAATTCCAGTTTCATGTTCTTGCAGCGGAAGGTGCCTTCCAGCATTAAATCGTAAGAGGTTTGAATGCCATCGCTGGCGATGTTGGCGCGGAAGACCAGAATGCCGCGTTCGAACTGGCTATTTTTGCCCAACGCATCGAAAAGGTAAAATCAGCATGGAGACGCTTCCTCCTTTGTCTGCAAACCATTCTCCCGGTCGGTTTCTATGGCTAAAACTGCCGCGGTTTCAAGCAGGCGGCAGATCCGCACCATCACTCCCTCGGTCAAGCTCAACACCCGCCGGTGGACTTTCGGGTCCCGCAATTCGGAGGGCCGGCGAAGTGGCAAAATGGCGGCGTTGTGACGGGCGCCCTGCGCTGCTGACCAGCCGTTGACCACGGGTATTGGGGATCAATGGAACATAATGGAGAGCTCTCCATTACGTTCCTTGATCGGCATAGGGGCGGCGGTCACCCGCCGACCCCTGCCACACCACCGTGCGTACGGGTCCGTACACGGCGGTTCGAGTCGGTTACGCTAGCATTCCTCGAATAATGAAGGTAGTCCGAGCGATTTGAAGTGCGCATTGGTAAGCCCTACAGAGAGGGCTTTGGCCCGTGCGAGATACCAAGGGCCGAGTCCGCTGCCAGCCGTATTGCTGGCCAGTCGCGGGGAAACCCCGAGTTCTAACAGCGCGGCCCGGCGACGGCGTGGAGTCTTCCATTGCCGCCAGAGAGCCGCCCTGAGTCGCAAACGGACCCAGCGGGTAAGGGACACCAGCACCGCAGGCGTTTCGCAGAAGCCGAAATAGCCGCGCCAGCCCCGCATATACGGAGCCAGTTCCTCTATCGTCGTCGCCATGCTGACACCCTTGGCCCGCCGCGTAATCTCCCGGACTCGCTGCTTAAACCGATCCACGGCCTTGGGCGCAATGAGGCGCTTGACCTCCGGACCAGCCGTAAAGCTGAACCCAAGAAACTTCCGCTCCTGCGGTCGTGCCACCGCACTCTTCGCCTCATTCACCTTGAGCTTGAGTTTTTGCGTGATGAATCGCGTGACGCTTTCCATCACCCGTTGCCCCGCCCGCTCGCTACGAACGTAGATATTACAGTCGTCCGCATATCGAACGAAACGATGGCCCCGGCGCTCCAACTCCCGGTCGAGTTCGTCAAGCACGAGGTTACTCAGCAGAGGCGAAAGCGGACCCCCTTGCGGAGTCCCTTCCACGCTCGGGCTGACCAGTCCGTTCTCCATCACCCCGGCATTCAAGAATGCCCGGATGAGCGTCAACAGCCGCTTGTCCTCGACCCGTTTGGCGATCTGTCCCATCAGTTTGTCGTGATTGACTCGATCAAAGAATTTCTCCAAATCGAGATCAACGCACCAGCCGTGACCCTCGGCGATATACTGCTGCGCCTGGGCCACTGCCTGATGGGCCGACCGTCCCGGCCGGAACCCGTAGCTGTGATCGGAAAACGTCCGGTCCCATTGCCTCTGGAGAACCTGCATCACCGCCTGCTGGATGAATCGATCCAGCACCGTTGGGATACCAAGTTTTCGCACCCCTCCGTCTGGCTTGGGGATTTCCACCCTCCGCACCGGTTGCGGTTCGTAAGTCCCGTTCAGCAATCGTTCCCGGATAACTGGCCAGTGCTGTTTCAGGTAATCCGCGATGCCGCCGACAGTCATCCCGTCGACGCCCGGACTCCCTTTATTGGCCTTCACCCGCTGCAATGCCGCCTCCAAGTTTTCTCGCTCACATATTTCCTCCATCAATCGATTCGTGCTAGCTGGGCTGTCGGGTCCATTCGTCGCCCTGGGCGATTCAGTCTCTTCCCTGCCGGCCTCTCGGGCTTCACCCGTCAGCTCAGCCGAGAAGTCCAGCTGCATCTGGATATTCTGCTGCTTGTCGTCCTTGAGACTCATGGCCTACTGGCCTCTCCTTCTCGTTCGGGCCTTCGACCATCGTTTCCGGCTGGGCCTATCCATTGCTCCGCCTTTCGGTATTCGGAGTGCCTCACTAGCCTTGCCGACGTCATGCCCTGTCGGGTCGGAGGAGGCGCGCCGTTAGGCGCTGGCCTCCGTCCGCCGCCCAAACTGTACAGACGGTTTTCCCGTATACAGCTTTCACGTTGACGCGCTCCCGCGAGAAGCGATAGAAGGAATCAAACCAATCAGGTTCACCAATCCGTACTCGCCGTATAGCTTGGTTTCCGGTAACTGTCGCCAGCCACCGTTCCTCCAGCGCTTGAATCGATGCGACCGAATGCGCCGCACGATCCAGCCGTCGAGCCGATGGAAGAGCCTTCGGACATGGGCTTTCTTGTAATACTCGCCCCATCCCCGCAACAACGGATTCAACTCCTCAATCAACTCCCGAGTGCGAAGCGGGATGCGTCGCTTGGTTCGCTGACGCACCTGATCCATAAAGCGCTGGATCGATTTCTCCTTCGGATACGCGTACAGCCCACCCGAACGAACTCCGCTACGGATCTTGGCTGCGGGTAGCCGAAGCGGTTTCGCGCCGCGTTTGATCTTGTAGCCGAGAAACTCGAATCCACGGGTAATGTGAACGATCCGCGTCTTCTGCGGATGCAGTTCCACACCCAACTCTTTCAGGATCTTGCTCGCGGCCTCAATCGCCGCGCGCGCCTCCGCCGCCGATTTACAGGTGATCACCCAGTCATCGGCATATCTCGTAAGTCGATATCCCCTGCGCCTCATCTCCTGATCGAACGGCGTCAGAAGTATGTTGCTCAACAGGGGCGAAATCACTCCGCCTTGCGGGGTCCCTCGCTCGGTGGGAAACAGTTGCCCTTTCCCGTAACTTCCTGCCGTTAGCATCGACCGTATCAGTCGCAGCACCCGGCCATCGGCCACGCGTTGGGCTACCAGCGTGAGCAGCTTCTCATGATCCACGGACCCGAAAAAGTCTTTCAGATCCGCATCCACAATCCACTCGCTTCCGCCTGCGATCTCCCTCCACACTTTCGCGAGAGCATCCTTGGTTGACCGCCCTCGCCGGTATCCGTAGTTAGCATCATCGAATACCGGCTCGAAGATCGGCTCCAGCCGTTGCAGCAATGCTTGTTGGCACACCCGGTCGTACACCGTTGGTATGCCCAGCATGCGATACTCGCCCGGCTTGCCCGCCTTCGGAATCGGAACTTGTCGAACTGGCTGAGGCTGATAGCCATCGTCGCGTAATTCTTCGCGCAACCGTCCCAACTGCTGATCCTGCTGCGCTTCAAAACCCGCCACGCTCTGTCTATCCACACCTCCACTTCCGCCGTTCTCCTTGACCCTCTCCCAGGCCATCAACACATTCTCTTGCCTGTAAACCTTATCAATTAATGAATGGACCTTCTTCTCTCCCGTCGGGTTGATCCAGTCCGCCAGTCTCCTCGGCCGCGCTTGTACGGGTCTTTCATCCATGGAACTGTTCCACCAGCGCCGCTTTACTCACTTGCGTCCTTTCTCTTCCCTTCCGTCTTCGCCGGCTGTCTTCCCCGGCCCATTCCGCCGCCGATTTCTCGGTCACGAGGGTTGTCGCCTCGCTTCAGGTACTACACAGCCGTCCGCCAACTGATCGAGCGTCGCTTGCCGTTTCGCTTTCGCTTATGGGTTCGCTGACTCCGGCGCTACCCGGAGACCCGGTCAGTCTTCCTGAGGTCACACACTGCTCTTCCGTACCGTGCCATCCGCAAACACCTTGGTGCGGTGGGTGAATGAGTAATGCCTTCGCCTCCATAGTGCAGGCTCGACCTTGTCCCACCTTTGGCCGACCGGTTCATCTTGAGGTTGCCCTCATCGATTACGGCCCGGTACTTCTCCTCATGCCCTTCGGATTCCACTTCGCAGTGGACACCCTGCCCTCCAGAGAACTGCAAGCAGCGGCTTCAGGTCCACCTTGGACTGTATCCGGCTTTCGCTTTCGTGCCCGTTTAGGCTTCTCCATACCTTCTCCTTTCTCTGGCCCGCGAGGCATTACCCCCGCGTTCGGATACAGCGCTCCTCATTTGAGCGCCGAGGGGACTTTAACCCCCATGAGCAATATGCTGCTCAGCACACACTACTGGCCCCTCGGACTCCCTCCCGGCTCCGTGCGACTTCCGCCTTCCGGCTTTATACGCCCGGTCTTTGCCCGACGTTGTTACGGCTTGGGCTGCCAGGTAGGGTCTCTCCTGTTCCGCATTGTTCTTTCCCAACGTGCCACCGCCTGGGACCCCGGGGAGATCCAGCATTCGTTCCGGTTCTCCAGAATGCTGTCTATTGCCTTCGCCGTGACATGAGCGGCTCGGCCCTCCCAAACACCTTTCGGCTGAGAATTTGACGAGGCTATTGCGTTCACTGATTGTTGCGGCCCGCTGGTTTGCTTCCCTCTCTTTCAAAGGCTTTCGACACTCCGCTTCGGCCGGTCGGATCTCTCCTCCCGCCTGGAGTCTGCTACCGGGCGCTCCGGCGCTTACCCGGACAGGACTTGCACCTGTGAGAACAACGCGTCTTTCAGGACGCACCAGGTTCGAATTCTACCTGCGGCGAGCATCCTCGTTGAAGGCCTCTTGCAATGCCGTTTTACAAGCGTCAACTTCCGGTTTGTCGAAGATCCGCTCAGAAAGCAGATTCCGATAATACGACTGAGTGGACTGAATTCTGCAATGCAGACCAGGATCGGATCAACTCATAATCCGCCGATGGGAGGAGGAACGGTGTCCGGTCCCGCGACCAAGGCACCAGGTTCCTCCACTCGCTACTGTTCGCGATAGAACTACGACGATACACTCGAATGCAGCACGCATTGACACGAATAGCCTTCACAGGAATGGACTGCGTCGAGATTTGAGACAGGCTTGGTCAGAGCTTCTGCCCAACGGCGGTTGCGCAGCCGTTGACAGTGACATTACCTGCGGTATTTGAGATTTCCACTGTGCTTGTGAACGTGAACTCGCCTCCGCTGGCCTGAATTACGTGCGTCAGCTTCTGCGCACCAATCCAGGTACCAACGGGGCTGAACAGAAATGCCAGCGTTGTGGCGCTATACGTCTAGGGGCCGGTCTTCTCCCACTTCCCGAGGCCTGGTGCCCGCGCCGACGCACTCGCCCCAGTTGTCGTGTCGATCATGGTCTGGCCTTCATTGAAGGTATTCAAAGCCAGGAATGTCCGCAAGGGTGACCCGGTTTGGCAGTCGCGGACAGTGACTTGTGTCACCCAGGTTCCTTCCAGCTTGCCTACGTTCGCCGGCCCCGCCGGGTTTTGCGCAGCGGCAGGCGAAGGCAGCACGACAAAGAAAACCAGCATGGCGGTACTTGCCAAACCGATTCGAGCAGACGATTGTTTAATCGTTGAGATCTCCGTTTTCTTTCAGAAAATGCGTTCGTCCGACATTGCGGTGAACGGCTGAAGAGAACCTTACAATGCGAAATGCGGCAACGTCACCTCAATTCTGAGTAAAGTACTGCATACCTTTGAAGTCATTGAGCAGGCTACCTTTTAATCACCGATCTAAACAATCGGATAGTATGTGTTGATGATGCGGTTTGGACCTTATGAGGTAGATTTCAGCATCGCTGAGGTGCGAAAGAGTGGAGTTCGCCTTCGAGTTCCGGAACAGCAACTGAGAGTCTTACAGGCGCTGGTTGACCGGCCCGGCGAACTGATCACCCGCGACGAATTGCGACAACTTCTCTGGCCAGGCGACACCTTTGTCGCCTTCGATCATAGCCTCAACGTTGCTGTGACGAAGCTTCGCCAGTTACTGAACGATTCTGCCGATCGCCCACTTTACATCGAAACAATCGCGCGAAAGGGTTACCGATTCATCGCCCCCGTTATCAAATCTGAAGCGGAGCGATCGCCTGCCGAAGAGCCACAAATAGCTCCGTCTCAAATTCAGCCAGCGCGTCACGGGCGTGCCAAATGGGCGTGGGCGGGCGCGTCCGCAGTGGTCTGCATTGGCTTAGCCTGGACAATCTGGCCGACGCCCAGCGCCGATTCTGGCAGACGGATAGTCGCACTGGACCTGGACGTCGGAACTGAAGTGTCGCAGGCGGCGATCTCTACGGACGGCGATACTTTGGTATTCGTCGAGTCCGGCCAACTCGCGGTTCGTAAGCTCGATCAAACGAGGATAACGCCGCTGGCGGGTACGGAAGGTGCTTCTTCGCCCTTCTTTTCGCCGGACGGGCGGTGGGTCGGTTATTTTGCCGCCCACCAGCTACGGAAGGTGCCAATAGATGGTGGGGAATCCCTTGTGCTGTGTCAGGCTCCGTTCGACCGAGGTGGTAAATGGACTGAGAGCGGCGAGATCATCGCTTCTCTGAGCACATCGGGCGAGCTATCCAGTATTCCTGCATCTGGGGGCGAGGCCCGGCCCTTCAGCACTTTGCGAGGCGAGGCGGCGGAAGTGACGGTCCATCGAAGTCCTGTCGCGTTGCCGGGGGGAAAGGGCACACTCTTTGTTTCCGGAACCGGGGTGGCGAATGGTTCTATTCGAGTACTCCTGCCCGGCGGCGCTACAGCTAAAACACTGGTTCAGAATTCATCGACGGCGCGCTACCTGGCTAGCGGCTACCTCTTGTTCAACCGCGGCGCAACGGTGTTCGCTGCGCCGATCGACCTGGATCGTTTGGAACTTACCGGGGCGGCATCGCCCGTCATCGCAGGAGTGGCGGTCGACCATTTCCGCGGAGCCGATTTTAACGTTTCTGCTGCGGGCACGGTGGTGTATCGACGAAGTGCGTCGCTATCGAATTACGCCGTGACTTGGCTCGACTCCTCGGGTGTGAAGGACCGGGTAATTGCCGAAACGGGTCCTTATACGAGTCCGCGGTTGTCGCCGGATGGGATGCGTCTTGCAGTAGTATCCGAGGACGAAATCTGGATCTATGATCTCGTTCGGAAAAGAATGACACAGCTAACGTCTGGCTTAGAAGTTGAGTGTTGCCCGGTGTGGACACCCAACGGGGAATACATCGCGTTTGTGACTAAGAAGGGCATCACTGTCGCCAGGTCGGACGGCACCGGAACCATGGAGGTAATGGCGTCAGCCCCAGGGATTTCTGCGGTGCCCTGGTCCTTTTCGCCGGACGGTGCATGGCTCGCGTTTCATCGAAATGAACCGCAGACGAGCTACGACTTGTGGGCGGCACCAGTGAATCTGACAGGCGGTACGCTGCGGCTGGGCCGGCCGCAGCCTTTGTTAACGCAGCCCGGCGTACAAGCGGCGCCAACGATCTCGCCGGACGGAAAATGGTTAGCGTACGGCTCGAATGAATCCGGAAACCTTCAGCTTTACGTTATTCCGTTTTCTCCACAAACTCCGCCGCGTGACGGCAAGTGGTTGGTGGCCATGGATGGAGCGCGTTCGCCGCGGTGGTCCCATGACGGACGAGAAATCTTTTTCCGGTCTCCGGACGACCACCTTATGTCAGTCTCAATCACGGTCGAAGGAAATTCATTGAGGGCGGGCACGCCGCGACAATGGTCTCCAAAGCGTTTAGCAGCCATTGGCATACAGCCGAATTTCGATATTGCTCCGGATGGTAAGCGCGTTGTGGCGTTACTTGACGTTGAAGATTCCAGGCCGGACGAGACGCACTTGCGTGTGCTGCTGAACCTGAATGACGATCTTCGCCGGCGTCGCCTAATGTCCGGAAACGAGTGATGATGCGAATCGTTTTTCCAATACAGCCCGTCCTAAATTCCACCTCCATTAAATAGCTGCGGTTTCGTGTTCGTCACTGGCGAGTATCGAAAACGAATAGTGGCGCGTAAGCCATTCGATACCGCGAATTAGGCGACAGCGCACCGGCCTTCCAATAACAAATCGCTTTCTTGGCACTTTTGCTGGCTTGCGCCGGGACTGCTAGGCGTCGCCAGTTAGCGCATTTGGGCGTCTTGCTAAAGTTGAGCGCAAAGTCTGAACCGTTTGATCCGAATGATCTGGACTCTTCTAAACCCTTGGTGCTGCTGCTAGGCGGAGTGAATCACGAAGGTGTTGTCAGTGCACTTGCGACTGCAGGCAGGCAATACAAGGTAAAGCACCTCGACTCTCAGCCAGAAAACTGGAGAAAAATTGCGAGTTATTTCCAACAGTTTAAGGTTAAGGCTGTAGTCGTCAAACTCTCGGGGCATACGTATGAGCGACTTGCGCTACCAGCATACAAGGAGCTTGCGACGGAATTGCTGCAACTCATTGCTTCCGTTCCGAACGCTGTGTTCGTATACGAAGCACTCCTCTCAGGGAGGCAGTCGGAGGATAGCGAAAATTTCCATCAACCATCGTCCTCGACGATGATGATGGTCAATGGGCTCTTGGACATGCACCAGGTGAACCTCCTGCCTTACAAAAGAAATGCACAGGTAACCACGATTGCCGTAAGCTTTCTCGCTGATGTAGATGGCGGGCTGCTTTTTCGCGTTTATGTTCCTTCTGGGCGAATCTACGCCAACGAAGTGGATAGGCTTCTTCAACTCTTTCGGGATTACCTAGCACGGAGCGGTCGCGCCTCGATCCGCCTGAGTCAGTTCAGGACGGACAATGGCGTGGCCTACGAATTTCATGGTGAGCAGGGAGCCAAGTCGGCTAATTTAGCTCGTGAATTCGATGACTTCTCGCACTTGCTTGATCTTTGCGTTTCCGATCCGCACGCGGCAGAAGCAATACTCAGAAGCAAACATCTTGATCCCAAGGAGGTGATAGAAGTTCTCACTCGGTACGGGAAAGAAGCCAAGCGGCTCCTTGTCGACCTAAAACACGAGTGGGAGAGAAAGTTGCTCGATATTCGTCATCGTCTCGAATCCGAGCTCGTCGAAAGCGCCGAACCAGCCTCGTGGAACCTCATCGCGCGTCTCGTTGACAGCACTATTCTGCTGCCGGATTCGATTTCTTCGATTGGAGTTGGTACGAGCGGTCGTCCCATGTTGTCGGTTAAGAATGACGGGCGACCTAACGTCACCTTCAATATCTCGGCGCAAACGATCGAAACGGTAAACAATGCAATCGCACAGGAGATCCTTGGGAATGGCAAACTATCACCGGAAGACCAAAAGATCCTAGAGTTGGTTCGCCAGCACGGCGGAGATCGGGCACAGGAACTCACATCTGCCGTGCATGAGATTGCAGATAAGGGCGTCCCGACTGAAGATCGGATCAGCGCCGGTCAGAAAGTTAAGGCCTTCCTTCTGAAGATGGGAGGCAAGCTTGGCGACGCGGGCATTGACATCTTGAAGGCATATATCGAGGGCCAACTCGGCCTATAGTGTCGAAGTTGGCCAAGGCAAATAGAAGATGTCCTGACGAGTGCTCATTGAAGCATCGACGATTTAGGAACTCGTCGCACCTGCTTAAACAACAACCTCTCAGCCACTCACGGGGCGAGGTATAAAGTTCGAAAAGCATCCACCAAGGGACTCCAAACTCTTCTTCACGGATGGGCAAGACTTAGCCAAAGAGCACATAAGTCGCCATCGATTCCCTGGGACTTATAGGTTCGAATATGCCTGGGTGTCTCAACGCGGCGGCAAAGAACCGACGCGGACTACTTGTTGCGGCTCGATGCTCTCCAGCGCTGAAAGGCATTCTGGAATGAGCGGGAGAAGTTCCTGAATTCGGTTTGACCGCGCACGAACGATCAGCACAGCAATTCGTTTAGTATCCAGATTCTGCTGGTAAGGCAGGTTCTTGTCGAGCGTCAACAGGACGTCAAACTCGAGATCGGCCAGACCCAGCAACTCACCATTCTTCTTGCCCGACCATCCACATTCGACGACCGTGTGGCAAATTTGGCCAATTAGGTATCCACATAGCTTGCGAGGTAAATTTTCGTCAAGCAAGGATCCTCATCTCGGACTGGTCAATAGCGCCTTGGCCTCTTCAAGAGCGGCTATAGCAGCCTCGTGGCTTACGGAAGGAAAGTTGTCGAGAAATTCATCCAGACTATCGCCTGCTTCCAGGTAGTCGATCATGGAATCGACAGGCACGCGAGTTCCACGAAAACATGGAGTTCCACCAAGAATTTCAGGATCGCTCACAACGACAGATTGAAGTGGCATCGGAACCTCTCGATATTCAGTCTACCAGCGATGGGCGATCCCGCCTTATTGGATGAGGCTCAAGCGTTCAGCCGATGTTCTTCGCCTAAGCGCGAGGCTAAACGCTTCCTTTGGAACGAATCCCTTCGAAATGCATCCATCGGCAATTAGGCCCAATGACGCAATACCCCGTAGTTGCATTCCGCAAGCGAGCGCAGCAGAATCCGGCGGGAACGGTATCATGGAGGGTCTGTCGCCAAAGCCGCTAGCCGGCGGGTGGACGCTAGCCGTCCCTGAATCCCTTGGGGCCGGTCGAATCTCTCAGTCAAAATCTCTCAGTCAAAAAGCAGGACCAAAGAATGTTTGGACGTGGTAACTGGGCAATCGCCGGGCTGGTGAAAAAGTCTCCGCTCGGCTGTCCCTCTCTTCGTCCCCCTCTCGTATGGGCTGCCGGGTAGCAGGAAGAGCTATCCATTTGGAGATTCTGTGAACTTCGACTTGCGCCGCTAAGTTCCAGCCATAATCTACAAACTTTAGGCCATCCGCCCCACGGCGTCGAAGAAAACGGCCGCGAGAGCGGTGTGGAGCAGGTGGATGGTGGGCGTGAGTTCCGGTTGGCCGGGAACGACGGTGAGCAGAGCGAGCGGGCGTTCGATGCTGAAAATCTGGCGCTCTTCCTCGTCCGCAAGCTGGCCGAAGAACGGTTCCACCACGCCGCTCCGATAGCCCGTTAGTATGCCGAGATCGGCCTCGTTCTCCATCCCGGAAAGCAAAACGCACATCGAGACCGGCTCATTTCCCTGCAACAGGCTGACGAAAGCCACGCCTCCAGGCGCGGCCAGCCATTCCATTTCGAGCTCGCTCTTCTTGAGAAACGTGAGCTTGTCACGGAACTCCGGAGGGCGGCCGCGGAAGAACTCCTTCATCAGGCCGAC
>ENA-ORBV01004990-ORBV01004990.1-microbial-mat-metagenome-genome-assembly--contig:-NODE-4990-length-24845-cov-5.134246_pt1 | contig 24845 bp, 22 predicted proteins | sample MGYA00237777_ERZ505514 | MGnify/ENA primary metagenome ERZ505514 (study PRJEB26160, sample SAMN06269048) | microbial mat metagenome | isolation source: Oligotrophic lake microbial mat | place... | reverse complement strand
CGCGGACTCACGCGCTCGACCACGTTCTTGAGTTTGGTCAGCCTGATAGCCTTGATCGTCGGCGCCATTGGCGTCGCCATGGCAATCCACTCGCACGTCCAGCAACGGCTCGATTCGATCGCCATCATGAAGTGCCTGGGCGCCAATAGCACGCAGGTGATGCGCATTTATCTCTTGCAGACCTTGGCCTTGGGGCTGCTGGGTGGCCTGCTGGGCGTCCTCTTTGGCGCACTCATCCAGGCCGCCTTCCCGCTCCTGATCGCCCGTTATTTCCAGATCGCGCCGGACTTTCGGATCGACCCCAGCAGCGTCGCCCAAGGCATCCTGATCGGCCTGTTGGCCACCGTGCTCTTTACGGCCGTGCCCCTGCTCGCCGTGCGTCACATCCGGCCGATTCTCATCCTGCGCCGCGATATGAGCGAGACGCGCTTGCCCTGGCGCGAACGCTTGCGGCGGCAATGGCCCGCCTTGCTGGCCGGAGTGCTCATCCTGCTCGGCATGGCCGGTATCGCCGGTTGGCTGGCCGAAGGCAATTGGCGCGATTCAGCCCGGCTGGGCCTTTTCTTCGTGGGCGGTTTGGCCTTCAGCCTTCTGCTGTTGAGCGGCGCCGCCTGGCTGCTGCTGTGGCTGTTGCGCCGCTTCCAGCAGCACGTGCCGTTCTGGTTCCCATCGGCCTTGCGCCATGGCATCGCCAATCTCTACCGGCCCGGCAACCAGGCCGGCGCCGTCCTGGTGGCCTTGGGCGTGGGGGTGATGTTCACGCTCACCGTCTACTTGGTGCAACAGCAGATGATCGGCCAACTCGCGGCCAGCGCGCCGCCCGGCATGCCGAACGTCTTTCTGATCGACATTCAGGATAGCCAGAAGGACGCGTTGGTGAAGCTGCTGAAGGCACAGCAGGGCGTCACCAGGGAGCCGGAGATCGTGCCGGCGGTGGCGATTCGCCTGAAGACCGTGAATGGCAAGGCTCTCGACCAGCTCGAACTCAAGGGTTTCGAGCGGCGCTTCCTTCAAACGCGGACCGTCACCTGGTACGACACCAAGCCGGATTTCGTCGAAATGGTGAGCGGCAACTGGCTCGCCGGGCCGAACGACGTCCTGATTAACGAGGACGCGGCCAAAGCCTTAAAGGCCAAGCGTGGCACGGCGCTGCAGTTCGACGCCTATGGCCGCACGATCAATGTGCAGGTGGTGGGCACGTTCAAGATCGAACAAGTGCGCATGGGTTCGGGCGTCGAATTTATCTTCCGGAAAGACCAGCTAGCCGGATTACCCTTGAATTACTTTGGCGGCGTGCGGGTAAAGACCAGCCAGGTGGCGGCTTTGCAGCGGGCCAGTTACCGGCAATTTCCCACGATAAGCGTGATCAATGTGGCCGATGTGCTGGACATCATTCAAGAGGTGGTGGACCAAATTGCGGTGGTCGTCAGGTTTATTTCGGGTTTTGCGATTGTGGCGGGCATCATTATTCTGGCTTCGTCGATAGCCGGCACGCGTTTCCGGCGGATCCGGGAAGTGGCAATTCTGAAGACGCTTGGCGGTACGCGCCGGCGGATTGCGGCGATCTTCTCGGTGGAGTTTCTGGTGCTCGGAGCGCTGGCAGGGCTCTTGGGCGGGGGTTTGGCGACGGGATTCTCTTATTTACTGATGTCACGTTTCTTTGAGGCGGAGTTGGGTGCCAGCTTGTTACCCGTCATAGTGGCCATTGTCGGCTCGGCATTGATTGCCAATGTCGCTGGATGGCTGGCGAGTTCCCGGATTTTGGCCCAACGTCCTTTGCGCATATTGCGGGACGAATAGGTCCCTTAATATCGATATACTATTGTCCTGATGTCTACATTGCCTGCGCCGACCGCGACCCCTTCCGTGGTGGTTTTTGGGGCCGCCTGGAACCGTTCCACTCGGCTCCTTACGGCGCTATTCTTGCTTTGCGGCTTGGCGATTTTGGCGTGTAGCTATTCAGGTCCGCCACCATCCTTCGTCTTTTACCTGACCGCGGCGGCGCTGGGGATGGCGGTGGGGCTGGCCTTTCGGTTCGCGCCCGTGGGGTACCGGGTGGACGAGGCGGGCATTGTGATTCTGCGGCGAGCCGGGGAGAAGCGGTTAGCGCTCGGTTCGCTGCGGTCCGCGCGGCTGGTGGAGCCGTCCGAGTTGGCTCGAGTCACTTGGCGTTGGCCGGCCGTGGGCGGGTTGTTCGGCTTCTGGGGTTGGTTCGAGACTCCCGCGTTGGGTCGGCATCTCTGGTATGCGTCCCGGGACGAAAATCTGGTGCTGGTGCAGGCGTCCGAGGGGCCGATCGTGCTATCGCCCCATGACCCGCCCCTTTTTGTACGGGAAGTAAATCAACGCGTACGCGAGTCGGCGCGCATCTCCTAAGCTAGAGCTATGTCCGATGCAATTCTGATTGTTTCTTTCGGTGGGCCGGATGGCCACGATGACGTGATGCCGTTTTTGGAGAATGTGCTGCGTGGCCGCAATGTGCCGCGTGAGCGCATGCTCGAGGTCGCGGAGCACTATCATCACTTCGACGGCAAGAGCCCGATTAACGACCAAAACCGGGAGTTGATTGCCGCTTTGCAAGCGCTGCTCGATCGCGAAGGGCCGCATTTGCCCATTTACTGGGGCAATCGCAACTGGCATCCCATGCTGCCCGATACTTTTGCTCGCATGAAGCAGGATGGCGTGACGCGGGCGATCTGCTTCGTTACTTCGGCCTATAGTTCCTACTCCGGTTGCCGGCAGTATCGCGAGAACTTGATGGCGGCCAATCCGGGTGAGATTGAGACCCTGAAGCTGCGTGTCTTTTACAATCACCCAGGATTTATCGAACCGATGGTAGAAAGCACCAAGGCCGCTTTGGCCGCGGCACCGGGTGCGACTTTGTTGTTCACCGCCCATAGCGTGCCCATGTCGATGGCCGATACTTCCGACTACGTGAAGCAGTTGGCAGAAGCCGCGCGGTTGGTGGCCGAAGGCGCCGGGTGCGACAACTACCGGTTGGTGTACCAGAGCCGCAGTGGCCCACCGACGCAACCTTGGCTCGAGCCCGATATCTGCGATGCGATTGAGGAAGCGGCGGCGGCGGGCGCGAAGCACGTGGTGGTGATGCCGGTGGGCTTTATCTCCGATCATCTCGAAGTGTTGTACGACCTCGACACCGAAGCGCGCGACAAGGCCGCGCACTTGGGGGTCGGCTTTACGCGTGTGGCGAGCGTCGGCACCGATCCGCGCTTCATCGCCATGGTCCGGGAGTTGATCCTGGAACGGCTCGATCCGGCAACGCCGAAGCGGGCCTGCGGCCTGTACGGACCCAATCATGACGTCTGCCCGGTCGATTGCTGCCCGGCTCCGGCGCGCCCGGCGGCACGGCCGAATGCAGAAGGCAGACCCCAGCCGTAGGCCAAGGACTGCCAGTGTGTTTTGCCGTATTACTTAGTGCTTAGTGCTTGAAGCCGCGGCCGCCGTGCATCATCGAATCGCCGGTGGAGCCAGCGGGAGCGTTGAGCAAGCCGGACATACGAGCTTCGCGAATGGCTTCCTGCAAGGAGGCCGCGTCTTCGAGCGCCTTCAACTTGGCCTTTTGGGCTTCGGTGAGAATGGCCATCGATTTATCGCGGATCTGCGTCTGCGTCGAGCGATTCTGTTCGCGGGACTGCTTCATCTCGGTCATCAACCGGCCGACCGTGTTCGAGTCCGGGTTGGCTTTGTTCATTTCGGCGCGCAGATCGCGGGCCTTCTGGGCATTCTCTTTCATGGCGGGCTTGGCCAGGTCAAAGCCGTCAGTACGCGCCTGGCGCAGGCCAGCCACTTGGGTGTCGGTGAGGCCAAGGTAGGTTTTGAGGGATTCAAAGTTTGCCCCTCTGGCACGGCCAACTCGCTCAGGTCCGCCGGGGCCACGATGGTGCGGACCCTGGGCGATGGCGAGGGTGGCAATGCCGAGCAGGCCGGCCAGGGCTGCGATCCAGAATTTCTTGGTCATGGAAGTCAATCTCCTAATCGTTTTCTTAGGGCTGCTCAAAGCCTCTTCTGCTTACTTAAACGCGGATTGAACGCGAAAGTTGTTTAAGAAATGTGAACGGCCCGCAGCCGGGGGCGAAGGGGATTGAGTTATAGCTCGGCAACTCGCCGAATCCCTGGAATTTCGCCGCTGGTAAGATCCTGGTGGAGCTCTTTGAGATGTTCCTGAAGGTCCTCGCAGCTGTCACCTTGCGTGAGATGGTCGGGGAACTCATCGAAGTACCCGAGCCATTGGTCGCCGTCTTTCCAGTAAACGTAACGGGCCGTCATGCTTCTAGTCAAAAGCGGGCCGTCTAGAAGTCCGAGCGCATGCGCAGCAGGCTCAGGAACTCATCCCGGGTGGACTTGTTGGAGCGGAACTCACCCAACATGGCGCTGGTGGTGGTGCTGGAACATTGCTTCTCCACGCCGCGCATCATCATGCAGAAGTGCTTGCCTTCGGCGATGACGCCGACGCCGCGAGCTTCGAGAACTTCGAGGAGGGTCTCGGCAACTTGGTGGGTCAAGCGTTCCTGCACTTGCAGGCGGCGGGCGAACATGTCGACGATGCGGGGAATCTTGCTTAAGCCGATGATCTTCTTGTTCGGCAAATAAGCGACATGGATGCGGCCGTTGAACGGCAGCATGTGGTGCTCGCAGAGGCTGAAGAACTCGATATCGCGGACGATGACCATCTCATCGACTTCGGCTTCGAAGAGCGCGCCGTTGACGATCTGCTTCAGGTTCGCCTGGTAACCGCGGGTGAGGAAGCGCATAGCTTTCGCGGCGCGGTCGGGGGTTTTCAAGAGCCCTTCGCGCTGCGGATTTTCGCCCAGAAGTTCGAGCATGCCGTGAACGTGAGTGGCCATCGGATCCACCGGCTCAACTGCCAGGTGGACGCCGTTCGAGTTACTCTTTTTCATCTCGGTGGGGGTCATTGGATTTCCTTGCTGACTTCAAAAATATTATTCCGGGTCTCCCAGATTCGTACCCGGTCGAGCACTGGCCATTGTTGCGGCCAACCTGCCTCGAGACGCGCGTGAATGACGGCGGAGACGACTTCGGTGGTGGGCACGAGGCCCGCTAATTCCGGCACCTGTTCATTTAGATTCCGGTGATCGTAGCGCGAGACTATTTCCTGTGTAACGAATTCATCGAGCGCGGGCAAATCGTGCACGCGGCCAGTAACCGGGTCGACAGTTCCGCGCACCGTCACTTCGAGCACGTAGTTATGGCCGTGCCCGTAGGGGTTGTTGCATTTGCCGTAGGTGGCGTCGTTCTGGGCTTCGGTCAATTCATCGGAGTGTAACCGGTGCGAGGCGGAGAAGCGATAGCGGCGCGTGAGCCTCATGCTGACTCTCCCGCATATTCAACGTAGAGGTCTTCGGTTTCGTACAGACGGACCAGGTCGAGCGTGCCATTGGCGCCGGTGAAGTGCGGCGCAAGACGGCGCCAGATTTCGAGAGCCATGTTCTCGGTGGTCGGCACGACTTTGTCGAAGGGCGGCACTTCGTAGTTGAGATGGCGATGGTCGAATGGCGTCACCACCTCCTGGTTCAAGATCTCTTTCACTTCCTTCAAGTCGACGATCATGCCGGTGACCGGATCGGGCTCGCCGGCGATCGTCACTTCGAGCGCATAGTTGTGTCCGTGCCCGTGCGGATTGGCCGCGGCGCCGTAAAGCGCATGGTTTTCGGCCTCCGTCCGGCCGGGAAGGGCGCACACGTGGGAGGAAGAGAATTCAATGCGCCGGGTGATTTTCATAGTTTCCTTCTTATAGATGCCCAAAACGGGTTCCGCGATACCGTAAAATAGCAACTGGATGGCTAACACCAAACTCGATCTCCGCCCGCCGCTCGCCGCGATCCTCATCTTGTTGCTGGGCCTAGGCTTCGTCATCTACGATACGCTGCGCGAGAAGGTGACGCAGGTGGGCGACACGGCGCCGGACTTTGCGATCACCACCGAAAGCGGCAAAAAACTCACGCGTGCCGATTTCGGGGGCAAGATCCTGATGCTGAACTTCTGGGCCACCTGGTGCCCGCCTTGTATCGAAGAGACGCCGCGGTTGAACGTGCTGCAGGAAGAACTGGCCAAGGACGGTGTCGTCATATTGGGCATTAGCGTCGACAAAAACGAGAAGCCGTATAAGAAGTTTTTGGAGCGAATGCGCGTGAAGTTTGCCACCTCTCGCGACCCCGAGGCGCGCATCAGCGCCAGTTATGGCACCTTCAAGTTCCCGGAGACTTACATTATCAACTCGTCCGGCAAGGTGCTGGCCAAGTACGAAGGCGAGCCTTCCAGCACCTGGCTTGACCCCAAGGTGCTGGAGCAAATTCGGAGCATGAAATGATCGCGGCTACTGTCCGATCTGAGATTCACAACCTGTTGGGCGCGCGTGGTTACCTGGACCAAAGCGCGGACTTGAGCCTGTACGAATACGACGGCAGCATCGACAAGGCCAAGCCCGAGGTGGTGGTGTTTCCGAAGAACACGGAGCAGGTGTCGGCGCTGGTGAAGCTGGCGTTCGCGAATAACCTGGCCATTGTCGGTCGCGGCGCGGGCACGGGCCTTTCGGGTGGCGTGATTGCGCGGGCCGGCGGCATTATGATTTCGTTCGCGCGCATGAATCGCATCCTCGAAATCGACCTTGCCAACGAGCGCATGCTGGTGGAGCCGGGCGTCGTGAACCTGGATGTGACGCTGGCCGTGCAGCGCGACGGCTACTACTTCGCGCCGGACCCTTCCAGCCAACGCGCCTGCACCATTGGCGGCAATGTCGCTGAGAACGCCGGAGGCCCGCACACGCTGGTTTATGGCGTGACAACCAACCACGTGCTGGGCCTGGAAGTAGTGCTGCCCGATGGCACCATCGCCGAAATCGGCGGCCCGGAGAGCGATCTGCCGGGCTATGACCTGACCGGGTTGCTGACCGGCAGCGAAGGTACTATGGTGCTGGTGACCAAAGCCTGGTTGCGCTTGATGCGCACGGCCGAGACGGTGAAGACGATGCTCGCCATCTACGAAACCACCGATGCGGCGGCGAATACGGTGGCCGAGATTACGGCCAAGCAAATCACTCCGGCGGCGCTCGAGATGCTGGATGGGCCGATGTTGCGGATGGTGGAAGAGGCGACGCACGCCGGCTATCCGATGGACGCGCAGGCAGTGCTGCTGATTGAGATTGAGGGCGTAACCGAGTCGGTGGAGAGTCAACTGGAGCCGATTCGCGCGACCTGTCTGGCTTCCGGCGCGCGGGAGGTGCGCTTGGCGAAGTCAGCCGAAGAGCGCGATTTGCTGTGGAAGGGCCGGAAGAATGCCTTTGGGGCGATTGGCCGCGTGAGCCCCTTCTACTATGTGCAGGACGGCGTGGTGCCGCGCACGCAGATTGCGCCCACTTTGCGGCGGATCGGCGAGATTAGCCGCGAGTTTGGCGTGCAGATTAGTAACATCTTCCACGCCGGCGACGGCAACATGCACCCGATTATTCTCTTTGACGCCCGCAAGCCCGGCGAAGTACAAAAGGCCGTGGCGGCGGGCGAGGCGATTCTGGCTTACTGCATTGAAGTGGGTGGATCGATTACGGGCGAGCACGGCGTGGGCATGGAGAAGATGGAGTTAATGACTAAGCTATTCTCAGAAGATACGCTCGACATGATCGCCAACTTCAAGCGGCTGTTTGATCCGCAATGCCGGTTGAATCCCGGGAAGTTACTACCGACGGGCAAGGGTTGTATGGAGATCCACCATGCCCACGCCACGCCGACGGCGACTTACTGATATCGTCTAACCCACCCAACTGCGTTTCTCGCGCCGCGACGGGGCCACCGTCGCCGTGGTGCTGCCAACGCCCTCGACATGTCCGCGCACCCGGTCGCCAGGCTGAATGCGGGCGCCTTTCGGACAGCCTGTTGAGAGCAGGTCGCCAGGATGCAGCGTCATATAATCGCTGTGGAAGCGCACCAGCTCATAGGGCCGCGTGTGCATGTTCGCCACGACATCGCTCGAGAAGACCTGCCCGTTGTGCTCGGTATTCACGATGAGGGCATCCACGTCGGCCACTTCGTCGCGCGTTACGACCACTGGCCCAAAGCTGAAGAACGTGTCGAAGCTCTTGGCCCGCGTCAAATAGCGCGGATTCTTCCGGAGCACGTCGAGCGCCGTCAGGTCGAGAGTGGTCGTATAGCCGAAGATCACGCTGGCCACGTCGCCGGCGTCGAGATAGCGGCAATCCCGGCCGATGATCACGCCGAGTTCGCCTTCGGCATCCACTTCGTTGCTGACGGAGAGGGGCGGCAGTTCGATCTCGCCGCCGGGCTCGAACAGACATGCCGCCGGCTTCATGAAGCTGCCCGGCTCATCCGGCTGTACGGCGTTGATGTCCACCGCGTGGGTCTTGTAATTGAGGCCAATGCACCAGATCTTCGGCGGCACGGGGTAGGGAAGCAGAGGCGTCACTTCACTATAGGGAACCGTCTGCACGCCCTGCGGATTCAACTGCCCGACGGTGTGCGTTTGAATGATCGCCAGCAGGTCATTCGGCACGGCCGTCCCGTGCTTGGCGTTCATCTCGTTTACGGGCGCAATGCCCTCGCTGGTCAAGACGCCCGTATGGATCTCACTGCCGAATCGGAACCGCAAAAGCTTCATCGTTCTTTGACGATAACACCCTGGCCGAGCGCCGACGGAGCTCCGCGCGGCATCTCCGCCGCAACCTAAGTTAACCTGAAAGGACGCGATGGTCTCCGTCCTCAATCTCAGCAAGGTCTACCCGCTGTACGCCCGCCCGGTGGACCGGCTGGTGGAATCGCTGCCCTTTGCCGCCCCACGCCACACGGACTTCGCCGCGCTTACCGACATCAGCTTTGACGTCGCCAATGGCGAGATGATGGCGCTCGTGGGTCCCAATGGCTGCGGCAAGAGTACGCTTTTGCAGATCGTCGCCGGCATCCTGCCCCCAACTCGTGGATTGGTTCGCGTGCAGGGTCGGGTGGCGGCGTTGCTCGAGTTGGGGGCCGGCTTTAACCCCGAATTCACGGGCCGCGAGAATGTCTTCCTGAATGCCGAGTTACTCGGCTTGTCTCGCCCGGCGATTCAGCGCGCGCTGCCGGAGATTGCTGCTTTTGCCGAGATTGGCGCTTTCCTTGACCGGCCTGTGAAGGAGTACTCCACCGGCATGTACGTGCGGCTCGCTTTTGCCACCGCGATCCACGTGGAGCCCGAAGTTCTGATCGTCGACGAAGTGCTGGCCGTGGGCGATGCCCGCTTTGCTAATCGGTGCGTGCGGAAGTTCGACGAGTTAAAGCAAAGGGGAGTGACGATGCTGTTCGTGTCGCATGACCTGGGCTTGGTGAAGCGCTTGGCCGATCGGGCCATCTTTCTGCTGAATGGCCGCGTGCAATACGCCGGCGAGACGAAAGAAGCCATCAATCGCTATGTGGCCCATGTGCACACTGACGATGCGGAGCCGACGCCGGCGGTCGAAAGCGCGGGCCATGGCGATGGGGAGAGCCGCATTACCGACGTCCGGCTACTGCCCGCGGACAAGGTGGCGAGTGGCGATCGGCTGTCGGTGGAAGCGACCATCCGCTTTCATACGGCCCAAGTGGCGCCCATCTGCGGACTGCTGATTCGCAACCGCCAGGGCATCGATGTTTACGGCACCAACACGCGCGTGGAAGGCGCTTCGCTTGGTCCCGTTGAGGCTGGCGAAACGGTTCTGGTGCGCTTCTCGTTTCCGGCCCAGTTGGCGCGCGGCGAATACACCTTGACCGTCGCCACGCAGCATCCGAACGGCGCCAGCCAGGATTGGCTGGATGACGTGTTAGGCTTTACCATTACCCATACGAAAGACTTGGCGGGAGTGGCTGACTTGGCCGCCAACATTGAGGTGTTTACCCATGCGCGTACAAGAAATTCAAGCCGCTCTGCGTGAGGCGGACCTGGATGGCTGGTTGTTCTATGACCACCATCTGCGCGATCCGCTCGCCTATCGTGTCCTAGGCTTCACCCCGCCTAGGACTCCGAGCCGCCGCTGGTACTATCTGGTGCCTGCGCAGGGTGAGCCGCGCAAGCTGGTGCATTCGATTGAGAGCGGCATGATCGACGCTCTGCCGGGCATGAAGCTCACCTACGCGGGCTGGCAGACGCTTACCGATGGGCTGCGCGAATTGCTGGGCGATTGCCGCAAGGTGGCCATGCAGTATTCGCCCCAGTGCGCCATCCTCACCATTTCCATGGTGGATGCCGGGACGGTGGAGCAAGTGCGGGCCCTCGGCGTCGACGTAGTGACCTCGGCCGACTTGTTGCAGCAGTTCGAAGCCCGCTGGAGTGAGCAGCAATACGCCGGCCATCTCGAAGCCGGGCGTCGCGTCGACGCCATTCGCCGCAGCGCCTTCAAGACCATCCGCGCCGGGATGAGCGAGTACGCCTTGCAGCAGTGGATTCGGCAGGCCTTCGAGCGCGAAGGCTTGGTGACCGACCATGGGCCGATCGTGGCCGTAAACTCGAACGCCTCCGATCCGCACTATGAGCCCAGTGCGGAAAAGACGGCCATCATCAACCCGGGCGATGTGGTGCTGATCGACCTGTGGGCCAAGCTCGCGCACCCTGGCTCGGTCTACTACGACGTCACCTGGACCGGCTACTACGGCGCCACGCCGCCGGACCGCGTGCAGAACGTCTTCAACATTGTCACCGAAGCCCGCCGTGCCGGCAGCGAGGTGGCCAAGCCCGGTTTGCAGGGCTTCCAGATCGACGACGCGGTGCGAGGTGTCATCCAGGCGGCCGGCTTTGGCGATCGTTTCTTCCATCGCACTGGACACTCGATCGGCGAGGACGTGCATGGTGCCGGCGCCAACATGGACAACCTCGAAACGCACGACACGCGCGCGTTGATTCCCGGCACGTGCTTCTCGGTAGAGCCCGGCATTTACTTGCCCGAATTCGGCATTCGCTCCGAGGTGAACGTCTACGTCACTGCGACGGGCGCCCAGGTGACGGGCGAGGAGCAAGCTCAGTTGGTGCGTGTCGGATGAGGTGGCTGCCCGGCTGCCTTTGCCTGGTGGGTATGCTGCTAGCGCAAACGCGGGAGGGCAACACGGTGCGGTTCGCGCGCCAGGATGGCGCGGCGGAGATCGAGTGGATTTCTGACAAGAGCTTCCGGGTGGCGCGCCGTTTTGGGGCCAAGCTGACGCCGTCGCCGGCGATCGGCACGGAAGGGAAGTACCAACTGCTCGAGCGCGGGCCGCATTGGCTGCTGAAGACGGAGAGCTTGTCGATCGAAGTGGACCCGGGTGAGTTCCGTCTGCGGATGTTCGATATCGGCCGTAAGGTTTGGCTAACGAGTTGGGAGACCATCGGGGCCGGAAAGCTGGAGCGGGTCTTTCTGCCCGAGGAGCGTATCTATGGGGTGGGTCCGCGGGAAGACTTGCGGCTCGATGCACGAGGGTCGGAGCTTGAGGCGTCGGCGGCGCTGGCGATCTCAAGCCGCGGCTATGGCGTTTTCTTTCCGGGCGGGCCTTATCGCTTCGACCTGACGAAGTCCTTCGCCGTTGCCGGTGGCGCGGCGGACTTAGTGGAGTATGTCTTCTATTTGGGACCGAGGCTCAAAGATATCTACGAACGGCACCTGGACTTAGTACCCCAACGCTGGTTTTTGGCCGGCTTGCACACGCGCGCGGCGAACCCACTGTCGAAAGCGCCGTATGCCAAGGATATTCCGTTGTCCGTGCCTGCCTTAGTGCATGCGAGCCTGGCTGGAGTTACCGTGCCGGCGGTCGATTGCCGGGAGCAGCGTCCGCTTTGGTGCGACTATATGCCGGTGATGCTGGGCGAAGATAGTGCCCTGCGGCGGTCCTTGGAGCCTTATTTGGTGACTTACTTACAGGAAGTGAAGGATCGGGGCTATCCGGTGATCCACCCGATTCCCTTACAGTATCCGGGAGACCTGGAGGCCGGATCGATGGCGGATGCCTTCCTGGTGGGCGATGAGTTACTGCTGGCGCCTGATGCGCCCCGCACGTTGCGGCTGCCGATGGGCACCTGGACCGACCTGCGCACCAATCGCACTTATGCCGGTAAGCAGACCTATCGAATCGAGGGTCCGGGTCTACCGGTATTTGCGAAGAACGGCGCCGTCGTTCCCTTCGCGCGTGAGGGCTATTACGAAGCGCACTACTTCCCGAAGTTAGGCGGCGAATTCTTTGTCTTCGAGAGTGAACTGGCCCAGTGGACCCAGTTACACGCCTCTCCGGCGGGAATCTATCTGCGTCTCGAAACCGAGACTAAAGTCAGCCGCGATTACGAGTGGGTGGTGCACCATGTGAATGAGCCCGTGAGTGTGGAGCCGGCCACGAAGCTGAAATGGCGCTATGACGCGGAGCAACGGAATTTGTACGTCCGGCATCATGCCGAGGCCGGCAGCGACGTGATCGTGAATATACGGTTCACGGGAGAGCCGCTCAATGACTGACTTACACTTGGTTACCAAAGCTGCCCATTACGCGGCAAACGCCCATCGCCGCCACCGGCGCAAGGATACTGAAGCCACGCCTTATATTAACCATCTGACTGAAGTGGCCCATTTACTTGCGAGCGCCGGTTGCGCGGCCACCGTGATTTCCGCAGGCTATCTGCATGATGCCATCGAGGACGTCGATGTCACTTACGAGATGGTGCTAGCGGAGTTCGGGGCCGAGATTGCGGACCTAGTGCGGTCGGTTACCGATGATAAGCACCTGGCGAAAGTCGAGCGCAAGCAGAAGCAAGTAGAACACGCGGCGCACGCCGGTCAGGGGACGGCGGCCTTGAAGCTGGCGGACAAGATCAGTAACTTGCGCTCGCTGGCCGCGTCGCCCCCGCACGGGTGGGATTGGGCCCGGTTACGGGAGTACGTCGAATGGTCACAGCTGGTGGTGTCCCGGCTTCCGGAGCCCAACGAGTATCTTCGGCAACAATATGAAGACGTGTATTTATCGGTCTGCGAGCTGTTCCGCGAGCCACGGTAAGTAACTGACCAGGGCGCTGCGACGGATGAGCAGGACTTGGTCAGTCTTCTGGCCGGCCTTTTCCACGCCCATGGCGATCAGGGCGCGTTCGCCATCTTTCAGCAGATGAACACGCACCGGCCAACGCGGCTGGGTGCCGTTCTGCCAATAGTAAGTCTTCGTGCCGGAAGCGGGGAATAAGGCGTCAACGAGGGTGGGCTCGTGGTAGTTGCGCGTGAGGCTGACTAACTTGCGATCGCTCTGACGAAACAACAGGACATGGCTGTAGTCATGATTATCTTCGTTGTCGATTTGCAGATACCAGGAGAAGTGACCTGGGGCTCCCTCTCCGGTTTGAGCGGGGCTACCCAGTAACTTGGCCACCTGCACCGGATTCTCATCCAGGGTTAACGCCCATGTCTTATCGGGATCCGCGGAAAAAAGTCGGGGTGTGGCGATGAGCCACACCCCGAACAGGAAACGGGAGACCGCCATGTTACTTGCCCACGGATTTCGGGAAGCGCGCAGACTGGCTAAGGTCGACTAACTTGTCGAGGTCAGTGGTGTCGGTGCTCAACGCGGCGGCCATCTTGAAGAAGATGTCCGTCTGGTCCATATAGCCATTGAACAGGAAGGCGCCGGGGCCTTCCGCCGTGACCGGCACGCTGGAACCGGTGTGGTCGCCAGTGCGGAATCCGACGGCGAGGCGGCGGATGCCGTCGCCAGAGTTCACCGGGTAACCCGTGCGCGCATCCAGCTTGTAAGCCGGCGAACCGAAGTAAGTGGAGTAAGTACTCGCGGCAGGGTCAGTGGCGACGGAGAGGGGGGCGTAGCTGAGCGGCATCCCAGTTCTGCCTCCATTGTTCGAGGCCCCGGTGCTGTTGTTGATGAAGGGCAAGCCCGCGCGGGCGTTAGTGGCGGCGTCGCCGTAGACCGTAAAGTCCTGGTCGCCGGCACCGGTCTTGAAGCTGACTTTGTCGCTCTTGGTGCGGTTGAAGTATTCGGCATCGGGCGAGTTACTCACGCCGATGATGCTCATCGCTTGGTCGTGGTCCGCAGTGACGACAATCAGCGTGTCTCTGGTGAAACGCTTAGCCGCCCAGGCGCGCGCCACGCCCACGGACTTGTCCATCTCAATGGTGTCCCAGATCGTGCCGGCAGCATTGTTTGGGTGCGACTGTTTGTCAATCGAAGCCGCTTCCACCATCAGGATGAATGGCGAGCCACCGAAACTGGTGGAGAGAACGTCGATGGCCTTCTGAGTCATCAGTTCCAGCATCGGTTGGTCGGTGAAGGTGCCGAGATTGGCCATGGGTTCCGACGCGGGGCGTTGTAGGCCCAGTTTGTCGTAGGCCACGTTCATATTGGCGTCCGTCGCGGTGGCGATTCCGTTGGCGGCGGGTGCCGGCGAAGTACCGCTCCGAAATAGTCCAAGCACCGGAGTGCCGCCGGAGATACTGCGTAGGCCGGCCGCAGTGGTTACGTAACGATAGCCTTGGGCTTGTAACTCACCGATCAGATTGCGCTTGTCGGTGCGGCCGGCGGCCGTAAAGGGATCGGCGCCGCCCCCGAGAATGACGTCGAACGCGGGACGGCCGCCGAGCATCGGGTTCTCCACGTACTGGCGGGCGATGGCCAAGCGAGCCTGGCGGAAGCCCGCATAAGCGCCCTGGACCGCCGGAGTGGCATCCGTGACGGCCGCGGTGGTGACAATGCCGGTGCGGTAGGCGAAGCGCCGCTTCAGATACTGCCAGAGGTTCTCGACGCGTGGGTTATCGAGGATGAAAGGCTCATTGGCCGCATTGGTGAGGCCAGTGAAGCGCCAGCGGCAGTCGTTGCCATCGGCGAAGACGTTGACAGCGTTCAGGAAGCTTTTGTTGCCGGTGGCCCAGGCGGTTCCGGTGTTGGCCGAGTCCGGCACGATGGAGTCAGTACCGTAAGTCATGGACATACCGGAGACGGGCATCTTGTCCATTTCGAGTAAGTCGTCGAAAAAGCCGTCGCGGAAGGAGTTCTTGCCCTTGTCGTCGACGATGGAGCGGGAAACCAAGCGGGCGGCATCGCGGTAAGCGGTGCCCATGGCGTCGCCAATAAAGAGGACGATGTTACGCCGTTGCAGGTTGGCTGCGGTAAACTCGCGCACGGTGATTGTACGCTTGTCGGTGACCGTGGTGCCGTCCGCGGAGAGGGAGACGTTCAATTCAATGTCGCCGGGGACGTTGAAAGACTGTAAGTCGGCGCGAGTCACCATATCGGGCGTCGTGTCGCAATCGAGCGGGGCGACCGCCGGTGTGCTGAAGTTGGCGGTTAAATCTACAGTGCCAGCCGTCACCCTCAGGTTGGTGACCGCTCGGACATTGCGGACTTCTAACACCAAGTCGACTAGTTGACCCTGCAAGAGGCGCGTACGTTCAGGCAAAAGAATTCGCACGCTGGGGGCAGTTGGTTGCGCCAGCGCGGGGATCATGAGGAGACTAAATAGGGGTATTACTCGTAGGTTCACCCCCTCAAGCTACAGGGCGAGTGTTACGACTTGACGACTATATCGCGAACGGCTGATGAATCTACAGTGCTTTCGGATCCACTGCGGTCTTTTCCCACTTGCCGTTTTTGGCCGAGCGGAGGACGGCTTCGCAGACGCGTTGGGTCTGCAGTGCATTGCGGAAGTCAGGCTGCGTCGGCTTGCCGCTTTCGATGCCCATCACGAAGTCGGCCAGGGCGTTCAGGAAGGTGTGCTCGTAGCCGATGCAGGTGCCCGGCACCCAGTAGTGCTTCATGTAAGGATGCTCGGAGTTGGTGGTGTGGATCTTGCGCCAACCGGTGAGGTGGCTTTCCACCTTCTTGCCGCTCTGCTGTTGTAGATACTCAAAGAACTGTAAGTACTCGGGTTCTTCGAGGTCAAAATAAAGCGAGCCATCGGCGCCGTTCATTTCAAAGGTATTGAAGTTCTTGCGGCCGCGCGCATAGCGCGTGGATTCGAAGGTGCCGATGGAGCCGTTGGCGAACTCGGCGAGGAACATACAGGCATCGTCAATGGTGACCTTTTGCACCTTACCGGTAACGACGTGTTTGCGCTCCTTGACAAAAGTCTCGGTCTTGGCGGTGACGCGAGAGATGGGTCCGTTAAGCCACATGGCCGTATCGATCGAATGGGCGAGTAAGTCGCCGGTAACTCCGGAGCCCGCGACGGACGCATCCAGGCGCCATAAGCCAGGCCCGCCTTGGGGAACGTCGGTGGCGATGGTCCAATCCTGTAAGTAAGTGGCGCGATAGTGGAAGCTACGGCCGATGCGGCCTTCGTCGATGATCTGCTTGGCGAGCGCGATGGCCGGCACCCGGCGGTAGTTAAACCAAGCCATATTGGGGACCTTATACTTGGCCACCGCCGCCACCATCTTCTCGGCCTCTTTCGAAGTCATGGCGAGCGGCTTTTCGCAGCAAATCATCTTGCCATTCTTGGCCGCGGCCATGGCAATGTCGAAGTGCGTGTCGTTAGGGGAGCAGATATCGATTAAGTCAATATCTTCGGCCTCAACGACCTTCTTCCAGTCGGTCTCAATGCGTTCGTAGCCCCAGTTTTCGGCAAAGCTCTTGGCCTTCTCGGCGTTGCGCGCGGCGACGGCCTTCAGCACCGGCCGATGGGCCACGGGGAAGAAGTCATTCAAACGCTTATAGGCATTCGAGTGGGCCCGGCCCATAAAACCGTAACCGATCATGCCGATGCGTAATTCTTTGGCCATGTTATCCGTACCACTCCACTAACTTGTCGAGATACTTCTTGCAGGTTTCGGTTGCGGCCCAGGCGTCGGGCCAAAAACAAAGGTCAATCGTCCACCAGTCATGCGGCACGTTCGAGGCTTTCAGTAACTCGGGCACAATTACATGGAAATTCAGATGGCCCAGGCCGAAGGGCGGATGGGCGGACGTTTCGTCGGCGCCGGATGCGTCCTTATGGCAACTGTCGTCCGAGTCAATCAAATGGATATGGTTGATGCGCCCGGCCAGGCGGTGAATCAGGTCGGTCTGCGAAGTGTAAACCTCGGGCACACCTTCCTGCCGCGCGCCGACCACGCCTACCATCTGCCCGTGACAGGTGTCGTAGAGCAGGCCGAAGTTCTGGCGATTGACGGCATCGTGTATGCGAACGATGTCCGAAGGTTTGTTGAAGGCGAAGCCGGGCTCAAACTCCCAGGTCATGTTGAGGCCATGGTCATGGGCGATGTCGGCGCAGGTCTGCCAGGTCTTGGTGACGCGGCTCAAGGCGGTGGCATAATCCACTTCGCGATGGATGGTGGGCGGCTGCACGGTATCGACCCGTACGCCGCCGATGCCGGTGTCGACAGCGAATTCGCAATTCCGTTTGAACTCGGCGATGTACTTGGTCTGGTCGTCGGTGTTGATCAGCTTCTCGCCCCACAGGTTGGCGGCGATGCCAGAGAAGCCCAGACCGCGCTCGGCCATCTTGGCCTTCAGCTCCTGGCGCTGCGTCTTCGTGGCCAGCGTGCCGGGCCAGGCATCGTCCTTGCCATTGGGATTGCCGGGATTCGGATGCGGCGGAAAGGCGCCCAGCTCGAGGCCATCGAAGCCCAGGGCCTTCAGCTTGTCGCACACGGTATCAAAGTCAATGGGGTTCGGTCCGTAGGGGCCAATCGTATAGGCCCAGGACCCGATCGAAGTTCGTTTGCTCATTGGGGAATCTCTAACGGTATATCACGAAGGCGAGCCCACTATCGCGAGCTCTTTGCCGGTGGCCGCTTCGACATCGGCGTGGAGCGAATTGCCGTGGGCATCCATGGTGACAATGGCCGCGAAATCGTGCACGTCGAGCTCCCACATGGCCTCCGGAATGCCGAACTCCATCAGGCTCACGCCCTTCACCTTCTTCACCGTGCGCGCATAGAACTGCGCCGCGCCGCCGATGCCATTGAGGTAGACGGCGCCATAATCCTTCAGCGCGGCCAGGGTCTTGGCGCCCATGCCGCCCTTGCCGATCACCACGCGGACGCCGTAGTTCTTGATCACCGTGGCTTGGTAGGGCTCTTCGCGCGCGCTGGTCGTCGGGCCCGCGGCCTTCACCTGCCACTCCTCGCCTTGCTTCAGCATGACGGGGCCGCAGTGGTAGAGCACCGCGCCGTTCAGGTCAACCGGCGGGGGATTCTTCATCAGATGCGCATGGACGGCGTCGCGCCCGGTATACATCGTGCCGCGGATCAAGACGACGTCGCCCACCTTCAGCGCACGCACCTGCGCTTCGGTGACGGGGGCTTGCAGCACCACTTCCTTGCCCGTCAGCGCGAAGCCTTCGCCCACGGCCATTCGTTTCACCGCTTGCGCCGGATCGCGATAGAGCCATTGGTCAATCGCGCCGGTTTCCTCATTCAGAACCACGCCCAAGCGCCGGAAGGCCCAGCAATCGTAAGCCACGGAGACGAAGAAGCTTGCTGGCAGGCGATTGGCGGCCATCACCTTGCAGCCAATCAGCGAGGCCTTGCCGCCGAAGCCCATGGCACCCACGCCCAGCTTATTAGCCTCCTCCATCACTTCGGCTTCGAGCTGCGCCAGCACCGGATTCGGGTTCGTGTCGTCCAGCGTACGGAAGAGCTGCTCCTTGGCCAGCACATAGCCATGGCCACGGTCACTGCCGATGCAGACGCCAATCGCCCCGGGCGCGCAGCCTTGGCCTTGCGCTTGCCAGACGGCATGCAGCAGGCACTTCTTCACCCCGGCCATGTCGCGGCCGGCCTTGCCGAGATGCTCAAGGTCAGCGGGCAGGGAATACTGGATGTTCTTGTTCTCGCAACCGCCACCTTTCAGAATCAGCTTCACCTCAATGCCTTCGTTCTCCCACTGCTCAAAGTGGATGACGGGCGTCTCGGTGCCGAGGTTGTCGCCGGAGTTCTTGCCGGTGATCGAATCCACCGAGTTCGGCCGTAGCTTGCCGAGCTTGGTCGCCGCGGCCACGGCTTCCTGGATGGCGCGCTTCAGCACAATCTGGTTCACCCCCACGGGCGTGTGGACGATGAAGGTGGGCATGCCCGTGTCCTGGCAGATGGGGCCCGCATCGTCGGCGGCCATGTCTATGTTGGTGGCGATGATCGACAGCGCCTGGGCCGATTGCGTCAGCGGCGTTTCGGTTTCGATCGCGATGCCCATGGCGGCGCGCACGTCCGGCGGCAGGTTGGTCGAGGTCTGGGTGATAAGTTCCAGCAAGCTGGCGGCTAAGTGTTGCATGAGGTTATTTCAAAGGGATGCGGACCTGCGCCACTAAACCGGGGCGCACAGCGGGGTTCGGACTCTTGAAGTCGAGAAAAGCTTCGTTGGCCTTAATCTCGCGCACCGTGGCGGGGATCGGCTCGTTGCCGGCTTCCACCAGGTAGAGCATGGCGCCTTGGCCGGGCTTCACGAGCTTTAGCTCATCCGGATTCAGGGCTACCACGGCTTCCATAGCGATAAGGTCGACGGCGATTTGGAAGACTTCGGTGACGCGCTTGTCGACGGGTTCGCCGTTTTGCTTTCCCACCTTCACCACGACGCCGTCGGCGGGCGCGTGGATTTCGGCCGAATTCAGGCTGCTTTTGGCATCTTCCCAATCGGCGCTCTGGTCGGCGAGCGACTTCTTCGCTTCATCGAGCGCACGGCTGACCGAATCCACACGGTCACTCGCCTGGCGCGCCAAGTTGTCCTTCGCTGCGAACTCCACCAAGCCGCTTTCGTAATTCTTCTTACTCTGCTCGAACTTGTTGCGCGGCGTGGCGCCTTCTTTCATCAGCATCGCCTGGCGCTCAAACTCCTTGCGGGCGGCTTCGAGCAGCGCCTTCATTGCGTCAGCATCGGCCCGAGTGCGCTGCGCCTCCAGGCGGCCGGAAATCAGGGAGGCCTCCAGGTTGTTCACCTTCGATTGCAGGGCTTCCACCTGCTGGCCGGCTTGTTCGTGGCCCAGGTCGAGTGCGTTGTTTTTGATGCGGGCCAGCAGTTGGCCTTCGGAGACGTCCTCGCCCTCTTTCACGCGCAACTCTTCCAGTACGCCATCGACGGGTGCAAGCACCTGCACCAGTTTGGTGGCTTGCACCCGGCCTGAAAGGCTCAGCTCCCCACTCGCCGCGGCGGGGACCTCGGGCGCGGCTTTCGCTTTGGCTTCCGGCACTGCGGGAGGCCGCGAGTACCAGACAGCGGCAGCCGTCGCCGCCAGCATCACCAGCACGCCGCCCCACAATAGCCATTTGCCCTGCATCGTCAAAAACTATGATACGTGCTGCACGCCGGGCGGCGTTGGCACGTCTGTGGAATATGGCCCGATTTATCTTCCCAGCCCTGTTGGCCGCGCTTGCCTTCGCCCAGGATGACCTCGAGCGGGTATTCCACTTCAACCATGTCGCTACCGCCCAATCGCTGAACGAGATCGCGACCCTGGTGCGCGTGATCACCGACCTGCCGACGCTGATGGCCGACGCCGAGGCCCACACCATCGCCTTTCGCGGCACCCCGGCCCAAGGCGCGCTGGCGGACTGGCTGATGACCGGCATCGACCGGCGCGCCGATTTCAAGAGTCCGCGCCGGTTCGACGCGCAAGTCGACAAGCCGGACGGCGAGAACGTCGTCAAGATGTTCTACCTGCAGCACACCCACGGCGGCCAGGAGATCCAGGACCTGGCGACCGTGGTCCGCTCCATCTCCGAAGTCCGTCGCCTCTTCACCTACAACCAGGAGCCCTTGATCACCGTGCGGACGACCGCGAGCCAATCCGAGCTCGTCGATTGGTTGGTCGTCCAGTTGGACCAGGCCAAGCCCATCGAAGTAGAGTATCGTGTCTCCGGCGATGATGACGAAGTGGTGCGGATCTTCCCGTTGTCGATGGCGCAAACGCCCCAGCAACTACATGCTCTCGCCACCCAGGTGCGCACCGAGACCAAGGTGAGGCGCCTTTTCACTTACACCACACGGCGGGTGATCGCCATACGGGGTACCAAGGCGCAGTTGGCCCAGGCGCGGGAATTACTTTATCGAGGCCGTTTATAGTCACTTTTCAAAGACATCGCCGAGTTGTTTTCCCGAAGCGTTATTCCGACTTATTTCCAACTTATTTTGACCACCCCGTATCGTGAGGCGAGGACGGGCTCAGAAGAGCAACTTCAGCGCGAATTGGATCTGCCGCGGGTTGTAGTTGCCGGCGACCGCGGTGATTTTGCCGAAGTTCGGGTTTCCGAGGTTATTAAATTGCGGACGGTCGAAGAACGGATGATTGGCCGTATTGAAGACTTCCGTCCGGAATTGGAGATGGTAACGTTCGTTAAATTGGAATGTTTTGAAGAACGAGGTGTTCATGACGTTCTGGTTCGGCCCGAAACCGAGGTTGCGCGGAGCGTTGCCGAGCGTGAAGTTGGCGGGGGCAGCGAAGGCGGCCGGATCCAGCCACTGGCCGGCGGCGCCAATTGTTGGTTTGGACATGCGGATATCGGGGCGCAGCAGATTTGGACGTTCCGCGCCGCCAGCGACACCGATGATCCCGCTTACCGCCGTTTGGGAAGTGACGGTGAACGGAAGCCCCGTTTGCCAGGTAAAGATCCCATTCAACTGCCATCCGCTCAACACCAGCGCCGCGGGGCCGCGCAACGATTTTCCGAAAGGCAACTCATAGTTGCCACCGAACGCAAAACGATGGCGGATGTTGAAATCGCTCCTGCCCCAGTCGTAGGTCTTTACATTTTCGATGGCGCTCCCGAACGGCCCGATCATGTTTCCGTAGCCACCGGTGCTGGTTCCGAGCCCGGTGATATTGTCCTGGCCGTCGGCAAAGGTGTAGCCCGAGGTGAAACTAAGGCCGCGCGCCAGGCGGCGGTTGAACGAGAGTTGCATGGAATCGTAGCTTGCCGTTCCCTGAAACGCAAAGTAGCCGATCGTGGTGAGCCTTGGCGCGGAAGCCGCGAAGGGCCGGGGGTTGGGGGTGGCCGTGCCGCTAGGAAGGGAGCGGTTGATGTCGCCCAGGGCCATGGGGAGATTGCGGCCGCGAGTGCCGATGTAGGCGACGCTGACGACGTTGGCCCCCAGCTGTTTTTCGAGCGTAACGTTGAACTGGGAGTTGACGCTGGCCTGAAAGTCGAAGTCGACGGCGCTAACGCTGCTCGGCGGGATGCGCGTCAGATCGAGGGCGCCATTCGCCGTGGGGAATCCCGAGGGCGAGAGGGGAATGGGCGAACCCTGGGAGAGGGAGCCGATGCCGGCGGGGCAGCCGGTGTTGGCGATGCTTCCGGTGGTCGAGGAACCGCAAGTCAACGCGGCAGTGAACGGCGGATTCTTAAGTGCTACACCAGAGGCGTAGTCGCCGGGAAAGAAGCTAAGGCCGAAGCCGCCGCGGAGCACCATCCCCTTGGCCAAAGTGGCGGCAAAGCCGATGCGGGGAGCAAAGTTTCCGAAATCGGTAGCGAGGCCGGCGGTGCGGCTGGTGTTCTGCCCCGCCACCAGGACCGTGGATGTGCGCGGATCGAAGTTCGCCATGCGATCGTAGACTTCGGTTTTGGCGGTGTACACATCATGGCGGATGCCGAGGTTGAGGGTCAGGCGGCTGTTGACGCGCCAGTCGTCCTGAAAATAGAATCCGGTCTCCCAGCCGCGATAGCCGGGCGTGTAGAGGGAGGTGGTGCGGGTGACCGTCACGGGGGCACCCAAGACGAAATTGGCGAGGCCGTTGTTAAGCGGCGCCGGGGCGTTGCCGGTCGATGCGTTGAAGATGAAGGTGCCGCGCGCGCTGCTGCTCTGCACCGGGGAAAACTGCCGCCGGATGAGATTGGCGCCGAATTTGAGGTTGTGGGATCCGCGGTTCCACGTCACCGCACCGGCATACTGGAACGTATTATTGAAGTTAAGCAGCGGCACAAACACGGCATCGCCCAGTTCCTGGAATCCTTGAATCAGCAACCTGGGAAGTCCGAATGTTTGGGTATCGCCGGTGTTTACGCAGCTGACGGCGTTGCAGGGGAAGCCGAGTTCGGTGGCGGAGTTCTTTCCGTCATTGATGGTTTTCGATTGAATCGCCGCGCGGGTGAAGCCGGCCTTAAGTTCCAGCAGCAGGTTTGGGCGAAGGGTCTTCACGGAGTTCAACTGGATGTTCTGGGCCCTGGTGGCGTTGGTGCCGGCGAAGGCAAAGAGCCCTCCCGGGTTCACGCCGCCGACGTCGGGAAAGCCAGTGGGCTGCGTAGTTGTTACGTCATTGAAGGAGTAACGCCCGAAGACGTTCCAGTTGGGGCTGATGCTGTGATCGACGCGGGCATCGAAGGTGTAGGCGTCCTGCGGCCGTACCGGCGAGGAGGCGTAATTCGTGGTGTTGATGCCGGGTCCGGTAGGCAGGGGATAGAGAGCCGCGATCCTGGCGGCTAGCGGGTCGCGCTGCGCCGCATAGGGCGCCACGTCCAGGCGGTTGAAAGGAACGGCACCGACCGGCGCCATTCCCGTCGCGTTGGCCATCGTCAACTGCTGTCCGGCGTTCGCGCAGAGGCCCGCCGCGCTGAAGCCCGCCACGCAGTTTTCCGAGAAGTCACCGATCCGCTGCCGTGCCGTCGGCACGATCGCCGTGATCGGTATTCCCTGCCGGATGCGCAATGCTTCGAAATCTCCAAAGAAGAAGGTTTTGTCTTTCCGGATCGGCCCGCCCACGCTGCCGCCGAACTGATTCTGGCGAAACTTCTGCTTAGGCAACTGCGCGCCGCCGGTCAGATTATAGTTGCCGTTGGCGTCGAGGGCGTCGTTGCGGAGAAACTCGAACAGCGTTCCGTGAATCTGATTGCCGCCGGCTTTGGTGATGATGTTCACCACGCCGCCCGAAGTGCGGCTGATCTCGGCGCTGTACAGGCTGGTGAGGACCTTAAACTCCTGGATCGCGTCGATAGAGGGTCGGACGCCAATGGTGCCAATAAACCGCTCGTTGTTATCCATGCCATCGATCATGTTGTTGTTGACGACCGGATCCTGGCCGTTCACCGAGAACGACGAGTTCAGACGCCGGTCGTCGGGACGCGTTCCGGTCGCCAGGCCGTTGGCCGGTCCCGGGCTAACGCCGGGCACCAGTTGCGCCAGTTGCACGTAGTTCCGCCCATTGAGTGGCAGGTCCTGCACCAGCTTCCCCGTGATGGCCGTACCAATAACCGAACTGTCAGACTGGAGCAGCGGGGCATCGCCAGTCACCATGATGGTCTCCGCCGTGTCACCAATGGCCATCTTCGCGTCGATGCGGCTCCGGTCGCCGGCCGAAACCTGCAACTCGGGAACCGTGTAGGTCTTGAAGCCCTGCTTTTCCAGGCGGATCGAGTAACGGCCGGGAGGGAGAAGATTGAAGACAAACTCACCGGTTTCCCCCGTCGCCGCCGACCTCTGAAGATTAGTGGCCAGGTTCACCAGTTTCACCGTGGCGTTCGGGATGGCGGCCCCGGTGCCGTCCGCCGCGGTTCCGACGATGTCGGCCGTAGTAACTTGCGCAGGCAGCGCGACTGCCAAGATTCCGAAGAGTACAAAATAACGAAACATTTAACCAGACTCCCGGGTGAATCATATCGCGGAGCTACCCCAAGAGCAATAACGACAACTTTTGGAAGCGGCCCCGAGGACAAACCTTGGCTGATGGTGGCGATTTAGCGGTCGATTCGGGGAAGAAGGCAGTGCGACCGCACATTAGTCCGGTAATCGTCGCTGCCCCAGACCTTGGGCAGCAGGCGCTCGTATGGATTTTGCAGGCAAATGCGGTTCGCGTACGGTTTTGCGCAGAACGAAGTCGGTAAGCGGATGATTTCAGTGACTTTATCGAGAAAGTGTACCACCCCGGTGCACCCCGTGGATGGCCCTGTTTTCCCTTCTACACCCCCATCGGCCCCCCCC